>Ga0210057_1000549_pt1 | contig 61531 bp, 53 predicted proteins | sample CryGeyCG2114_010_2_FD_183968 | JGI IMG/M metagenome (GOLD analysis project Ga0210057, IMG submission 183968) | Groundwater microbial communities from aquifer - Crystal Geyser CG10_big_fil_rev_8/21/14_0.10 (SPAdes) (version 2) | ecosystem: Environmental > Aquatic > Deep subsurface > Groundwater ...
CAGTATACCCCGGGAGGTTTGTCTCTTTAGCGGCATAGGTTCCCACAGGGAGTTCGCGCTTCTGGCCACTTGTGTATGGATACACCGTATCGTCTTTTTGCGCGCGCAAATTAAAATCATTCGGCGTCGCAATACCGCCGTCATCATTGATAACCACTTTCACCAAGGTCAAGTACGCGGGTGGCGTAATAATCACCGGTTTGTCGTTGTTGGTGATATAACACACCTTATGATCCCCGGCGTGAAGTGTGACCGTACCATTTGCGGCACAGTCACCGGTCCAGCTCCCCGCGGTATATCCCGGAAGGTTTGTTTCTTGTGCTGTATAGGTGCCTACCGGCAATGTGCGTGTTTGACCGCTTGTGTATGAATATGTCTGAACTCCTCGTTGTGCGCGCAGATTGAAATCATTTGGTGTCGCAGTGCCGCCGTCATCGTTGATAACCGTTTTGACAAGCTTCAATGTTGCCGGCTCCGGCTGTGTGCCCTCGCACGTACCGCGGTCAAAAGCGCTTTTCCACACAAAGAGGCGGTCAACGCCCGCAAGCGGCGGGTGTGCGAAATCGGGGTTTGTCTGTGGCACAATCGGACCTTCAAAGCCATCTGCCTGGAAGTTACATGCCGGTACATCCGCCACAAGCGTTTTGACCTGCCCGGGGCCGATAATAACGGTTGCCGAGTCAAAGAGAACCTGGGAACTGATGAAATCCGGTTCGCCGATTCCGGCGTGTATTTCATAGGTCGCAAGGTTCACTGTGTATGTACACAGTGTTGAGATGTTTTTCACGCGAAGCGTTGCGGTGTTGCCACTCACGTCAATTTCGGAATTTGGCCCGGGGTGCCATGAACCGCCATCAGCAGGCACCAAATGTGCCGATACGTTTGGCTCACATACCGGTGGTGGCGGTACCGGACAGACGCCGCCATCATAATTACTCTCCCACACAAAGAGACGGTCAACGCCCGCAAGTGGAGGGTGTGCGAAATCGGGGTTCGTTTGTGGCACAATCGGGCCTTCAAACACATCCACCTGGAAGTTACATGACGGTACAGAAACCGTAAATGATTTTGCTTCTCCGGGGCCGATAACTTTGGTCTTCACATCGTGGAGTGTTTGATTGGTGATATAGCCGGGGTCGCCAATTGAATCGTAGATTTTATATGACGCGAGATTCACCGTATATGAACACGTTTCGGAAATGTTGCGAACACGAATAAACGCAGTGCCCGCCGTCGTATCTATATCAATTTCGGAATTTGGCCCGGGGTGCCATGAACCGCCGCCGACAGGAACGAGATCGTGTGCCGCATTACATGTGTCTGCATCCGCAACACGCGCATCTCCGAGAAATGCGCCGAGCGAAAATGCAATCCCGGCACCAACCACAAAAAGACCAAGCAGTGTCACGAGAGAACGATGTGTTGTTGTGTGTGAAAAATTCATACGTGATAAATAATTGCGTGTATTACCGCACTTGAGCGATATGTGCGCGCTTCACGAACCGCGCGTCCACAACGTACCGCTCTTGTACCTCCCCGAACGTATTGCATGTTGAAAGGGTCAAATGACGGACACCTTTGGCGACTGAAAGATCAACCCACGCTTCATTTGCATCCACCAGACGAATCTGCTCCACTTCGTAATGATATTCCATAGTGCCCGCCTGAAGACGAATCACGTCCCCTGCTTCAAGTTTTTTCAGACCGTTGAATGCTTTGTATGCTTCATTGCGTACAACACGGAGTCCTGTGCTGTGCCCGAAGAGAAAGATGTTGCCATCTTCACCAAGACGTGCCGAACCCGGGTATCGCACCGCGCCCGATTGCAGTGCGACATCAAGCACCGAAACGTTTGTACTGCCGGGATTTTCAATTACAACGTCAACGCCAATGGCGTCAACGATAATACGCTCCGGATCAGTGGGAACCTCACGAGGAAGTTCAGCGGCAACCGCTACCGAAGAGGTATTACCCAGAAACGCTTGCATGGCGCTTCCAATCGGTTGCGGTACGAGCCCCGCCGATGCAAGCCCCGTAAAGAGGACCGAGAAGACAAGCGCAAAGACGAGAGAAAAAGCCCGCGGCGCATGCGTCGCGTTCCTCCCCACCCGTTTGCCGAGAGCATAGCCCCCTCGGATTACCTTGAAAATCCACGAAATCATGGTGTGAGCATATTACTACAGGTAAGAGAAAAAGTCAAGTCATTCTGGGATGACTATCGGGATTCCTTGACAAGGGATTTTGCTATGATATAATGCACTCCACAACGCATGGGAGCGTTTGTCGAACGGTCACATTAGCGATCTCATTATCACACTCGTTATCATAGAATATGAACCAAGATTTTATCAACAATTACCCTGAATTTGGGCCCTACGAACCCAAAGATGAACCCGCCGTGGAAAATTCCGCGCCGGAGATTCCTCTTCCTCCCACTCATTCAGGTCGTCAGGGAAAAATGCGTGACAACGCTTTCAAGACACTCGCCGGTGTCGGCCTTGTTGTTGTGTTGATTGGATTTGGATGGCTTGGCGCACGCGCCGTTGCATATTTGCCTAACGCTATTTCCGCATTGGCATCAGCATTTGTGAACGTGCAATCGGTCTTTATTCCGAATGAGCGAATTGTTCTTACACCGAGCGTTTCAAGTATTCGTTCGGGAGATGAGTTCACGCTTTCGTGGGAACACCGCGGCAAAGACACCAATGGGGGTTATACGTTTGACTATGAGTGTCAAACGGGCGTGCACATTGAACGCACAACGAGTGATGGAAAGACGACAACGCTTTTCTGCAACATCCCAACTTCCCTTCTCGATACTGAAACAACAATACGCGTGTCCGCGTACTCCACCGCAAATGAAGCACGCGACCTCATTATGAACATTGCGTTTACTGAAAATGGTTCAAACAGTGTAGACCGCGAAGGTTCTGCCCAAGTTGTCGTGACTCCGGCCGGGTCAACCGTTGTCGGCACCGACATAGTCACGCCCACACCAATCGGCACCGGAACGAATGGCGGCGGCACCACGCCGGGCACCAAAACCGAAGAGACGAATTTATTTTTCACCGGCACATCCACAACGCCAAAGACAAGCAACCCGAACGGCAAACCCGACCTCAAAGTCACTATTCTTGCCGTCGGTAGTGTGGACCGTTCCACAAATGAATTCACGGCGACAAGTTCAATCCGCGCGATTGAGCGCGCGGGGGTAAAGTTTGAAGTTGTCAACATTGGCACAAAACAGAGCGGTTCATGGCTCTTCTCTGCCGTACTCCCGACAAGCCCCGCGCACATCTATCAGTCAAAGAGCCAGCCAAACCTCTATCCGGGCGACCGCATTGAATTTACCCTCGGCTTTGATGCAATCAGAGACCTCGGCGATAATGTTGTGATTGTCAATGCGGATAATATCGGCTCATTGCAAGAGCTTTCCGAGACAAACAACATCGCGCAGGCAACAATTATCGCACTCCCAAATAACTAATTACGAAGCCCGAAGAGTTCGGCAACAAGAAAAACCGCCAGTTGGCGGTTTTTCTTGTTGCCGTATTGAGAGCTAAATATCCAAATTCGCCATCTTGGCGTTTCCTTGAATGAATGATTTTCGGCTTGGCACATCGGTACCCATCAGAACATCAAAGATACGGTCCGCCTCTTGCGCATCCTCAATCGTCACCTTCTTCAACACGCGACGCGCGGGGTCCATGGTGGTCTCCCACAACTCGCTTGGATTCATTTCACCCAAACCTTTATATCTTTGGATTTTCACCTTCGGTGACTTTCTTTCTTTCACCGATTCTTCCACTGTTTCCGTTTCGCCTATCGAGATATCATCGCCCGCGGAACCCTCTTCAGTGTCTTCTTCCACCACAATGCCTTCTTCCTTGAGAAATGTCTCCTTTTCGGCCTCGGTATAGAAGTAGTACTCCTCCTTGCCGCGCTTAATTTTGTAAAGTGGCGGCTGTGCGATATACAAAAACCCTCCTTCAACAATCGGTTTGAAATAACGATAGAAAAGGGTCAAAAGAAGCGTGCGGATGTGGGCGCCATCCACATCAGCGTCAGTTGCAATAATTGTTTTGTGATAACGAAGTTTCGTAATATCAAACACTTCTCCAATTGCCGTACCGAGTGCGATGACAAGATTCTTGATTTCCTGTGATGCGAGCATGCGGTCAAGACGCGCGCGTTCCACATTCAAGATTTTCCCGCGAAGAGGCAATATCGCTTGCGTGCGTCGGTCGCGTCCCATTTTGCTTGACCCACCGGCGGAATCACCTTCAACGATAAAAAGTTCCGATTCCTCGGCATCCTTACTTGAGCAGTCGGCAAGTTTCCCCGGAAGCGTCATGCCTTCAAGTGCACCTTTGCGCAACACGGAATCCTTTGCCGCTTTTGCCGCCTTGCGTGCTTTGAGCGCCAAGAGCACCTTGCCGATAATTGCACGCGCTTCGTCGGGGTGCTCTTCAAGAAAGAAATTGAATGCCTCGCCAAAGACGGTTTCCACCGCGCCGCGCGCTTCCATACTCCCCAATTTTGCTTTTGTTTGTCCCTCAAACTGAATCTCGCGAAGCTTCACTGAAATAACCGCCGTCAACCCTTCAAGCGCATCATCTCCGGCAAAGTTCTCATCTTTTTCTTTAAGAAGATTATTAGTGCGCGCATATCCATTGATGGTACGCGTGAGTGCGGTCTTGAACCCCGTCACATGCGTGCCACCTTCGCTGTTGTAGGTATTGTTTGCGAATGCACTGATGCGCGCCGAGATGTCATCCACGTATTGCAGTGCCACTTCAACGGTTACGTCGTCCACTTCTTTTTCCGCGTAAAATATGGTCTGGTGAATCGGTTTTTGAGTCGTATTGTAGTGACGCACAAATGACTCGAGGCCCCCTTCAAAGTAAAAGGATTGTGACGGAACAGAAAGCCCAAGTTCGCGGAGATAGAACACATTATCGGCGGCAATCTTTCCGGAGTATTCCCGCGCATCAATAACGGTAATGCGAAGACCTTTCACCAAATATGCCTGTTGCCGCAAGTGTCCGACAATTTTTTGCCAGTTGAATTTTATCTCTTCAAAAATTGTCGGGTCCGGTTCAAAGGTTATCACGGTGCCGGCGTTATCTGAATTGCCGACTTTTTTCACTGCCGCCCTTTTGGCCCCGCGTTCATACTCTTGCATTGAGTGCGCGCCATCACGATACACGTCCGCGCGCGCGTAGGTTGACAGCGCATTCACCACAGACACACCCACACCGTGCAGACCGCCCGACACTTTGTATCCCTCACCGCCGAATTTTCCTCCCGCGTGAAGGGTTGTCATGATGGTCTCAAGTGCCGATACTTTTGTTTGTTTGTGTTTGTCAACCGGAATACCACGCCCGTTGTCTACAACGCGTACACGATTCTCCGGCAAGAGCGCAACCTCAATATCATTGGCAAAACCACCCATTGCTTCGTCGCGAGAGTTGTCAAAGACCTCCCAAATCAGGTGGTGGAGACCGTCGGGACCCGTGGTGCCGATATACATACCCGGACGCTTGCGTACCGGCTCAAGCCCTTCAAGAACGGTAATATCGGCGGCGCTATAGCCGTTTGTTTTGGCCCCCTTGGAAGGAGCGGATTTCTTTTCGGATGTGGGCTTTTTGGGGGCCATACGGAGGGATATTTTCAGTCCTGTGCGTTGCTTTATTGTAGCACAAATAGTGTCTAAAAGAAAGCAAAAAATGATGGCGCGGTGGACAATAAAAACAGCTTGATTTTTGATGTAAAATTGCTATAACGATAGGCAGAAAGGAGGCACCGATGCAGAAAATCCGCGTGTCGTGGAAAACCACTTCCGTACCATGGCAAGCGATAATCCTCACCGCCTACTGCGCATGTATCATCTTTGCCACAAGTGTCGGGAAAATGCTCCCGACATTGTTGCTTAGGGCGCAGTTTGGGTTTCTCAAGCCAGAGATCATCTACCCGGTGATTGTCACAGAAATGACGCTCGTGTGGGTGATGTTCGTATGGGCCCTCACACAGAAAGGAGTTCTCGTAATGCATGTACGCCTTGAATCCTGCTATGGGAGAGCATACTCGTTCCAGACGCTCCTCCTCATAGTTCTGCTGATCGCCGTCTCGTACCTGGCCCTGAACATCACCGTAGGGCTCGAGTTCCTTCCGTGGATTGAGAGCATGATTATCTCATTCCTCGACGGATTTGTATGAACCCCGTCCACACACAAGCGCCCAGACAACCTCTGGGTGCTTCATCTATTTGGGGTAAAAAATCACCAGTCCACGCCATAGGCGTTCAAAGTCCGCGTATGATATATATTTCCTCTTCCCCTCTTCCACGTTGCGTGCAGGGTCATTATAGGAAAAGCCGTCGCCGTCATAGCCGGTAAGCGCAACAAGGTGGAATGTGGACGCATTGTTGTGATTGGTTGAAACAGACACAGCCGGAACCGTTTCCTGTTTAAGCGCCTGTTTTAATTCTTCAATTCCTCCCCTTTTATCATCCTTATATTCTTTGCGATAGGCATGCACACCGTATTTATTCGCAATCAAGACAAGTGCATCATGACGCCAGCCAACGCTATCCATATAGCCGCCGCTTGCGACCCCTTCCTCAATCAACTGCCGAATGCTGGGAATTTCTTCACCACTTGCCCTGTGCTGGTATGCAAGCGCCATTTTTAAGACGGCAATGCCACACGCCCGTGCCCGCCATTCCTGCGGGACATCATCCGCGTATTGCGTGTAAAACGGAACGTTCAATTTCATACCTATCGCACCTCCCAACCTTCCTTTTCCACCGCGTCTGTCACTTCGCCCATAATGTTGTTCACTTCCGCGTCCGTGAGTGTTTTCTCGTACGACTGAAATACCAGATGATACGCATACGACACTCTTCCATCCTTTTCGTATTCATCAAACTGGCCATTACGCACAAGAAGTGAGCCGGCACTATTGGCAATCACTTTGCGAACCGCCTCACTTGTCACCGCTTCCGGCACCCACAGTGCAATATCACGGAGCACAAATGGATACGGGGATGGGGTTTTGTATGAGATACCCCGTGTTTCAATGAGAGAAAGACCCTCGTATAGTTTCGGTTCGGGAAGATTTTCAATGTATTCAGATAAGTTTATTTCAGCAAAACCATCTTGCGACTTCAGGTGGATTGACACCCCGAAAGCAGACTCTATTTTTTCAACAATGTCTGAAAAAATAGTATCTGTTTTTTTACCCGAAACACCAAAGCCAAGCGATGTGTACTCACCACCCTTGCTGAATACAGTACCTATTTCAAAAATTTTTGTTTTGTCTGTACCAAACAATGGTGCATTTCGTTCATTATCTTCACGTACTTGCAGTAATGCTATATTTCTTCGCAAATATTTCTTGTCGTCCGCAAGCGGATTTTCGAGCTCCACTTCACCTGTGTTTTGGAACGAATATGTCATCACCTCGGAGAACCCGGCACCAACCAAAATGTCCCGAATTTTGTTTGTGTAGTAAAAAATCTTATTCGGCTCCCATGGAGCACGCACCGTTGGCTCTTTTGGCGCAATATTGTCATAGCCATACACGCGGCCAATTTCCTCAATCACGTCAGCTCCAATGCGCACATCAAGACGCTCGTGTGGCACCGTGACAACGTATCGCGGCACATCAAGGTCTGCCATCCTGCGATAGCCAACAATGTTTTTGAATGCGTCCGATGTCGCGAGCTCTTCCAAAATCACCTCGCCTTTGTGCCATTTGGCGGACGCGTGAATAATCTTTCCGTCGCCTATGTACACGCCATCGTGACTTACCCCATGGGGAACCTCTGTGCCCGGCAGAAATTCTTTTGACACCATCTTGACCGCCTCATTGCTTGTCTTTGCGCCGTCTTCTACGCGTACAAACTCCGGCATCGCGGTGCCATTTTCATTTCGTGAGAACACGATGTCGCTCGGCTCCAAATCTTTCTTCTCAATCTCCGTGCCAAACACAAACTGGTCAACCGTCATACGCGGCACGGCAATGCCCGCCTGTGCATAGAGGTGTGCCACAAAGGATGAGCAATCAAACGCATTTGGCGCGTCATACGAAATACTTGCACCGTATTTGTACGGCGTGCCCACATACTCCGGCGCGAGACGCAAGATGACCTCGCGTGGCACAACTTTTTTCCACTCAAAACCCAAACGTGTGAGGGTTGTTTCCATTTCTGTGTCAGAAAACGACGTACCGAGCAAGTGATTTACCTCCTCTGTTGATATACCGACGAGATATGGATTGCGCGGCCGCGGATACTCATCAAGCACATCTTCCGCCACACGCCCGCCGGCAAGCTCAACAAAAAGCTGTGACGCGCGTGCCACGGCGAGGTCAATCATTTCGGGTGACAATCCTTGTTCAAAACGTTTTGATGCGTCCGTGAGAAGATTCAAACCGCGCGAGGTTTTGCGAATATTTGTGGGGTGAAAATTGCACGCCGAAAGCACCACGCGCGCGGTGCTCTCATCAATGCCCGAATCCGCGCCTCCTTTGATGCCCGCAATATCAAGCGCCTGTTTCTCATCTGCAATCACGAGCATGTCTTTTGTGAGCGTGAATATGTCGCCATCAAGCGTGGTGACTTTCTCTCCATCTTTCGCACGTCGCACGGCGATGTGAACCTTTTTATCCGCGTCAATCTGTGTCTGATCCGCGTCTATCCGCGAGCTTGCGCCCGTGGGCGCAAGCTTATCAAAATCAAACGCGTGCACCGGCTGACCTGTTTCAAGCATGATAAAGTTGGTGATGTCCACGATGTTGTTGATGGGGCGCTGGCCCAGCGCCACAAGCCGCTTCACGAGCCATTCCGGCGATGGGCCGACCTTCACGTCTGTGATAAGGCGTTTTGTCGCGCGCGGTATAAGAATCGGGTCCTCAACAGAGAGGGTGAGCAATGCGCCGGTTTGCACGTCAGGATCGGGAGACATCGCTTCATCAGGCAGTTTAAACGGCAACTCACACAAGAGTGCCGCTTCGCGCGCAATGCCAATGTGCGACAGGCAATCGTGCGTGCGGTTTGGCAATACATCAATATCAAGCACCGCATCCGTGCCATCACCAATACGTTCCACACTCTCCACTTCAAATGCGCGAAAGGTGAGCATGTCCGCAAGTTCTTCCGGCACGGGCAGTGCACCATCAACATATTCTTGAAGCCATGAGTAGAGAACTTTCATACTAAAATTGGTTTACCACGCGCAAGTCTCCATCGTGGAACACGCGAATGTCGTCAACACCATACTTGAGCATTACCAAGCGTTCAATACCGGCACCAAATGCAAACCCTTGGAATCGTCGCGGGTCAATGCCAACGCCGGAGAGCACCTTCGGATGCACCATCCCCGCGCCCATAATCTCAACCCAACCGCTTCCTTTGCACACCGAACACTGTTCACCGCCCCCTGAACATTTAAAACACGACATATCCACTTCGACACCGGGCTCCACAAACGGAAAATAGCTTGGGCGGAGACGCACCGATACATCCGTACCAAAAAACTCTCCCAAGAATTTCGCCAGCACCGCTCGCAGATTCGCCAACGTTACGTCGCTGTCAATTAAAAGCCCCTCCACCTGATAGAACTGCGCCTCGTGCGTCGCGTCGGTTGCTTCATAGCGGTATGTTTTTCCCGGCGCGATAATTGCAATCGGCGGTTTGTGCGACTCCATATGGCGCACTTGCACCGGAGATGTGTGCGTGCGGAGCAGTCGCCCATCTTTGAGCCAGAATGTATCCCATAAATCGCGCGCGGGATGGTCTTTCGGAATGGTTAGAGCATCAAAGTTGTAGTACTCGGTCTCCACTTCCCGACCGGAGGCAATGGAAAACCCCATACCACGGAAAATACGCTCAATGTCGCGAATCGCAATCGTTATCGGATGATAGTGCCCTTTGCGTTCTCTCGTCATGAGGGCCATTATACCAAAGGAACAGCGCTCCGTCAGGCGCGCTGTTCCTCATACGGTGGAGCCACCTGTCAGATTCGAACTGACGACCTACGCATTACAAGTGCGTTGCTCTACCGGCTGAGCTAAGGTGGCAAATAACTATCCAAACAAGTTTCCGTACTCCCATATCCAAAGATTTATCTGCTCAAGCAGTTTCTTGTCGGAATAGCTAACAGCCAGGGTACCATACTCCGATTTTCTTTTGTAGGTCCCTTTTCTCGCACCATTATGAATGTTTGGTTTATAAAAATTTTTTGTTGGGATATTGGTTGTTGTACTCCAAAATCTTTTTAGCCTTTTGTAATTCTGATCAGGGTATATATGCACAAGTGCCTTGAGCCTTTCTTCATCAATCCCACATACTTCCCTCAGAAATGAAACAAAAACCTTTATCATTCTTGGATTACTGTTGGTGAATCGTACAGTACCACCCTCTTTATTACCTTCCCCCCAATACAACATTACTCCTGATACTTTAAGAAATTTATCTTTACTTGTAAGTTTCTTTTTAAGAGCAAAAGGTGTTTTGGAAAATTTTGTTTTGTGTAATTCGGTAATTGCATCAGATATAGATCGCTTCTTCACACCATTCTTCCTAAGATAATAAGCTACACCAGAAGGTGTGGTTTGTAACTTCTGAGCAATCTGCATCGCAGAGAGTTTTTCTCGTACATACATGGTTACCATCTCCCCTTGGGTTTTTTGAGATACGGACATCTTGAGCACATTATAACAGACCTGCTGTTTAGAAACAGCAGGTCTGTGGAAATCTTGTGTTTATTTCAAATCTCACGCTTCTTAAGTATCCCCTGCATCTTTTCGCATTGCACGCTTTTCGTCAACCATGTGACGCAGATAAAGTGACGCGGAACCTTTTTTGGTTAGTACCGTCCTGTCGTGCACGGTGCCCATCAACCGCTTGCTCACGCGCCATGTGGCGTGTGCAAGCATTTCACGCACGCGACGAAGAAAAACAATCATCGTAAAGTACGACGCTTTGCGCGCGGCATTTGTCCATTGTCCAAACACGCGAAGCGCGCGCATTAGTGATGACTCCGCCCGCTCGGAATGTTTTTCAAAGAAACGTGTCACTCCGAGCATATGCGCCGTGCGTGACTCATACACTTTCACTCCGCCAAATGCCACAAGAAGTGTGAGTGCGCCAAAGAAAATTGTGTACAAAACAAACATGTTTCAATAGTGCCAGTATACGCCACATCTACGACACGGAAAAGCGCGCAAAGCGGCCAATCTCTGTTTTCTCGCCAAACTTCTGCGTCGCCTCGGTAAGGAGGTCTGTAATAGTTTTCTCACTGTCTTTTATGAACGTTTGCGAGAGAAGCACACGTTCCTTGAAATACGCGTCCAACTTGCCCGACATGATTTTCTCTTGCATCTCTGACGGCTTATCCGCAACTTCTTTTTTCAGCGCCTCTTCCACAGACGCGCGGTCACTGTCAGCAATATCGTTCACCGAGAGAAATGCCGGATTTGCCGCGGCAACATGCATCGCAATCCCATACGCAAGTTTTTGGAATTCATCATTCTTCGCCACGAAATCCGTCTCACACAAAAGCTCAACCATCGCACCGACCGCGCCGCCCGCGTGGATATACGCCGCCACCGTACCGCTCTTTAATTCGCGCTCCGCTTTCTTTGCGGCAATGGCACCGCTCTTTTTGGAAAGAATAATCCGCGCTTTGGCAAAGTCGCCGTCGGCTTCTTCGAGTGCCTGCTTGCACTGCATCACTGAAATACCTGTCTCCTCGCGAAGTTGCTTGATTTGTTCTGAAGTAATTGCCATAGTCATTATTCGTCGGTCTTTTTTGGCGTTTCTTCAGATGCGCCGTGGCGCACATCTGACGAGTTGTCTTCCGTGGCCTTGGTAGGAGAAGGCGCTGCCGCGCGGAGCGTACGGCCTTTTTCAAATGCCTTTGCTATCTCTTCCACTATGTGGGTAATACTTGAAACAATCGTGTCGTTTGCAGGAATTGGGTATGTCACCGTGGTTAGATTACAATCCGAGCCAGCCAAAGCCACAATCGGAACCCCCGCCGAACGCGCTTCAGCAACCGCAACCGCTTCGTGTCGCGGGTCAACCACAAAGAGAACGTCCGGTGATTTCGTGAGCCCCACAAGCCCCCCAAACGAATCGGTGAGGCGCGCAATATCGCGGTCAATCAAAACACGCTCTTTCTTGGTGTATTTTGTCAAAAGCCCCTTTTCACGTTCATCGGTCAACTTTTTGAGCTCGTTGATACGCTTCACAATTTGGGGGTAGTTTGTAATAGCTCCGCCAACCCATCGTGTAGTTACAAATGCCGCGCCAACACGCTCCGCCGCCGCGCGCACCGCTTTTGCCGCTTCGGGCTTTGTGGCAACAAACACAACCTGTTTTCCCTCTTGTGCCGACTTTTCAATAAACAGACATGCCTCCTCAAGCGCCTTCTCTGTCTTTTCCAAATCGAAAACATCAACACGGTTCCGGTTTCCAAAGAGAAATGGAAGGGATGACGGATGACGACGCGACTTTGAAAACGCATAGTGAGCCCCCGCCTTGAAAAGCGCCTCAACCGCCTTATGTGCTGTCTTAAGAATTTCAGTCATATAAAACCGCCGGATATAACGGCGACGGGAGAAGTGTACCAAAAAATGGACGGTCACGCAACCTCTCCCGACAGTTCGCCCGAAACCGCAAGGGTGTTCAAAATACTGTCGAGATTGCCATTCATGATCCCGGGGAGATTCCCCCAGGATTCTTTAATACGGTGGTCGGTGATACGGTCTTGTGGAAAATTATATGTGCGGATTTTTTCAGAACGGTCGGCGGTGCCGATTTGCGTACGGCGCTCGGATGATTCCTTTTGGGCATCTTCTTCCGCCTTAAACGCCTCAAGTTTCGCCTGCAAGATTGAAAGTGCTTTTTCTCGATTTTTCTGCTGACTTCGTTCTGCGGTCGAACGCACATCAATCCCCGTCGGCTTGTGAATAATGCGCACCGCAGTTTCCACCTTGTTCACATTCTGACCCCCCGCCCCACCCGAACGCGAGAATTCCATCTCCAAGTCCGCCGGATTTATTTCAAATGCCACCTTTGTGCGCACGGGCAAAATTGCCACTGATGCCGTAGATGTATGTATCCGCCCCGATTTTTCAGTGACCGGCACGCGCTGAACACGGTGCACGCCCGTCTCAAAGCGAAGACGCCTGTAGACATCTTTTCCTGAAATTTCAAATGTCGCTTCTTTATACCCGCCGAGCGCCGATGGCGACACGTCCACCGAGCGCACCTGCCACCCTTCTTTTTCGGCATAACGCCCGTACATCTCTGCAAGTTGTTCTGCAAAGAGTGCCGCCTCCTCTCCCCCCGCCCCAGCACGCACCTCAAGGATTATGCGATTGGGGAAATCTTCTTCTTCTTTGTCTGCCGCAAGCATGGTGTCAATTTGTTCCGTAATACCTTTTCGAGCCTCGGCAAGCGTCGCCAAATCACTTTCGGCAAGCTCTGCGAGTTCGGGGTCGCCCGCCATTGCCTCGCGCACGTTTGCTTCTTCCTTTTCTACACGTTCAAGCTCACTCGCAAGAAAAGCGGTTTTCGGATTTTTCTTAAGTTCTTCACGAGAGTATGTCATGAGGTCTGAATATAAGTATAAAGTATGCGTATGAGTATTGGTACTGAAACGCACAAAGACACTTCGCATGCGAAGTGTCTTTGTGCGGAATGATACAGTCGTTATTTTTTCTTTTTAGACGGCGCCTTCTTTTCAGCGGCGGCACGACGCGCTTTGAATTTCTCTACACGACCGGCCGTGTCGATGGTCTTTTCCTCGCCTGTGTAGAACGGGTGGCATTGCGAACACACCTCCACTTCAATTTTTTCCTTGGTGGAGCCAACGGTAAAAGTATTCCCGCAGGCGCAGGTCACGGTTGCCTTTTCAAAGTATTTTGGATGTGTGTCCGTTTTCATAGGCGCTCACTGTACACCAAAACATGAGGGTATGCAAGGCGTTTAACTCCCCGCCAAGATATCAATCAGCCCCTGATATTTATCGGCGAGCGCCATCACCTCATCCCCATAAAAGGCATACGATGGGTTTGTGGCATTCTTCCAGCCGGCAAAATAGCGCAGGGCCGCGAGTCGCTCTGCTTCGCGAGTGCCACGATCCGCGCCATTGTCGCTCATCAAAAGTCCCGATGCCATAAAGGCATCCCCCGGGTCCCAGGGATTTGGTGGCACGTGCCCGGTAATTTTCCCGATTCTCTCTTCATATAACACCCACGTGGATGGAATAAACTGCGCAGGCCCCATTGCCCCACCCCAGCCATACCAGGGCTTTTTCGAGACCGGCATAAGGTTAGGGTCCAGTCCAAGCCGTTTGGTGATTTCTTCAAAGACCGGCCTGTCACGCGTCGGGTGCATATCGTCAATCCAGTTGCCCGTGCCGACGTTTTCTCCCAAGTTCGATTCTTCTGCGATAACCCCCAAAATTACCGCCGGACGCACACCTGTTTTTCCAGACGCAAGATTTGCAAGGTCTAGCGCTTTTTCAAAAGGAATTGCGGTGGAGCCACGAAGCGTAAAGAGTTCTGCGCGAATCTGTGCCGCACTTTTCTGTTTGTCGTTTACTATCTTTTGATACACCGCCTCTTGTCCCTTGGTCACATCGAGAATTTCTTTCACTTCAGATTCTTTCTGCTCAATTTTCTTTTTTTCAAGATTTTGGATTGAACGAAGTTCCTGCTCCTCCGCTCGCTTGTCTTCAAGTGACTGCTTTTCCACCTTGGTCACTCCTTTCGTCTGTTCAATATCGCGAAACGATTGTTGCAATCCGGATTTTATAGAATCAAATGAATCAACGTCTTCAAAAAACGCCGAGATATTTTGATTACCAAGTGCCACCTCCACAAGTGAAAACTGGTCAATTTCATTGGTTTTTCGAATGAGTTGTGCCAGTGAGTCCTTTTCGCGAAGCATCTTCGCGGAAAGTTCGTCGAGCGCCTGATTCTTGCCGCCGATTTCTCCGGTCAAACGCTGAATGGAGAGATCGCGCGCTTGAATCGCAAGCCTTGATTTCTGAATCTGCGCCTTCAGAATATCCACGTCGCGCTCCAAAGAGACGCGTTCGCGCTGTTTTGCGTCAAGATACACTTGCTGTTCTTTGATTTCCGACTCAATGCGGTCGAGCTCTTGCTGAAGCTGTACGCGACGGGATTCCACTTCATTCCCACCAACTTGAGCGCGAATATACCCCCAGGGGGCTATAAGAAGAATTGTGAGAAGTGCCACGCCGGCATATTGTATACGCATATCCATTAGTATACCCGCACACAAACATTACTTCCAGAGAGAAAACACTGAATCCTGCAATGTGTACACACCACGTGTCCACAAGGTGTCTGCAACGCTCATGTGCTGGTATATCAGACGATACAAAACGCACCTCATGACGAGGTGGTTTTGTGTGGTATGTGGTATCAGGATTGATTATTCAGCTGTCTCACCCGTGGATTCCGGTGCATCTGCCCCCTCTTCCTCTTTCTTGCCCTTCTTCTCAACTTCAATGGACTCCATATCAATCGTGCCGGTGGTTTCCTCTTCTTCTTTCTGTGCCGCAATTGACGCAACAACTTCATCCGGCGGTGCAATAGCCACAACACCTTCCGGTAATGCAATGTCTTTGACCGTAATAACCGAGTCAAGCGTGGTGAGCGTAGAGATATCCACAGAGAGTTCGTGTGGCAAATCTTTCGGCAACGCCTCCACTTCAAGCTCGTGCTGTACCTTCACCAGAGTACCGCCGAGGTTCTTGACAGCGGGAGATTCGCCAATGAATTCAAGAGGCGTCTCCACAGTCACCTTCTTGCCTTTTTCAATAATATAAAAATCAATGTGGCGCGGAGTACCGGTAACCGGGTCAACATCCACGTCCTGAATCAGCGCTTCTTTTTCATCGCCGATACCGGTGAGGGTAATCACTGTCGATTCCCCCGCCTCTTGCCACACTTTTTCAAATGCGCGCATATCAACGGCAATCGATGTTGATTCCTCTTTCGGACCATAAAATACGGCGGGCAAAAGGCCTCCCGTACGAAGCGTGCGCGGCTTGCTTCCTTTTTCTCGCTTTGAGACACTCAATGTCACCATAGGACGCCCAGTATACCAATCAACCCCAATAAATCAAGTCCCCGAAAAGAGCCGCATGCGCCCGGTGATGTGTTCGGTGAGTGATGCCACAACGGGGGCGAGTAAACGGTAGGGAGCAAGTTCTTCATCCTGCTCTTTGAGTGATTCCTCGAGCGCACTGCGATAAAGAACGCGCAATTCGGTGCTTACATGAATAATACGGATACCAGCCCGAATAGCTTCGCGAAATCCATCGTCTGAAATTCCGGACCCGCCATGAAGCACCAGCGGCACCTCGGCGAACTCTCTCAGAAGAGCGATGCGCTCCGTGGAAAGCGCCGGGTTCGGTACCCCCTTGAGCATGCCATGGATGTTGCCAACCGCGGGAGCAAGCAAATCCACGCCTGTCTCCGAAACAAACATCGCCGCGTCTTCCTTTGCAGTCATCATGTCTTCCGTAATTGCCGCACCTTCGGGAATTGACTCAAGAATCTTTGACCCGGAACCGATAAACCCGAGCTCGCCTTCCACCAGCACGTCACGCCCCGTCTTTTTTGCATGTGCCACCACTTCTTTTGTCTGTGACACATTTTCTTCAAACGAAAGTTTCGCACCGTCAAAAATAACCGCATCATACCCTGCATCAATGGCTTCAATCGCGCGCGACACCGAATATGTATGGTCCGCATTGAGATACACAGGCACTCCTTCCTCGCGCGCCCGTGATACCAAATCGGTAATTTCACGCACCCCCATAAAATCTCGCTCGCCTTCAGAGACACCGATAATCGCCGGCACGTTCGCCTCTTTCACCGCATGCACTACGGCATGGAACATCTCTAAAGTGGCAACATTAAAATGTCCGAGGGCAAAACCGCCATCCTCTGCTTGAGTCAATGCACCGCGAAGTGTGGGAATATTCATACCCACAGTATAGCGCGCCAGGCCACAGTATGTCGCGCGTGATATACTTAATTCGTAATACTAGATTCTTTATACTTCGTATGTATGACTTCATTGCAATCGGCGACACGGTGACCGATGACTTCATTGACATTACCGACGCGCGCATTGATACCGACCAAGACCGGGGTGACCAGGGTCGTTCAGAACTTTGCCTTCGCTTTGGCGACAAGGTTCCTTATCGCTCATCAGTGGTTGTCCCTGCGGTTGGCAATGCGGCAAATGCCGCCGTTTCGGCGACGCGCCTCGGGTTAAGCACGGCATTTGTGACCGATATTGGCAGTGACATGCGTGGAGACATACAGCGAGATGCGCTACAAAAAAACGGTGTTGAATGTCGCTGGGTTGAGTCGCACGAGGGCATGGAGAGCAACTATCACTACGTATTACGGCACGGTGTGGAGCGCACCATTCTCGTAAAACACCAGGCGTATCCGTACCAATTGCCTGCAGATCTTGAAGAAGCAAAATGGATATATTTTTCGTCAGTCGGTGAACATGGGCTCGCATACCACCATGAAATCGCTGCCTATCTCCGCGCGCACCCCAACACACAACTTGCATTTCAACCGGGTACATTTCAAATCTCGCTCGGAGCTGATGCCATCGCTGACGTATACAAAGAAATAGATATATTTTTCTGCAACAAAGAAGAAGCGGCGCTCATTTTGAAAAGAGACACACCTGATATCAAAGCATTGGTGGCTGGCCTACACGCACTTGGTCCAAAGATAGTTGCAATCACGGATGGGCCTGATGGCGCGTATACATCTGACGGTGCTTCTGTATGGTTTACGCCAATGTATCCCGACCCTGCGCCACCCGTTGACCGCACCGGTGCCGGCGACTCGTTCGCGAGCGCCTTTACGGCGGCACTCGCGCTCGGAAAGAGCGTGCCCGAGGCACTTGCCTGGGGGCCGGTGAATTCCATGTCTGTGGTGCAAAAAATCGGCGCGCAAGAGGGACTCCTCACGCGCGAAGGGCTTGAAAAATTGCTTAATGACGCGCCCAACGACTATACGGTGGCAAAAATTGCCTGATCTGTTAGAGTTGTGGTTAGAAAGGAGGTGCACATGCACCGAAGAGAGAGTGTGGGTACGAAGAAACCACACAAGCACAAGAAGCACGTTCGCCCGCCAAAACCCCCACAAACGCTTGACTACGACTTTATGGCCAAGCGGAGGGATGGTGGGCAACAGCCAACCGAACCAATGCCGAAGCCGCGGCGCTGCCCCCCCAGGAGTTCCAGACGAACCTCCGCGCGGGGGTTCGTTATTTTCGAGTAATAACTTTTTGCACCGCCTTTTTTATTGCCGGCATATCCATTTTGTAGTACGCAATCAGTTCTTCCGGAGTACCTGACTGACCAAATTGGTCGTGCACGCCTACAAATTCAATCGGCACCGGATATTCTGTCGCAAGAAATTCCGCAACTGCGCTTCCCATGCCACCGGCGACTTGATGCTCTTCCACGGTAACCACAGCGCCGGTAGCGCGCGCGACCGCGGAAATTGTTTCGGTGTCGAGCGGCTTCACCGAGTGGTTATTGACCACGATAGTGCCCACACCCTCTTCTTCAAGGTCGCGCGCCGCCACAAGCGCGTTGTGCACCAACGCGCCGCACGCAATAACTGCGACCTGCGGATTCTCACTTTTCCACAACACATTTGCTTTTCCAATCTCAAACGGCGAATCAGTGGTCGTAATCACCGGCACTTTTTCGCGCGGAAATCGGAAATACACCGGATGTTCATACGACACCACCGCGTGCACTAATTTACGCGCTTCTTCCATGTCGCACGGTACGAGCACGGTCATGTTCGGCTGTACGCGCATAAGCGCGATGTCTTCAAGCGCCTGGTGAGTCGCACCATCGGGTCCCACGGAAATACCCGCATGAGCGCCGGCGATCTTGACCGGCATGTCATTAATGGAAATCGTCGTCCGAATCTGCTCGTTGTTCCTCCCGGGAGAAAATGTCGCATACGATGTGATAAATGGAATCTTGCCGTAATTCGCAAGCCCTGACGCCACTGTCGCCAAGTTTTGCTCGGCAACACCAAGCTCAACATATCGGCTCGGGAATTTTTCCTTAAACCAGTGCGTGCGGGTTGATTCCGCCAAATCAGCACAGAGCGCAACCACGCGCTCATCCTTTTCTCCCACCTCCACCAATCCTCTACCGAATCCGTCGCGAATATACTCGCGCGCGACGTCGTCTGAAAACACATCCGGATTCAGTTTTTGTTTTTCGTTCAACATTCTTGATTCTTAATTCGGGACTCGTAATTCTCTTTACTCATGCTCTGATTTAATTTTCCCCCCAAGCGTACGAAGCTCTTTCAAAAACCGTTCTCCTTCTTCTTTCTTCGGTGGCTTGCCATGCCATTCAAAATCAAATTCAATTTCCTCAATCCCTTTGCCCGGAATCGTGTGCGCAATAATCACCGATGGTTTTTCAAAGACCGCGTGCGCCTCACCCACCGCGTCTACAAATGCCCGAATGTTGTGTCCGTCCACCTCTTGCACATGCCAGCCAAATGCCTGCCACTTATCAGCAAGTGGCTCAAGTGGCATCACATCTTCGGTGTAGCCGTTAATTTGGATATTATTGCGGTCAATAACCGCCGTGATGTTTGAGAGATTGTTTTTGGACGCAAACATGGCCGCCTCCCAGATATTGCCCGCGTCCATCTCACCGTCAGACATAATGCAGTACACATTGCACGCCTTGTCGTCCATCTTGGCTCCCAATGCGATGCCTGCCGCCTGTGAAAGCCCTGAGCCAAGCGGTCCCGAGGTCGTCTCAAGTGCCGGCAAGCGCAAACGCTCCGGGTGACCCTGCAGGTCACTACCAAATTTGCGTAATTCTTTTACCGCGTTTTTCGGGAGATACCCCGCATGAATCATGGCCGCATAGCGAATCGGTACGATGTGCCCGTTTGAAAGAATCAGGCGATCACGCTCTTCCCATGTGGGGTTCTTTGGGTCGTGCTTTAAGATATGGAAATAGAATGCGGTGAAGATGTCCGCCATACCGAGTGGCCCTGCCGTGTGTCCCGAACCGGCCTCAATAAGCATTTCAATCAGCGTCTGCCGAATAGTATTCGCTTTTTCCTCAAGTTCTTGAATTTTTTCATCGTGAAGTGAGTGCATGGTCAGAGCTTTTTAAAAAATGAGATTGCCTCATTTATATCATCTTCCGCAAAGATTGCCGAGCCAGCGACAAGTTTGGACACGCCTGCCGCCACCAGTCGAGGCGCCGTGTCTCGGTTTACGCCAATATCAACAGCAATCGTCACGTTGCCGAATGTGTCACAAATGTTTGCGATATGTGAAAACACCTTTTCATCGAGTTCAACCCCGTGTGAACCGAGGGTGTCATTCCCCATACACTGCACGAAATCCACATCAGGCACCAGATGTTGCCACTCCTTGAACGACTGCGATGGACGCACCGCAAGACCGACTTTGACTTCGCGCTCATGTGCCTCCGCGACAATGTCCGAGAAAATTTCGGTGCTTCCATGATGAATAATGAGCGCTTTTGCACCAAGGCGTAGCCAATCATCAACGGCAAGTTCCGGTTTCTCTATCATCATGTCAATTTCAAGTTCCAGAAAATCATAGTGCGGCAATCCTTCTTCACTTTCAAGCATGCCCCCAAAACGGTCATCTGATTCGTTGAATGGCCACGACTCCGGTTTTGTGAATTTTCCGTCAACAATGTCAATCTGCACCGAGTCAACTTCACGCACCACGCGAGACATTTCGTTTACGAGGTTTTCAAACGACTTTGGGATTATTGCCGGTATTATTTGTGTCATGCGTCAATTTTATTGATACGTCTTAGGTGTCGCTCATCCCCGGAAAAGCCCGTATTGAGCCACTTTTTGACTGACTCATGTGCCTCTTTTTCCGAAAGAAATCGTGCTCCGAGCGCGAGGATGTTTGCATTGTTATGCTCACGAGTTGATGTAAGTATGTCAAGTTCTTTCCCCGACGCATCTGTTTGCGTGTGTGGCGCAGAGCCGTAATAGACGACTGCACGAATTCCTTTTAGACGATTTGCCGCCATCGCTTCACCTTGTCCCGAGCCTCCTATCACAATGCCCCGTGATTCAGAAGTCTCAGAAACTTTCTTTGCAACGGGGAAAACAAAATCTGGATAATCGTCCATCGTGTCCATGGCGTGCGCGCCCATGTCTTCCACGTCATAGCCATGCTCCGAAAGAAATGTCTTGAGGGATTCTTTAAGAACAAATCCCGCATGGTCAGCACCGATAAAAACTTTCATACCTAAATATGTTTCCCACTCGCAATTACATGCTCCACTAGCGCGTGTGTGTATCCCATCTCGTTGTCATACCATGCGAGCACTTTTACGAGTGTGCCGTCCACCACTTTGGTAAATCCGAGGTCGGCAATTGACGCATACGGGCTTCCGATGATGTCGGACGATACGATAGGGTCATTGGTTACAGAAAACACCTTCTTCCATCGCGCATCATCCGCCGCTTTGGTAAGCGCCGCATTCACTTCTTCCACACTCGTTTCTCGCTTTGCCACAAAGGTAATATCAGCGAGAGAGCCGACCGCAACCGGCACGCGCATCGCAACGCCATCAAATTTTCCTTCCAAATCCTTTACTGCCTTTGTCACCGCAATTGCCGCTCCTGTCGTTGTTGGCACAATATTTTGTGCCGCGGCGCGTCCTTTCCGCATATCCTTATTTGGCCCATCTACAATTGACTGGCTTGATGTGTAGCCGTGCACGGTATTTAAAATCGCACGCTCAATTCCTATTGCTTCATGCAAAATCTGCACCACCGGACTCCCTGCGTTCGTCGTGCATGAACCATTGGACGAAATCTGACAACTCTTGAGTGCCTCTTCGTTCACCCCCATCAGGACAGTCGCGCCCACAACTCCGGCATTTTCGGGATTGTCTTTCACCGGTGCGGTAACTACGACACGCTTGGCTCCCGCATCAAGGTGTACCTTTGCTTTCTCATAGCTGGCAAATACTCCCGTCGCCTCAAGTGCAATATCAACATCCATGCTTTTCCATGGCAGTTCGCTCGGCTCACGAACCGACAAGAACGGAATTTCAATACTATCCACAACGAGCACACCTTCTTTCACCTCCACGGAAAAATCCGCCGGCCCATACACCGAATCATATTTCAGCAGATACGCGATGTTTTCCAAATCACCAAGGTCGTTGATAGCAACGATTTCCAATTCCTTACGCGTGCGTGCGATTTTCAAAAAAGCCCTACCAATCCTCCCGAACCCATTAATAGCAACTTTTGTTTTCTTCATATGTTCATTATATCGCACAATACCTATCTACAATAGCCACAAAATTTGTGCCCCCACGGTTTCCCAAGGTTAAACCTCGGCAACTTTGCCGAGGTTTAACCTTGGGAAGTATAATCTTTACCAAAAGAAAGCCATTCTTCGATTTCTTTCCTCATATTTCCTTCAAAGTAATCTGGAAATGCCTTTTTATTTAAAATATTTACCTGCGCACGCTTAATACCCAAATAGTCCGGGTAACTTGAATAGGGGTATTCTTCGAGTTTTGTTTTTATAATTTCTCTTGGATTTAAGTGAGTATAAGAAAAAAGATATTTCAAATGTCTGTCATCTATTACATGCCTGCCCTTAAATGAAGACCCGAAGATAGCGCCCTTTCGCTCATACTTCTGATTAAAATACATCGTATAGGCCGTCATAAGTTTTTGCATAAACTTACTTATACCCTTCTCGTCTATCTCACGAAGGAGAAGGTGGAAATGATTAGGCATTAAACAATAGGCACAAATATCAGTAACAGGGTCTCCCCTTTTAGCATCAAATATAGACCTCCCCAAGGTTAAACCTCGGGAAACTTCGCGAAGTGCTTGTGGGTTTTTTGAATTAAAGAGATATAGACTTTCCAAGAAGCGATTATAGTCGTCCTTATTTCTAAAAACTGGCAGTTTTTCAAAACCGCGCGCATATATGTGGTAGTATTCTCCGGGCGCAAATGTATAATTTCTTGCCATATCTACTTTATGGTACCAGAAAATCTCCCAAGGTTAAACCTCGGCAAAGTTGCCGAGGTTTAACCTTGGGAGATTTTGGATTTTGGCTAATTACATTGGTTAGTGGCCGAGGTTGTAAAGCTCAGAGATTTCGGAAGTAGAAAGCACGCGGTTGTAGATACGAACGTCGTCTATTGTACCATTAAAATATTCACTTATAGCGTCCCCCACAAGTGGGGTATCCCCTATATAAGAACCGGAATATGTATACGCAGCAAGCGACACGGAACCAGAATTTTCTGACACGCTATCCAGATACACTGTTGCCAAATCAGATGAACTTAGGGTGATAACCGCATGGTGCCATTGTCCGTCGGCAATATTCGTTGTACCTGCAACATTTGCCCCATACCCAGACCAATACAGTTTGTTTGGGCCAGAACCACCGTTCCACACAATCATTGAGCGACGCTTACCTACTGAATCTTCTCCCCACGCAGCAACCGCCATACCAGTGGTTGGTGCCCCTGTCGGAACCTTTATCCATGCCGCGATGGTAAAGTTATTGTCAATATTAAGAGGCGCTCCAGAACCAAGACTCACTCTATCGTCTAAACCATCAAAATAAAGTCCTTGCCCAATGCGGCCCGGGACGGTGGTGGTGCTCGCCTGTCCGATGAGTGAGCCGTGATTGCCCTGTCCAGAAGAGTCGGCGACGTTTGTGGCCATATTTGGTCCGTCAAATGTCCAGTGACCGACGAGGCCGGAGGAGAGATTTGAGTTTGTGGATACTGTTTTATTTACGTAGGACGGTGCAGATTGTTTGTAGAGCCGCGCCACCTCACTTGCCGAAAGTACCCGATTATACACACGCACATCGTCTATGCTCCCGTTCAGGTCATATCCTTCATACCCGGCACCGCCACTGCCATCCTGGTATCGTCCAATGAGCGTAACATTCGCATTTTGCATATCAAGCCCATTGTCTGCTGAAATGTCTACCGGCGTTCCAACACTTACCCCATCTATATAGAGCGTCTCATTGCCATCCCTGTCCCACGTCGCTGTTGCCAAGTGCCATCTATCATCAAGTTCCGCGGACGATGCGTACGTGAAATTTCTGACGGCATTTCCTTCCATAAATACAAGCCATTGGGTGCTGTCATACAATAGTGCCCATCGACCTTGTGTGCCACCCAGCAAGGATTTTGAAATAAGATTAAAAGTCGTGTCTGTTGTTTTAAACCATGCCGACGCCGTCCAATCGCTCGTACCCATGTCAAGCACATCGCCGAGGTTGACGTATTCACCAGAACCACTTAAATCAAGTGCCTCCCGCTTTTTGCCCAGCACGGTTGTGGTGCTTGTTTGCACAAGATTGCCGTGATATCCGCTACTGCTTGAATCCATCACGAGCGGCCCCAGATTGCCGCTGTCCATTGTCCAGTGCCCCACCAAGCCACTATCAAGGTCGCTATTTGAGTTTATACGTCCGGTTCCTGATATCGTTGACACCCCCACCGTCGTACCCCCAAGTGCACGTGCCGTGAAAAATCCGGCGACGAGAATACCGATTATGCCGAGAATAAGTGTGCGCTTTTTGGTCAAGAGGATCATGTGATAGTTTTCAATTTACAATTCTCAATTTTCAATAAATAAGCGATCTCGTGGTCGGGGTCTCCTTTATATCTTTACAAAAAAGTATGATTGATTCGCCAAATTTTGCTGTTCTTTCTTCTAAATCATAACCATTCTTGGTCATTGGTTCATTGCTCATTTATTGAAAATTGTTTTTTGAAAATTGAAAATTACTGTGATGGTGTCGTTGTTCCCGTTGGCGTTGTGGTGCTTGTTGCAGTTGTTGTGGCCGTTGGAGTTGCTCCGACGCTACCAGTCGGAGTTTGCGGCGTCGTTGTTGCCACAGGTGGCGTTGTGTTTGAAGTTTGCGGCGTTGATGTTGCGACAGGTTCCGGTTCGGGTTCCGATTCCTCCACCACCTCCCCCGTTCCCACAATCACCGTGCGGGTGCCTGTCGCAGTGTTCCCTGCGACATCCCGCGCCGTGTAGGTGACAATATGGGTGCCGTCGGTGCTTGTGTCCACCACATCGCCAAGGGTGTCTATAAAACGCTCGCCATCCACATCGTCAAGAGCGGTCGCGCCGAGGTCAACATAGGATGCGCCAATTTCAACCTCCGCGGGGTTGTTGCCAAGGATGGTTATGACCGGCGGCACTGTGTCGGCATTTTCATTATTTGAAGTTTCGGATTTCAATGTGTCGAGCCCGCTTTCCAAATCGGCACACGCGCCGGAGCGATTCACCAAAACCCCATCGCTCACCATCACACAGTATGGCTCCCCTGTTGTCTCGTCATACAGTGTGATGCCCGCCGGCGCACCGCGCGAGCCCACCGTAAGGCGCGCCACAATCACGTCTTTGAATGATGCGACATGCTCACCAATCCAAATCCCCCATCCGCGAAGCGACGAGAGCGTGTCACCGCCCGATTGTGACACGCCTCCTCCGCCACTTTCAAGTGCCGCCAATCGCGCGTCAATTTCCTGCAACGCGTTCACCAAAACCGGCACGAGGTTGTCGTATGCCACACCTTCCGGATTGCCGTCTTTGTCAAGCGTCACCACTTCCGGCACCACACTCACGACTTCCTCGGCGATAAAACCAATACGAAGCGATGTGTCGGGGTTCACCTCTTTTTTATAATTAAAGGTGACGGGGCGCAGATTGCGTACCGCGTCTAATCCATACGCAAGATTTTCAATGTTTTCCTTAAATCGTGCCGATGACGCCGAACATGTGGTGCCGCTTGTCACATCATACGTGCTTGTGTTGATACAGAGATAGTTGCCCGTGGTGCCGGTCGTTAAAGATGATGAGAGCGACACCGTGCCCGTCACAGAAAACGTACGCCACGGGCTCGTGGTGCCGATGCCGACTGCCCCCGCAAACGTACTCGTCGCCGTCGTACTCGTCGCGTGAAAATACTCCGCCACCACCGGGCCAACCACCGAAAGTTTCGCATACGGTGAGGTGGTGCCGATGCCGAGGTTTGAGGTAAAGTAAGAATTCGTATTATTTAAGTTTGCGAACGCGCCGCCGTCACCATATGCAGTAATCCCGTTGCCCGCGCCATAGTTAAAACGGGTGCTACCGCTTATCCCAATAAAGCCCTGCTGAAGAAGCTGAATATCGCCGGAAAAACGCGCCACGCCGGTACTTAAAATATCAAAACGAGCCGCACCTCCGGTTACGAACGTAAGTTGGTCATCTATCACTTCATGGATTCCTGTATCGCCGTCCCCAAATTGAAGTGTTGGGCTGTTCGATGGGTGAACACCTGCAGTGACGCCCAACACAAGCTTCCCGCCGATTGTAGAAGTTGCCGACGAGGTAGCGTGGAAATACTCCGCCACCACCGGGCCCACCACCGAAAGTTTCGCATACGGTGAGGTAGTGCCGATACCGACATTGCCACCAGACAAAACGGAAAAGAATACCGAACTATCCTCAAGAATCTCAAATATCCCAATCGGGGCTGGAGTATTGACATATTGAGCCGTATTAAACTGTGTCGCAGAAGATGTAAGCTGCAAACGGCTAAATACAGACCCCGAACCAGCTGTGAATGCCGCCCCAGCTCCAGAGCCCCCTATTTGAAAAAATTGAGCCGCCTGTGAATCAAGCCAGCCGGTAGCGTTCACTGAGCGAAATGCCTGATTACCCGCACCATCTTGAAGGACTATATCACTATTGCCATTGTTCCCACGAATGACTCCAGATACCTCTAGCGCAACAGAGGGGTTTGTCGTCCCAATCCCCACATTCCCCGCATTGTCCACAATAAAGTTTGTTGCTGTGCTACTCCCCACCACAAATGCCGGCCCTGAAATGCCGTTTGGATTAACAGAGAGAAGACCCCAGGGAGAGGTAGTGCCGATGCCGACTGCTCCCACAAACGTACTCGTCGCCGTGGTACTCGTCGCGTGAAAATACTCCGCCACCACCGGGCCCACCACCGAAAGTTTCGCATACGGAGAGGTGGTGCCGATGCCGATATTATTTGATGTTGTAATTATAAGAGATGTGGAGGTATCACAAGCATCGTTTACCTGGTTGACGCAAAAACGTATTGGGTAGTTATTAGATGTGCCTATATCAAGTGCTGTCGCTACATTCGCACTGATAAAAGAATTGACCCAGTTATCATTATTAGTATTTAACTCTAATTTGGTTGCGTTGTTATTAACTGTAAACCCAGCTACACTCGCCCCGGTAGAATCACGAACTGAAAACAGGTGTGATGAGGATTTTGTAGCCGAATTACCAACAACGACATTCCCCGCATTGTCCACAACAAAACTCGTCGCGGTGGATGAACCCACCACAAATGCCGGCCCTGAAATGCCGTTTGGATTGACAGAGAGAAGGCCCCAAGGGGAGGTGGAAGCAACACTTAGTGTGCTTGAAAAATACCCGTCGCCAATCACTTCAAGTTTTGACGTTGTTGTGGTGCTTGATGCGCCGAGAAGAATTTGGTCGGTGGTGGTGGAGTTGTAAATCGCGCCCGGGAGCCATGAAAACGAACCCTGGCTTCCGCCACTTGCAACGGTACTCCACGACAGTCCGCCAGCGCCGTTTGTGGTAAGAACTTGTGTGTTTGCGCCATCGGCTGACGGAAAGAGATATTCTATGCCATTAAAAGTGGTGCTCGCGGTCACGGCAAGCGTACCCGAGAAGGTGGCATTGGTGCCCGTGAGAGCTCCCGTGAGCGTGCCGCCTGAAAGTGGAAGATAGTCAAGGGAGAGCCCGCTCACCGAGCCGGAAAAGGTCACATTGGTGAGTGTAACGCCACTCAATTGGTCAATGTTGTTTGAGAGCGCGATTGGGCTAAAGTTTGAGACGGATGGGACATATGGCGCACCGTTGCTGGAACCTGACACGCGATAGATTTCCGTGCGCAGAGAATTATTCAATCCATCAAGTGCGCTCTGCAAATCTTCTTGGGTCACGCCTGCTGACGCCACGAGCGATGCCGGAGTAACAACACGCTCAATGACACGCTCTGTCGGTTCACGAATAATGACTTGCTGGGTGATGGCGGGATTTTCTATTTTAGCTTCCTCCGTATTTGTGGTTGTCGCACTATCGGCTTCGGAATCCCGGAGCACTTCCGGCGCGCATGCCTCAAAATAGCCATCCGGGTCCACAATAATAGAGAACCTGCAATACGTTCCGAGGGCAAAGCGCATCACCCGCGAGCGTGAAGAGTACCCCGCTTCAAACGAAGCCCCCAGCGCATGCAATCGGGCATCATTAATATTTCCGAAAAGACCCGGCACAAATGCGACACTGCCGCGAACAGCGTGTGCCTCGTTGAAGAGCGCCCCGCCTATTGTATCGCCCGCGTGCGCAAGCGCCCCATGCCATGTAGCGAGAGCGCCAAAAACAATATCATTCCATTCATGCCAGCCACCGATGGCTGATGCAAGGTGTGCGTCCACTTTCTCGTTCCACCAATTATTAAGTGCCGCGAGCGCGCGTGTCGTCTGTCCTGGACTTTGCGATATTGAAACGAAAGCGCTTCCGACGGTGTCGCCGGTACGTGCTATGATGTGGTGCCACTTTGCAAGCCCCCCTTCAACAATATTTTTCCATTCATTCCATCCCCCCGAAACCGCGACATATTCTTCACCTGCTGATTTATCCCACCATGCGCCGAGCGCAAGAAGCGTGCCACCCGCTTTGCGAGGTACCTGAAGACCCGAAAACAACATGCCACCGATATCTTCTCCCGCGCCTTCTATAAATTGAGTGACGAGATCGCCCGTTTTGACAACTCCCTCTTGTACTGATTCAAAAGCGATTGTACCCGCCGTGTATATGTTTTCAAAAAAGTGAGACGTCGCCATATTTTGCTCCTTTGAGGATTCCGGTGGTTCTATAAACGTCGGTGCCTTGGGAACTTTGTTTTCAATTTCCGACTCCCAAAGAGCAATCGTGGGGGCTTCTATGGCGGGGATTGGCGCAAGCATCTTTTCCTCATCCGTACCGGCTGTATTCGTGCGTACGTGTGGCAAAGATTCTCGCACAAGAGCCGTCCCTGACCGCGCTATCTCGCTCCCGTATTTTGAAACATGCTCCGCGCCAGAATGAATGGTGGCATATGTGAGATATGAGATTTGCTTTGGGACACGTGCTAACGTGCGCACTCCGTCAACCAATGCGCTTTTAATATTTCTGCCGGTTAAGACAATCTCCTGTGTGATGCCGGAAACTGTTACGCGCGTTGTGTCTCGTGTTGCGCGTATCGTGTCTTGCCACACCTGCGCCGAACTAAATACTTGAAGTGAAAACTGTTCCGCCTGTGTACGAATCGCGGTATACGCACCATTCGCGCCCATTCGTATCTTTTCACGCACTGCGTCATTAAGCGAAAGAAGCTCGTCAAGCGCCGCGCCAATTGTGGCGCCCGTTGATGCAAGATTATCGCGCGCATGCCCGAGCGTGATCGTGTCCCCCAAGGATGAAGAAACGAGCGCCATTGTGCGTGATGTATTTTTGAAATCATTAGCAAAAGTTTTTGCCGCACCAGCGTAGTGTGCGCGTGTCACTAGCACGACCGCATGTGTTCCATCAGTAAAAATCCCGAGCGCGTCACCAAGCACCTGCGCATTGTCTTGATATGCTTCTTTCGCGTACGAAGGAATTCTTACAAACGTATACGCACCACCTGCAAGCACCAGAGCAAGTATGGCGGCACCCGCTTTGTGTGCAAAATCTGTAAATTGAAATGGTGACAAGATTGCCGTGCCACTTTGTGTGTTCGCTTGGATATCTTGACTCTCTTCACCTTCCTCGGGGAGTATCGATACCATGTCTCCCACAAGGTTTCGTTTGCTCACCGTCGCCCCGCCATTGCCCAATCGCTTGCCGGTGTAATGGGCAAGCAAATCGTCTTCATCAACATATCGTGCGCGCCCAACAAGTGTTGTGGCAACCTTTCCGCCACGCGCGAGTTGCCCGATGTAATCGGTTGTGTAACCAGTGAGTTCCGCGCCCTTCTTTGCCGAGATATATTTCTTGCCGTCTATGTCAATGTGGTCAGACATGTATATTTACACCTCATTGTATGACGAAATGAATACCAAAACACGCCACTGCGGGCGTGTTTTGTGGATATCTCGGATGAACGAGTTTTTTCTTTTATGAACCAATTTTTTTCTTTAATCCTTCAGAAACAAGTGCCGGATTCGCACTTCCATGACTCTTTTGCATAACCTGCCCCACGAGAAATTGAAGTGCGGAGGACTTACCACTCTTATACTCACCCACAACTCCAGCATTTTCCGCAATAACATCGTTCAAGAGGGCCTCCAGCACTTCCGGGTCATTATCTTGGAACAATCCTTGCTCACGCGCAATCTCTCGTGGACTGCCCCCCTCACCCACCAAAATAGCCAATATATTCTTTGCACCGCGTGAGGAAATCTCTCCTGCCACAATCATATGCACGACATCAGCAAGCGCCTCCGGTGCAATGCGTAATTCATTGAAAGATTGTTTTTTGAGAATTCCTGCAATGTCTGAAGTGATGAGATTGGAAAGAATAACCAGACCATTTTGAGCCATATCTCGGCTGGACGAGATTCGTGCTTTTTCAAATAGGTTATATAAAAGATTGTTTGCAACGTACATATCCGCATCTTCTTTTTTAATGCCGAGCCCCATGAGTCGTTCGCGACGCTCCCATGGCAATTCAGGGAGGGTCTCTTTAAGCTTCTCCTCTCCAAATTCAGGAATCTCTGAAAGAACGAGTTTTGGCAGGTCGGGGTCTGGAAAATAGCGATAATCGTGCGAACTTTCTTTACTTCGTTGTGAGAATGTCTCTTGTTTTTCTTCATTCCACCCACGTGTCTCCTGCACCACCCCTTCCCCTTTTTCAAGGAGCGTGGTCTGGCGCTCTATCTCAAACGTAACCGCCTTCTCCATATTACGGAATGAATTGAGGTTTTTGATTTCAGTTTTTGTCCCGCGAGCACCGTCAATGCCGATGCTGATGTTTGCTTCCACCCGCATATGTCCCTTTTCCATATCCGCATCAGAGACACCGAGGTAGCGGAGCAGTAATTGCAGTTCGCGCGCGAATGCGCCGGCGTCTTCGGCCGAATGAATAACCGGTTCGGTCACCAGCTCCATCAACGGCACTCCCGCACGATTGAAGTCCACCAAACTCTCTCCCGTTTTTTGGTCATGAATTGAACGCGCGGTATCTTCTTCCAAATGCACGCGCGTAATAGCCACACCGTTCAGTTCTCCACCTGAAACAAGCGGATGTACGTATTGACTTATTTGATACCCTTTTGGAATGTCGGGGTAGAAATAATTTTTTCTATCAAACTCCGTGTAGTCGGCGAATGTGCCATTGAGTGCCACCCCCACCCGAAGTACGTGTCGTACCGCCTCTTTGTTGATGACCGGCAACGTGCCCGGGTGCCCCATGCACACCGGACACACATTGACGTTTGGTCGCCTCTCTTCCAAGTCATTCTTGGAGTTGCAAAACATCTTTGTGTGGGTTTTTAACTCCGCATGAATCTCCAACCCTATTGTTGGTTTATAATTTGTCATAATCAATTCAACACCTCACTTGGCGGTCCGACCGCCAAGTGAGAGCATCAAGTTATTCCAAAAGAAGTTTTTCTAACTCCTCTTCTAACCTCTTCGCTTTCTTATTCGTCACAATATCACGCAGTGATGTTTTAGCAAATATGTCGTATGCCTTTTTGTCTTTGAATTGGTTGAGAACAACACCCTTCCCCGTACATATTTCACCAAACCTCGTGTCACGCATATTGCCACAATACTCATCCCAACTACTCCGCACCAACTTGGCGGTCGGACCGCCAAGTTGGTGCGCCCTATCATTTAAGTTTATGTACACGCTCAAGTGCGTAAGATACCCATCGGTAGTAATATGTTTTGCCTTAAACTTCCCCTGAAATAGAACCCCGGAACGCTTGTGTTTTGTGTTGTAATACCCCGTATACCCACCTCCAAGACGCTTCATAAATTCGCTGATGCCTCCATCCATATTTTCGCGTACGAGCAAATGATAGTGATTCGGGTTCAAACAATATGCCACAAATTCAACAAGCTTCCCCCCATCTCTTGTCCTATGCCCCATCTTCCAAAGATTATCAAAAGATAGTTCGTAAATGCTCCCTATCGGTTTTCGTGCATTAAACAATTTCATGCTTTTAATAAATCGTTCTGAATCTTCTTTATCACTCACAATTTCTCGTTTGTCAGTACCTCTGTTGTAAATGTGATAATATTCTCCGGGAGCAAATGCAATATTCCTCATATACCCACAATTCTATCACTTGGCGGTCGGACCGCCAAGTGGAATACGCGCGCTATTGGCGGAGTTTTTGAATGAGCGCGTCGTGAAATATCTTTACCTGCGCATCGTCGAGCACAGAGATTGCGTACACGGGGGATGTGGTGTGTGTGGCAAGACGCATCCGCGCACCGTCTGTCGCTTCATCGCCCACGGTATCGGTCTTGGTGAGCACAACCCACTCCGGTTTCTTTGTCAGAGCTTCATCGTGTGCGGCAAGCTCTTTCCGAATCATTTGATATTCGGCTACAACGTCCGACACGTCAATCGGAATGAGCGTGAGAAGCATTTTGACACGCGAAATGTGGCGCAAAAATTTGTGCCCGAGCCCTTTTCCTTCAGAAGCCCCTTCTATAAGCCCCGGGATATCCGCGAGAACATGGCCGTGAAATTCTCCCAGGTGCGGCTCAAGTGTGGTGAACGGATACGCACCAATGCGTGACTGTGCGTTCGTGAGTGTATTCAGAAGTGTGCTCTTGCCTGCGTTCGGCGGACCAATCAAACCCACATCCGCGATCAGGCGCACCTCAATGGCAATCGTCGCCCACCCCCCTTCTTTACCATCCGTCTGCTCCATCGGCTTGATATTTTTGGAACCTTTGAAATGTGTGTTGCCATACCCTCCGCGACCACCTTGGGCAAGAAGTGCCATCTCTCCTTCGGTGAGAATCTCGTGCACGGCACCTGTCTTGGCGTTGGTGATGACCGAACCAATGGGCACATCCACATACGCATCCTCCCCGTTGGCACCATACTCATTGTGACTTCTCCCGTGTTCGCCGTTCTGTGCACGAATCTCATCTACCCCCACAAGTTTGGCGAGCGCGGCCGCGTCACGCACACCGCGCGCATAGACACTCCCGCCATTCCCACCATTGCCGCCTGCCGGACCGGAAAACTCTTTTCCTTTAAGGTGTAGCCAGCGCACGACTCCATTGCCACCATTGCCGGCAACAACGCGTATTTTTATTTCATCAACAAATGCCATTATGCTTCAAGTGCCTTATAAACAAGGGCGAGTGCCCCTTCTTTCGTTTTTGCCACGGCCATAAAACGTTTGTTGTGGCAGAAAATGGAATCCGCAACCCCTGTAATTTGCGCGAGTTCCTCCCCTCTCTTCCCAGCCCAAGCTTCAGGAAGATCCTTTCTGCGAGAAAATAGATTCTCCGGCTCGTTCACACAAACGAGTTGCCACGTTCCGTCCTCGTGTTTACGAACAAAAAAGAGCGGCTCTGGAAATTCGGAAAGTACTTTGGCAATGAGAGTGCGCGATATTGGAAGACCTTCATCAACAACAATCAAACGCTTATCGCCCGAAGATTCATAGGCATTGAGAATAATTTTCGCAGAAACAGAGTCCGCCCTGGCGTGCAAAATCAAACGATGTATATAAGACCTCGCAAAAGCAACCGCCTCAAGAAATCCTGCGTCCTGCGTCTTATCTTCACCGCGAAATGGCCTAAAGGAAGTGAACACCCCACCAGCATTGGATGGTTTGATCTTTGACGCGTGCGATAGCTCATAAAGGGTCACCCCATTGTCTCTGGAATCAATCTGCTGAACGAGGTTTTTATCAAGAATCTCTGCGGACTCAACCGACCCGGCTACGCGGACACCAAACTTTTTCCACACCAAACCGAAAGCCGCATACGGAATCTTATTTTCTCGTTCACCCGCTCCACCCTCTTGATGATGGTCAAAACGATTCCTCTCGGGGTCATATTCATTCCCCACATCCACCACATAGTCGCCCGTTTTTATAATCTCCGGGTCACGCGTGCGGATGATTTCCACATCTGCATCGTCTCCGAGATACATAAGCAGTGTTGCCACCGCAAATACGTCATCGGCGTGAAATCCGGCACTGTGCGTGATAATGCGTACTTTTTTCTTTTCCATACTAATCGAGAATTCTGTCGGCAACCCACCCGACAAATGAGATAATCGCCGCACCAAGGAGCGCCGCCCAAAAACTTGAAACCGCAAACCCTTCCACGAATGACGCCACAAACCACAAAAGCGCGCCATTAATCACCAGTGAAAAAAGCCCAAGAGTAAGCAGGGTGATGGGAAAGGTGAGGATGAGCAAGATTGGGCGCACAAGGATATTCAAGAGCCCCAGTATGAACGCCACGGCAAGCGCCGACCAAAATCCGGAAACGCTAAACCCCGGCAAAAAATATGACACGCCAAGGAGTGCCAACGCGGTGATGAGAAACTTCGCCAAATATCGCATACGTTTTTATTTTTTTATCACCACAAGATTTGCGGGTGCTCCGTTTGCAAATGCGGTGATGTTCTCTGTTGTCGTTTGTAAAATCCGCTCAAGCGCCTCTTGTGTTTGAAATGCGTTGTGCGGCGTCATAATCACATTTGGGTGGTCGATCAAATACTGATTTTCCAAGATGGTCTTCAGGCGTTCCGCTTCCGGATGCTCCGCAAGCAACAGAGATGTGTCGTCATTGATGAAATACCCCTCCTCTTCAAACACATCAAGGCCGGCTCCGGCAAGCGTTCCGTCTTTAAGTGCCGACACAAGAGCATTGGTTTCCACCAAGCCACCGCGCGCGGTGTTAATCAGATACGCGCCTTTTTTAATTTGCGACATATTTTCATGGTTGAGCATGTGGTGTGTGTGTTCGTTGTATGGTGCGTGGAGCGTGACGATGTCTGAACCGGCAAGCAGTTCATCAAGCGACACGTATGAAAATCCCGCCTCTTTTGCATATGTTTCGTCTTGCTTTACGTCAAAGGCGAGTACATTCATACCAAACCCTTTCGCAATACTGATACTGAAGCGCCCGATATGCCCCGTGCCCACCACACCAAGTGTTTTGCCGAGAAGGTCAAAGCCGCGAAGTCCGTTTTGAGAAAAATTGCCTTCGCGGCGCACGCGGTCGTATGCGTCCGGGACTTTGCGTGAAAGCGCGAGGATGAGCGCAAAGGCAAACTCGGCGACGGTGTTTTCGCCATATGTTGGTACGTTTGACACCACGATTCCTTTTCCTGATGTGGAGGCAAGGTCAATGTGGTCAAAGCCGGTTGAGCGCGTCGCGATGTATTTGAGCTTGGGGAATCGCGCAAGTACCTCGCTGTTGATTTTTGAATTCACAAATACAGAAAGCACTTCTGCGTTCGGACCAGACACACTGGCATGCTCCTCAATCGTGCCTTGGTAAAACACCACCTCGTGCTCGGCGAGCGCTTTCCCCATATATTCCTTCTCCCACTCTTCGTTGTAGAAATAGATAATTTTCATTCTATGAGTATATCATGCTAGGCCCCATGACATTTCTTATACTTCTTACCTGAACCGCACGGGCACGGGTCATTGCGGCCGGGTTCTTCTTTTTTCTGGATTGGCGTTTGTGTGCGTCGTCCTTCACCTGCGTTTACCGAACCCCCAACCGCCTGTGCGGCGTCATGTCTGCGCTTGAGGTCGGCCTCGGCGGCACGAATCATGTCTTCGCCGAGCTTTGGGAGCAGTGACGCAATCTGCTCGCGCATTCCCATTTGCAATTCACGAAACAGGCGCAACCCCTCTCGTTTATACTCCACCAGCGGGTCACGCTGGCCATACGCGCGCAAATTCACGCTTGAGCGCGTATGGTCCATAAGTTCCAAATGCTCCGTCCAAAACATATCAATTGTCTGAAGAATCATCCTGCGCGCAAGCGCGTAAAACACACCATCACCGAGCGCCTGCTTCCGTGCGTCCACCAGTGCCCGTGTCTCTGCGTCTTCTCCAATGATTTCAACAAGCACCTCCGCCACATCTTCATTCCCGCCCACCAAAAGCGCGCGACGCTGTGCGTAGATGGTTTGTCGGTGGGTATTCAAAACGGTGTCAAATTCAAGCACGTGTTTGCGCGCATCAAAGTTGAGCCCTTCAATCTTTTTCTGTGCCGACTCAAGCGAGCGTGTAATCATCTTGTTTTGGATTGGCTCGTCCTCGGGGATTTTGAGGCGTTCCATGAGCCCTTTGACGGTATCTGATGCGAAAATGCGCATGAGCGAGTCTTCGAGCGACACAAAGAATTGCGTCTCTCCCGGGTCACCCTGACGCCCCGAGCGCCCACGAAGCTGGTTGTCAATACGCCGCGCATCGTGCCGTTCGGTACCAAGCACGAAAAGCCCTCCCATGGCTTTCACTTTTTCATACGCGCCCGCCTCACCCGGATTACCGCCCAATTTGATATCAACACCGCGCCCCGCCATGTTTGTCGCAACGGTCACCGCGCCCGGTCGCCCCGCCTGCGCGATAATTTCACCTTCACGTTCGTGGTTTTTTGCGTTCAAAAGTTCGTGGGCAATACCTCCCTGCGTGAGCGCTTGTGAAAGTTCCTCATTTTTCTGCACCGACACCGTACCAATCAAAACCGGTTGTTCGCGTTCTTGCAATTCTTTCACCTTTCGCACAATTGCCGCGAGTTTCCCGCGTTCATTTTGATAAATGAGGTCGTCATTATCAATGCGCGCGATTGGCTGATTGGTGGGAATCACAATCGTCTCCAATTGATACACCTTGTAAAACTCCTCCGCGGAAGTTTCCGCAGTTCCCGTCATACCGGCAAGTTTGTCGTACAAGCGAAAAAAGTTTTGGAACGTGATAGACGCCAATGTGCGGGATTCTTTTTGCACACGCACCCCCTCTTTTGCCTCAATCGCCTGATGGAGCCCTTCCGACCATCTGCGCCCCGGTTGCATGCGCCCCGTGAATTCGTCCACAATAATCACTTCCCCTTCCCGCACCACGTACTCTTTCCCTTCGCGATAGAGCGCCTTCGCTTTCACCGCGTTTTCCAGATGGTGCACAAATTTAATCCCCGCGTCGGTGTAGATGTTGTCAATTCCGAGTATTTTCTCTGCTTTTTCAATCCCCGCTTCCGTGAGCGAAATCGCGCGGCGCTTCTCATCAATCGTGAAATCGTCCTCGTTCTTGAGCCCGCGGGCGATGTCGGCAAAGGTGCGATACAAATCTTCCGACTCCTCGGCCGGCATTGAGATAATAAGCGGCGTGCGCGCCTCATCAATCAAAATAGAGTCGATTTCGTCCACAATCGCATAGGCATGTTTTTGCTGAACGATATCGCTCGCTTGGTAGGCAATGTTGTCGCGCAGATAATCAAAGCCGAATTCGTTGTTGGTGCCGTAGGTAATATCCGCGGCATATGCTTCTTTCTTCTCAACGGGACGCAGGAATTCATACACCACCTTAAACGACCCCTCTTCATCACGCACTTTGTCTGCCTCCGTGTGCCCCGTGTCATAGAGATACGCCGCGCGCCCCGTGTTGATAACACCAATAGACAATCCGAGGAACGCGTAAATCTGCCCCATCCACACTGCGTCACGGCGCGCGAGGTAGTCGTTTACCGTCACCACATGGACCCCGCTTCCGGTAAGCGCGTTCAAATAGACCGGCAGTGTCGCGACAAGCGTCTTTCCTTCACCGGTTCGCATCTCCGCAATTTTTCCTTGATGGAGCACGATGCCACCCAAAATCTGCACGTCGTAGTGACGCTGATTCAGGGTGCGACGCGCGGCTTCGCGCACAACGGCAAATGCCTCCGGCAGAATGTCATCGAGCGTTTTTCCGTTTTTGAGCTCTTGTTTGAATCTTTCTGTTTCGGCGCGAAGCGCGTCATCCGTGTACCCCGTGTAGCGCTCCTCAAAACTCCCGACCTGTGCCACAAGTGGCTGGATACCTTTCGAAAAACGTTCACTCTCCGTGCCAAAAATGCTTCCCAATATTCCCATAGAGCCATATTCTAGCACACCGGGCACCAAAAAGCGCCCCTTTTCGGGGGCGCTTTTCTTCGTCTATTACTTGCGACGAGCTCGGCGACGCTTGCGAGGAGCTGCCTTCTTTGCCGCTTTGCGGCGACGCTTTGGAGCCGCTTTCTTTGCGGTCTTTCGGCGGCGCGCTGTCTTGCGGCGCTTTGGTGCTGCCTTCTTTGCAGTCTTGCGTCGACGACGTGGTGCAGCTTTCTTTGCTGCTGATTTGCGACGTCGTGTTGCCATATATGTGTGGCAATTTTTACTGCGCAGTAAAAATTGGATTAACTTTCAAAATGCATGTCGACCATATTTTTTGTTTGCGTCATATTTTGCTAAAACAAAAAATATTTTTGTCTGCATTCATTATCGTACACAACACGCGCAAAACAATATTCGTGCATGTGTTTTTGTGGATAACTTTTCAAAGTTGTAAAAATTTTTTACGCACCAGTTTAAAAAGTTTTCTAACAACTTTGAGAACCCCGCACTGTTTTTACAACAACATTCTTATAAAAAATATATCCTGCGTCATTCTAACATTTTGCAAAATGTTAGAATGACATTTGGAAACAAAAAACACCCGTCAAAAAATCTGGGTGTTTTTTGTTCGCGCATGCGCGCGGCCAGCAGATGCGAGCTCCTAAACAAAAGTTCTATGTGAGTGCAGGGCTGCTGGCCACGCCCATGCACGACACCCTCATGGTATATGAGTACTATCAGCCTCGCAATACCGCCAAAAGAAAAAGCCCCCGAAGGGGCCCTTTCTTAGAACTTTGGTGTCAGAACACGCTGTTCCACACTCACGAAGAGAGTATAGCACACCCCACCCGATAATGCAAGCTCCTCACTAAAACTGTATTGTTCCGTCTCGAATCTGTTGGATAATCTGCTGGCCTTGAGCCTCAAATTCCGGATCAAGCTTAATGACTTTTTGAACAGTGGCAATCGCGGACTCCGCATCCCCCGCCTGCAAATACGCCGCCGCAAGCGACAAATTCGTTTGTGGATCGTCTGGTAACTCCTCAACTCGAGCACTCCAGAGACGCACGAGCATCAATGGTTGGTTGGTATCCGCATATGCCTGGAGAATAAGTGGCTCCCTGGCGAGCACAAGGTCCGGGACGCCATCCGAAAGATCTTGTACTAATACTAAGTCTCCTGCGTATATGGCAGCTGCTATGTAGAATCGACGAGCCTCCGTAAAATGTGTATCCAGCTCAAAGGCTTTACGATATGTCGCCAATGCATTGTTGTAATCCTGCTTCTGGAGATAAGAATTGCCAATCTCAAACAGTAATAACTGTCGGCGCGGAGATTTTTCAAGGGCACCGTTGAGAACCATCAACGCATCATCATACGCACCTAGACGGTTTAACAATGCTCCAAGAAAGATGGGGTAGCGCGGGTTTTCGGGGTCTGTTTCTATCTCTGCAAGAAGCTCTCTTTGGGCAGCTTTGGCAAACATGCTTTTGATCTCACTTGTTGTATTCAACCGGAGAACTGTAACTGCCGCCTGACTGAGCTGTTCGCGGGCTTCTTGTCTCCCAATACTGTTGTACTCTATTGTCTTTTCGTAAAGCGCTAGATTCTTTTCGAGCCCTTCTTGCTGTGGAGCTAATGACTGCAAGAGTGCGTGGTTCGCAAAAATGGGCCGTGCATTAAAGAAATAGAGTGAAAATCCCAACACAATAACTATAGCTACCACACCAATATGTGCCCATGTCCCCGGTTGATTAAGATGTGGCTCTGATGCTTCACCTGCCGAAAGAAGATTATTTGCGTACCGGGAGTGCAGCATACCGAGGAGTGAGACAAACAACACATAGCTCGTTATGTTATCAAACACGAAGAGGTTGTGGAAAAGATACGCGACAAACAATCCTGTTAACAGAGCTTTCTCTGGTGGTGAGAAATTTTCTCCCCTCCACAAAACAAATAGCCCCGCGCCAAAGATACCCAGGTATGACAGGAGTCCCAGTAAACCGCCAGCAATAGCCCAATCGAAGATGATATTGTGTGCGCGGTCAAACCACGGCTCTTGGTTATACATGCGCGAATCATAATACTTGCCAAACACATAGATGAAATTTTCCTGTCCCCATCCCAGTATTGGGCGCTCTTTAACACCTTGCCACGCCATATTCCATATCAAAAAACGGGATGTGGTCGTACGCTCCTGTAGAGAAAGTTCGCTGAATCGACTCAACACTGGACTTGTACGAACAAATTCTGTATTTCGTAGAAACATAAAACTACCAACAAGGACGACGGTGCCAAGCATCATGACAGCCGAGAGTCGACGAGCGCCTCTGGGGAACTGCCTGTGCAGTAGCCCAATTAACGCAACAAGAAGTGCTCCCCCAATGAGACCAAGAATCGCGCCACGTGTTGCAGTAAAATACAGAATTGTAGTAAACAAAACACCAAGTGCTCCGTATACCCAGCGAAGAGGGTGGGAATTTGAGTTTTTGTACGCAAGCCAAGCAACTAAAAATATATGAAATAACATGTACACCGCCAGATATGTTGCGTTCCCAAATGTGGCGTCCAAACGAACACCACCTTGATGTATTTCCAATGCCCCACCAAGCTGAAAGAGGCCATACATACAAATAAAGGATGCCACCCCCACGGACACATGGAAAAACCGTTTCCATAGTTTCTCTGTATCTAACACGGTGCCAGCAACCAAGAAAAAGCCGAACAAATGAAGAAGGCCGAGCAATCCTTCCATACGTTCGAAGTTCGACCAGAAACTTTTAAAAAGATTTTCCCCAGCAATATCTGAGATACCAATGAGCACAATGAAGGTTAGAAACGACCAGAGAACTGCTGATCGTTTTGGTCGATACGATGCATCATAGAGCGAAAGTATACCCCATGCCGCTATCGCAACCTCAACAAGTATACGAAACATGAAGTTCTTCCCTGTAATAAAAGGAAAAAACATCGATCCTGAAACAATAAGCGGAACAAACGGAACCGCAAATAGTGTGGCGAAAAGTATGTATCTGAGTACCCTCTTTATAGACATGGGGTCAAGTGTATCATAAGCAAAGAATTCCCTCTAGCCCCCAGAGCGAATTCGCCATGGTGTGACGAGGCCCTCAACAATAATATTCCGGGGTATTTTTGAGTGTCCCCGTTGTCTATCCTTAAAGATTATCGGAAACTCGGTGTACGAAGCACCTCTCTTCAAAAGAAAATCCTTTAGGGCCATGAGAAAAGTATACCCTGTGAAGGATTCAAGCTTATCGAGGGGTAATTTTTTGAGGTAACCCATCGAGATGCAGTTAAACCCTCCTGTGATATCTGTGATGGGCATGCCGGTGACAAGACGTGTGTAGAGATTACCGTAACGAGAGATAAACTTGCGCCAAGTGCTCCACCCTTGTGTCCCACCACCCTTAGTATACCGTGAACCTATAACAAGATCTGAGTTTTGCGCCAAAGCGCACATGTGAGGAATGAGTGTGGGGTCGTGTGAAAGGTCTGCATCCATAGTAATTACGTGTGTATATTCTGGATAGTCTCTGAGTACTTTACGAAACGCATCAACATACGCCTTACCAAGCCCTTCTTTTTGTGGGCGAACATACAACATCACACCAGACATGTCTCTCTGGAAGTTACGTACGATGTCTGCGGTTCCGTCGGGAGAATTGTCATCAATCACCAACACATCAATAATCCCCCGCCCGAGCGGAAGTAGAGACAACACTTTTTTTATATTATCCCGTTCATTGTATGTTGGAATGAGAACCAATTTCTTCATATTATTGAAAAACCTTCTGGATTGCATTTATCGCCTGAAGCCGTTTGCTCATGTATATACAAGTATACTCATCTACAAGATTACATCCAAAAGATAACTTGAATTGTGCCACCGAGCTCTTTTTTTTGTCTGTAAAGTTTACAGAGCTTAAACTCACCTCTGTGTAACCATTTTTACTCCCATATTCACACACATTATAGACAATTCGTCGGGTTGCGTAGCCAACTAACTTTTGGAAATCCTGATCTACATCTTTTTGAAGACGAACAGAAGCAATAGTGTGTAGTGTCAATATTGGTTTTGCAAGATAAAAAGGAAGGCCGACAATCATTTTCCCCTTATAATAGGCTGAGAATAGTGCTGTGCCAGAAAACGTGCTTTTCTTCCACGGCATACGACCCTGTGCACGTTCAAAATTCTTGTAGAGGTTGTACCACTCTTCTATATTCTCATCGTCATTCACAAAATCTAAATCATCAATTGTATATGTTCTGCGTATCTCATTCCGTGTGTTTTTTCGAAATCGTTGAAATACCTCAGGAACGCTTCCGTTGAGTGAAATTACGGCCACCTTTTTGCGAAGGCATGTGGTATAGCCCGGAAAAGACGACGCGCCTGTTCGTGATATTACTGTAAGATAATCTGGTTTTTCCGAACGAATAAGTGCCCTTATGTCCTTATCTTCGTAGAAAACACGGATTGATCTAAATATCCCTAAAGGATTCCTTCGAATAATCATTTTGAAAATATATATAGAGGAAACTTTTCAAGCAATAGCTGCAAGAAAAACGATGTATTCCGAACCTGGCCATTTACTAAAAAATCTTCTAGAGAAAAGCCGAAGCGTCTTGCCGTCCGTATCTCATCTGTGTATGTGCCATAATATTGTACTAGTCTGCCGAAAGGGTGTCGTTCCACACGATAGTGGGGGTATAGACGTAGGCGTAGCAAATTATACAAAAGAGTCGTAATTCCGAATCTGGTTCTTGGAATACACCACGCATTGTGGGTTGAATAAGCAAAAATCCCACTTGAACATAAAACACGTTGCGCCTCCGACCACACCATATCCCGCTCTTCTTTTGGGTATATATTATCTATTCCATTAAATGAAAAGAAGATAACGTCAAAACTACTATCTTGAAACTCTAACTTTCTCGCATCCATAACTTGAAACTCAATCTCTGGATGTAACTTGCGGGCACGCAACACCATTGCTTCTGATAAATCAATCCCCACCACACGTGCACCGTGCTCATGTAGTTTTTGTGTGGTCCTCCCTGTTCCACATCCGACATCGAGCACGCGTAACCCCCGTGCAATATACTTTTTGAAAAACAAGACTTCACTGTCCCTGAGATACCCACGAGAATATACATCAAGCGCCCTTGCTGTTGAAAAAGAGGATATATTCTCTGCTAACACTCGGCCCATATACTACCTCCTGTGAATAACCACATCGGCCAAAAAACCAAAGAAAATTACCTGGATGCCGGTGATAATAAGAATGACAGCCGTTGTGTCCCCAAATACTCCTGTACTCCCAGTAACCCACCTGATACCAACAATAAGCCCAAGAAACAGAATGATCGATCCGATTATAAAAAAAGTTCTCATCGGTCGCACGTTGACGTATGTCCGTACGATTGATGGGATGACTTTGAACGGATACCTCCATGAAATGAAGGATGTTCCCGTCGTCCGTTTGTGAAAGAGTACGGGAACCTCAATGACGCGCATTCCCTTCCCCCACGAATCAATGATCAGCTGTTGTGTCTCGTTATAGTCACGGAGTATGGTGAAGCGTGATAGATATCTCCGATGAAATGCCATAAGCCCCGTTTGACCATCGGTCACATCAAGACCCGTCAAAAGACCTGTGAGCTTACTGAAAAATGTGTTCCCCCAGGCACGATGTAGAGGCATCTTATATTGAAGACCTCCTTTAAAACGAGTGCCGAACACCACGTCAGCTCTATCTTCAAGAACGGGTGCAACAACTTTATCAATATCTTCTGGGTCGTGTTGAAAATCTGCATCAATCTTGACTGCAATATCCGCGCCCATTTCGAACGCGGTTTGCATCGCCGTTCGAGTTGACGCCCCAAGCCCTTTATTGCGCGGATGTTGTATTATTTTCCGAACTCCTTTCTTGTGTGCAATTTCCACGGTCCGATCTGTAGAACCGTCGTCCACAACAATTAGATCAAGTACATAGTTTCTACTTGCATGTCCTTGATAGTTTTCCTTAATAACATCAATCACACGTCCTATTGACTCTTCCTCGTCATACGCTGGTATAAAGACGACAACATACGGAGCATTGAATTTTTGATGCTGTTCAGCCATAAGTGAATTTATAGTATTTCTTGTAGTGAGGTAATTATATAGTCTAATTCTTCCTTCCTCAAACCAGGATACATAGGGAGCGTGATGATTTCCTTGGAGAGTTTTTCGGTAACGATGAGATCTTTTTTATTTTTCGAAGATAGATAATAGTAGTTCTGATGTACTGGGGGATCAAAATGAACTGAGGCTCCGATGCCGCGAGATCTGAGCGCGTGCACAATAGAATCTCGTCTTTTCGCTGATACACATATCGTATACATTTGATACACGTGTGTACACCCCTCAATCTCCGTTGGTGTGGTGAGCGGCAGATCAGATAGTTTTTTGCTTAGGTACGTCGCATGCTTGCGCCGTAGCATGTTCATCTGTGTAAGTTTGCCCATCTGTACAACGCCGATAGCCGCAAGAATGTTGCTCATCCTGAAGTTGTACCCTGCCTCCGTTGCAGAACGAAACCAGGGTTTCTTTTCTTTCTCCCGTTTCAAGGTTGTTTTTGATATACCGTGACCAGAAATGGTACGGATACGTTCAGCAAGCTTTTTACTATTCGTTGTAATCATACCTCCCTCCCCAGTAGTGATATTTTTTGTGGGAAAGAAAGAAAAACATCCAACATCTCCGATAGAGCCCGTCCTTTTCCCTTTGTATTCTGCCCCAATTGCTTCTGCAGAATCTTCAATTACGCGAAGATTATATTTCCGCGCAATTCTCATTATTGGGTCCATGTCTGCCGCCTGGCCTGCAAAGTGTACGACCATAATCGCCTGTGTCTTTTTGGTAATCTTCTGCTCAATCTTCCGAGAATCCATATTTCCTGTGTCATAAACGACATCCACAAACACAGGGGTAGCGCCGGCGGTTACAATCGCATTCACAGAGGCAACAAACGTAAAGCTCGGTACAAGTACCTCTCCAGTGATATTAAGTGCCACCAGCGCGGCGTGGAGAGCAGTTGCACATGAATTAAGTGTCACAGCATATTTCGTCCTAATAAAATCCGAGAAAAGGCGCTCAAATTCTTCATTTTTAGGACCATGCGCCAACCAACCGGAGGAAAGAACCTCCGAGACAGCGTCTATCTCCCTCTTATCAACCGTTGGAATACACAAAGGTATCATGAGCTACACTAGGTTATTTTCTTTTAGATAATTAATATAAAGTTCCATACCATCTTCAAGCGAATACTGTGGGGCATATCCAAGTATCCGACGCGCTTTCTCTATCGAAAGTGACCCCCGATTCGGACGAACTTCATCTGCGGGTGTTACCACTGTTTTGACATTCGGAATATGCCGAGAGAGAATCTTTGCAAACTCTTTCATACTACGACCTTCCCCGCGAGTGATGTTAAAAATCTCATTTGCTGCCTCTGGTTTAGTCGTTGCAAGCACGAACCCCTGCACCACGTCATCAACATATGTAAAATCTACTCTACCCTCTCCACCATCATGAAGTGTTAGGGGTTCTCCACTAAAAGCTTTTTCGATAAATACCTGTGTCACGCGACGATTCGCATCTGTTGGTCCATACACCGCAGATGGGCGGATAATGACATATTCTATACCAAAGCGACGTCCAAAGCTTTTTGTCAAAATCTCACCGGCAAGCTTCGTCCCGCCATACACATCAATAGGGTCAAGAGGGTGTTCTTCATCGGCGGGGTCAGTGACAAAGTTTCCATACACGAAGCTTGAAGATACATACACAAAGCGCCGTACACTGTCGGTTGACCGAATCGACTCAAGAAGTGAAACGATGCCATACAAATTTGAACTCGTTGCCTCACGAGCCAATTGATTTGAGGCTGTTGCAATAGGCACTGCCGCTAAGTTTACAATAACCTCTGGCTGATGTTCGTGTATTGTATCAATAAGGCGGCGGGTATCCGTAATATCACCGCGCACAAATGCCTTCGAACAGTTTTTCAGTTCTTTAAGGCGAATTTGGAGGTATGGAAGATAACGGCTGTTACGTTCGTCGACATAGTTCGTAAACGCATCATAAATGACAACGCTGTGTCCCAGAGTGTGCAACGCCATGGTTAAGTGGTATCCAATAAACCCCGCCCCGCCAGTTATCAAAATCTTCATAGGAGACCACTATACGACATTGGTTTGCTTTTTTCAAGCCTAGCCGCCACACAATCATTACACGATCCTACCTGTTGCATCGATACTAAACAGGCCATATAGTTGTGATATGTATACGCTACGTTTCCTCGTCAAAAAACTCCCCCTCGACCTAGGACAAAAAGAGTACAGACTAAAGACCATGGGGTCTCAAATCGCCATTCAACTTGCTGGGCTTGGATATAATCGCCGCGCCCTTGATCTCGGTTGTGGAGAGGGTTTCTGGACAGAACGTCTCAAAGAACAAGGCTGGAACGTTACTGGCATTGATATTTCAAACGAATACCCAAACGTACTGTATCACGATTTAAATATTGGCATCCCTTTTCCTGATTCGTCTGTTGATCTTATTTTCTCACTAGTAACTATTGGATATATCACGGACACCTATGCTTTTATTAAAGAAATACGGAGAGTCCTTAAGCCACAGGGGCGCTTTATTATCACGACTCCAAACGCAGATCTGCTGAAACTCAAAAGACTTTTCCAAAGGATACAGGACCCGAAACACAAACATTTCTTTACGCTCCCTCAGGTTGAACACCTCTTCCCAGATGCACAGATACACGGATATTTCCCCTATGCACTGATAAAGTATCGTATCCAACATCTTGTTGGAATTTTATCCCCCACACTTATTGCTACTGGTAATCGAGACAATCTTAAAAAATTAATCCTTGAACACAAACAGGTTCATCGCCGCAAAACGAAGCACCCAAAAAATAAGTAGATTGAGCGTCATTACCATGATGTAATTGATATTAAACACCGTTTCAAAAATATAGAAAAACAGGTAATTAAAAGCCCAAAAAATGACAAGATAGATGAGGAATGAGCGCATGTAGCGCCACGAATGCTTTTTCTGGAACACCACGAAGAGATTGGATACGTAAACCAAAAAATATCCGAAGGCAAGTGTAAGGGGGTATGCAAAAACAGGTTTCCAATGCAACACCTCCACGAAAAGGATGGTCGATAGATATAGGGTGCCGATAATAATTAAAGAGGTGACTGCGTAACGTATAATTCTCGCCGACATCTCTGCCCTATGTTCCTTAAAGAGTATTGCCACAATACCGTCAAAGAAGACCACACCAAATGTGATAAAGATCGACAGATAAGGAATAAAGTACCGCGGATTTCGAATAGTGTGTTCAAAAACAAAAAGGGTCATGGGGCTCGCAATGCCCACACTGAGTAGAAGTACCATACGATACAGATCACTACGAAAATACCACACTACAAGTACCGTAAGCCCAAGAATGCCAACAGGAACCAGTATAAGCGGTGACCAAAAATCAACTAGGAGTGTCCATGCCTTAACGATATTACTAAGAGAATATGTGGCATCAGTGTATGCCGCATTACCTGCTTGTGTATAAATAGAGAATACAAATGGGGAACCAGAAATGAGAATATTGTGAAGCAGTTGTGGAGAAACCCCGACAAGAAAACCGCCACCGTACGCGCACAATCGCCGCAAAACAGGTTTGAATGGCAAGAGAGGTACGAGAAGTGCAACCGCCATCCATACGGCAGGAATAATACTTTGTGCCCGTATCATCGTGGCAATACCAAAGAGAGCTCCAACGAGTGCCCACCGCCAAGTAGTCACATTGCTCCACAAGCGCGCTGCAACAGCAATTGCAACCCCCCCATACATAAAAATACTTGAGAGATAATCTGAGAGTACCGGTAACCAGAATAGCTGTTGTGCTCTGTTCATCCCAAATAATTCAGTACCAAAAGGACCCACTAATATAAAATCTCTGAAAAGAAAATACCAAATGTATGGTATCCCTATAAACACAATCCCCGCCACAAGCGCGTATCCGACATTACCAAAAAGTACATATACAGTAAGCGCAGCGAGGACAACGCCAAGAGTAGAGAGTACTAATGCATTTACCCTGTTGAGATTGTCTGGGGAAACACCAATTTTAAATAGGGCGGCTAGAAACACCGGGTACCCGATCAGCTCTCTCGACTCAGTGAAGATACCTTCAGAGAACTGATTCGCTTCACGTAAATAGTTGCCCGCATCACCACCTGCATTTATTGCGGAGAAATCATCTGTAATCCCTATAGGTGGGATATCATGAAAGAGAAACAACCCGCTCGAAAAGCGAAGAAGTGCAAGAACACAACACACAATTATAATACCCCTGTGATTACGAAGAAATGTGTAGAGCGGGTTCATAGAAGCCCCTATCTTTTGTGTTGAAGTCTGCGGGTATACTGTCACTCGGGGAAGCTTAAGATGAGAATCCCTCTTTGCAACTGCACGCTCTCCACCATTGAACGCGAGGACAACGCCTGCCTGCTCAACAACATTTGGATTGTCAACACGCCCTTTCGGATATGCAAAGACGTCCCCTCGCGACTTTGGCACATGTGTTTTGAGCCATTCACGGGCGTCCGCGATCTCTCGAGTTACAAAATTGACATTTTTCGTCGTAAGTGGGGTGTGGTACCATCCGTGATTTGCAACGGTCATCTCCTTTTGTGCACAGATGGCAAGCTCTTCCGTATTCATAAGCATGCGTTCTGTATCATTGTGGTGTGTTGCAAATGCCGCACGTTGTCCAACGTGACCAGGATTTATAAAGACGACAGATGGGTAACTGAACTTAGCAAGTAACGGTAATGCATGTTGCAAAACTCCACAATACCCATCGTCGAATGTTATAAGCACGCTATCTCTAGAGAGCTTTTTTGCACCTCGAGCAATGTCTTCAACCTCATCCAATGAAAGAACGGATATGTGGTTTTCATAAAAAAACTGAAGATGTTCTAGAAATACATCTGGAGATACTGAAAGCGCTGTGTTTGCCCCCCCAACATCATGGTAAGTGAAGATAGTTAACGTTGGTCGAACCTTCAAGCAATTCAAAACAGAGAGGCCCACATCTGAAAACCATTGAATATATTGAATAATTCGTCCTATCATTGTCTCATTAGATAACGTCTCAAATTTCTTGTGATAAAATCCTTAAATCGCTCTAAAATCATTTGATCATAGGGATCAAAAACCACAAAGTCGCGTAGCGAGAGCATGAAGCGAGGTAGTTTTTTCTGCAGGACAATATAGCGTTCGAATGCAAACGCAGCGGTTGTTATCACAAACTCAATTCCTAGCCCATAAAAACCAAAAAGTTTTACAAAGGCCGGCAAAAGGATAAGTGTGAGCAAAATACGAAATATGTATGAAAAAAATAGGCTTCGTTGTTCTTTGAGTGCATAGAATACTGGAGTGACTAAAGACGATAGGCCAACAAAAAGAAGTGCTGGGAGAAGCAACCTGTAGAGTGCCATTGAGGGCGCATAATGTGGAAACAAGTACACAATGATTGGAGGAAACGCGATGAGCGCAACCAGGCCAAGCGCAGCAAATCCTACTGTAAGGTATTTCAGGGACTTGTTGAGTAAGTGGTAGAGGCGCTCTGGGTCATGTAGTTGTTGTGGGATCATGGGTGACACCACGGTGCCCAACGGGAAAAGTGATTTTACATGTCCGTAGAGAGACAGCGCGACAGAATAAAGCCCCACCACTTCTGTCCCGAGGAAGAGTTTAATCATCCACACCCGCAAGCTCTTGTTGAGATTGCTAATATACGAAACAGCTAACGCCCATTTCCCATGACGTGCAATGATGCCGAAAATAGAGACTTTTTCAGTCCTCTGCGATATCGCACGAAAAGCACGTATAAAAACAGGGAGCATTGCGAACACGGAACATGCCTGCGCCAATACATATGCAAACAGGAGTGTTATAACACCGCCATCAAGCAAGACAAGCCCAATGAAGACCAAAACAAGACGGAATACCTCTTCTAGAAAACCAAAAAGGGTAAGTTCGAAAAAGCGTAAGTAAACCGTAAAAAAGATAGTAAATAAAGCCCGCGCAGGGGCAAGAAGAAAGAAGAACGACACCGCACGAACAAACGGAACTGTTTCAGGACTAAAGAATTGGTTTGCAAAAAACGGTCCCATAAAAAACACTGCGCCCCACACAATAACAGAGAGCGCCATTTGTGCGGAGAAAAACCCTACGAGAATACCTCTCGCTATCTGTGGCCGTTGGTCTTTTTCAATTCCTACATCAGCAATAACGACATCAGATAGGTTCGAAAGTATAAACAACCCCCCAACAGAGAAAATTGTGAGTGTCAGTTGGAATACTCCATATTCATACACAGTCAGCGAGTGGAGAACAATAAAAACGGTCAGAAATGTCGTTGCTTTGGAAAGAACACTCCCTGCCGTGTTCCAAAATGTCCCCTCCCCCGCTATTCGTCCAAGTGTTTTACGTTCGATGTCCGTCATACTGTAGCTACCAGTGTGTAGAAATTAATCTAGCTCTTCTGCTCCACGTATGTTTCTCCACATCTTTTCGCGCTCGAGTCGCCTTTCTTCGCGCCTCTTCGGGATGTCTATACACACGAGTGATGCCTTGTGCAAGATCCTTACTGTCTCCTGGAGCTACAAAAATTGCAGACTCATCAGAAAGTATCTCTCTAAGAGAAGGGAGCTCTGTAGTCACAATAGGTCGTCCACTTGCCATATATTCAAAAATTTTTAGTGGAGACATATATAATCGATAATGTGTGGTATCAGGAAACGGTGCAACTAGAACGTCACAAGCACTCATGTAGTGAGCCACTGTATTGTGAGAAACCCTCCCACAAAAAATGACACGACCAGAGACACCAAGATGTGTAGCATATTCTTTGTATGCAGAGATGCTTTCTGTGCTTCCCCCAACAACAACGGCGTACATATTATTCTTTAAAAACTGCATCGCCTCGATAAACACTCCAACTCCTTTTTCCTTTCCCATGGTATGCAGCTCACCTACATAACCAATAAGAAACCCCGATGGTAACGACAGTTCTGACCTACTCGTAGAAACATCTACCCCTTTAGGAAAATGCTCCAGAGATACGGCATCTGGTGCCACATAAATTTTTGAGGGGCGTATCCCGTACTCCTCTAGTTTACGCCGTATAGCATGCGTGAGTACAACAATTTTACTTGCCCTACTCCATGCAATCACATGTGTGCGCGATGAGCGTTCTGGGAGTGCGTGCAACTCTAAAATAACGTTGTCAAAAAGAAGCGACGCGCCGATCTCTCGCGTATACACGATGGTATTTCCCCTCTCTGCCTGCAACATGTAGTAGACTCGTGAAAAGATGAAAAATACTACAGATTCCAACAAGAATCCATATTTGCCCAAAAAAACACTGTCAATTGTTGGTATTCTTTTGATTACGAATGTGCTTGGCACACCGTAATAGAGAAACGGGCTAGTCATATATGGAGTTTTACGACGAGGAACAAGCAGTGTTACATTATACCCACACCGCGAGAACGCGTGACACATATTCATAATTTGGACACCGTGCGCCTTCTCTGTTGGCATTCGTACGTTCGCAATATATACAAGCTTCTTTACGTCTTTACGCATACGTCTGTGTCTAACCTCTCTTCACCCCCACAAACAAAAATCCTGTGGCGATAAAGGTTGCTCCAGGAAATTTTCTTATAACCATATCAAGTATTTTAAGTGGAGATAAAATAACCATTAGAAGATACGCTGTGTACTCAAAAACTCCTCTTCCCAAGTAAGAAATGGGGAGTGCGCAGAAATATGCCAGAGACCATATGAGTGTACTCACCGGACCTGCGTAAATCTCGAGGCGCTTGACGTCGAAGTCACGTAGTAACTCCTGCACCCCGTTTGCAGTAAAGCGAGTATAATCTTCCGGGACAGCGTGAAATGGGTAAAGAAAAGGAATTGTCATAAAAACCACCCCATTTACTTTGAGCACACGCCAGAATTCATTGACAACGCCCACCGGGTCTTTCACGTGCTCAAGAAGCGTTTCCGCAATGAGATAGTCTACACTTTCGTCTTTGAATGGGAGGTCCTCTGCGCGCGCGCACACATCGACATCTTCGTACGAAAGCATGTCAACGTTAATGACATCTTCGCGTATTCGCCTATTCCCAGAACCAACATTTATGATTATTTTCTCATAGCTCACATTCCTAATGAAGAACGCGGATGATTGCCCGCGCAAGAAAAGCGTTGGACTTACAATCCTACGTACCATTTGATAAAACCTCGGATATTTTTTAAATGCCCGCTTAAGCGGGTTCTCCATACTCGTCTTGGTAGAAATTAAGGTTTGTCCGTAGACCAAAGACTTGTTTAAATCGAGTATTTTAGCTATCTTGTTTTGTCGTGTCATTTTTTCGTATCTATACCCCAACAACAGCAAGGCGCGACAGCGATTGCAAAGAGGCCTGGCGTCTTTATAATGGCATATATGATATTACGACTATTTTTAACATATTTCAAGGAATGACTTATCACTTCTTAGGAAACATGCAAGACAAAGCCTCAGATGCTGTCACAAAAACCCTTGAGGCCATCAGGGGGCGCTTTTCCAGAGCAGTTTTTTTTGCAAACACCCACACAAAAACATATTTGGAATCACCTGTTTCGGCATCATATATTACTGAAGGGTATGTCGTTCCACAGCTGGCAGCCGCTTCACTTGGATGCGGCATGGGTGTGGTACACACCGGAAGAAAGTACGTATCGCCGAAAGAGAGTGAGAGATTTTTTCGCTCTCTTGTGGCAGACATCCTTTCTCCACGGCTCTCCTACAATGCATCTTTCATAAAAAACATACTCGTGTGGGTAGGAATAAACTCAGTCCCGAAGTCTCCTCATGACCCCGCACACATAGCACATGCACATGAAATACTCACCAGTGGAGCTCAATTGTTGAAACGGGAGGGAATAATAGATGACACACAGCTCAATTCTACCGAATTTCGAGGCAATATTATGACCAAGGAGGAGCAGTCTTTGTTCTCCCCACAAGACATACCACGCAGTCTGGTACGATTTACTAACAATCTCGGTAATGGTTACTTCGACGGTGAACACTTTCTTGAGTTACACCGCGTGGAATCAGTGGTCGATGAAGCACAGGCAAAGTTGTGGGATATCGAGATCAATGATTTGCTCCTTTTCTATCATTATTCGGGTAGCCCCATCGCTTTTTATATGGGAAGATATTTCTCAAAGAGAACAAAACATGGGGTGAGAGAAACCATCTTCCGACTCATACCAAAAATACTTTTTCACTTCTGCTCTTGGGATGGTATTTCGCGTTTACATGCACGATGGAGTGCATATTTCACAATCCGAGGAAGTAGCGTCGCCATTCATTCACCAGAAGGTGGTCGCGCGCTACGAGCCCATAAAGCAGCCGTCAATGGTGCATACTATCACCACGCACTTTTGATAAGGCGTCTTTTAACATCATTGGAGCAAGTGACCTCTGGAAGAAATCGTGACCCTCGTCTCATATGGAGTTCTGTCCACAATATCATTACAAATACAGAAGACGCCCAACCGTCTGTGTTACACACCCACGGCAGTGTACCTATTGAGCACAGCAAACCAGTTATCATTTCAGGGCACAACAATACACTAGCCTATATCTGTGTTGAAGGCGCAAATGCTTATAAAAGTCTGCACACCGCATGTAATAGTGCCTCAACTCGTGATATTGACAAAAGATCACCAACTCTCGCCAAGCACTCGCAAGGGTACACAACAACCATCATACATCAAGAAAAAACCATAATTGTTCCGCATGTCGAAGACGTATACACGGACGCTATTATTCAACCACTCATTGATAAAAAAATTCTCAAAAAAGTCGTCACCCTCCGACCAATATGCGCATATAAAGAATAATTTATGCCCCCAGAAACTTTTGAAAAAATAATCACAGACAAGGGTGTAAAAAACATTGTCGACAAAATCACGAAGATAGGAGATCTTGCAGCACCACCTATATGTTTTCCAGACATACACATGAAGCCATCCATGGAAACACCCACCTCTATGGCTGTTGCAACGAATAGCACCATCATCCCCACTCTTATAACATCAACCGTGGGTTGTGGTATGGGGCTCATAGCCACCAATCTTACAAAAGATGATATTACTGTAGAGTTCTGTAAGAGTTTTTCCACCGACCTCATGTCAGGATTTAGTCATGAAAAAAAGAGTAGAATAAGAACTTTTCTAACTTGGGCCGGTCTATATACCGAAAAGAAGAAAGCTCCTTACGATTTATCTCTAGTGGAGCTACAAGACGTAATTGAACATGGCGCACATGCGGTAGTAGAGAAGTACGGATTTACCCTTTCCGTGCTCAATCATATAGAAAAAGGCGGCAATATCATGGACGACGAAGCGTGTGTACAGACACGGGAATCCCATATAATCCCGCGCTCTGGGCGGATTGGTAGTTTACATAATCTTGGCTACTGGCCGGGAGGGAATCACTTTATAGAAATACAATACATTGAAACAATTCAAAATCACGACGTTGCGCGATCATGGGGTCTTCACGAAGGGCAAGTGGTAATTATGTATCACGGCGGAGAGGGTTCGTTGGGGTTTTATGTTGGTCGATATTTCTCACGGAGAAAAAAACACGGTTTGCGTGAGCGATTACTTCGATTCCCGGCCAAATTTTTGTTCCACTTTCTCTCGCTAGATGGCCTCATAAGAACAGTGCGGAGGTGGAAATACTATTTTATTTTTCGCCCGCTACAAGAGATTCCACTTCACTCAAGAGAGGGGGAGCGGCTCATGACTTCGCTCAAGGCCAGTATGAATTATGGCTATGCATCACGTCTCGCTATTGTCGCACGCATACGGGATGCACTCAGCAAAACACTTTCACAAAAAAATATAACTACCCAATTGGTGTGGGACTCAACACACAATGCAATTACCGAAGAGACCGTGCAAAAGCGTCCCTGCCTTATACACCGCAACGGGACTGTTACCGTCGAGCCGGGAAGGCCAGTCATTATCTCTGGTACAAATACTACTCAATCCTACCTCGGCTGTGGTGAAGTGGGAGCAGAGTATTATCTATATTCTGCAGACCATGGTGTTGGTGTTTCTCACGAAAAAAAGGTAAGAGGTGGAGAGGTAACGGAACATGGGGGACGACACACCACATACCTGTACCACGTATCGTCTGGGTCTGAGAAGATTCTCCCACACACCTCCAGTGACGCACTCGATGAGGTTACGAAAACTCTGGAGAAACATGGTATCGTAAGTCCAGTGGCGCGTATGCGTCCCTTAGCCGCATTCAAGGCATAAAGATATGGAAACTATTTCAGAGTTGAGAGAAATGCTCCAAGCAGAGAAAATAGCAGAAAGAAGGGGGTACTGGGGGTACCGGTTATTTCAACGTGGTCCTTCTATCTACATTACCCGCCTACTCCTTCCAACAAGGACAACTGCAAATCAAATCACACTACTTTCAATAGCAGTTGGGGTTCTAGGAATTATTTGTGTATCCATGAGAAACCCATGGGTAGTTCTTCTTGGTTTTCTTTTCCTATATTTGAATTTAGTCCTTGACGAAGTGGACGGAGAAGTTGCACGCTACAAAAAAACCTTTTCTATACGAGGCATATATCTTGACGCGGTCAACCATCTCCTAATACCTGGCTTTGCCTTGGCTAGTCTAGCAATACAAACTGCCATGGGCCCAGCACTGTCCCCCGCACTCGTATTAACGAGTGGCGTGGTTGGTGGGCTGTCTTGGATGGCCCTCAAAGCATTAGGTAAAATACCCGCTGCGATTTTTATCATGAAATATCTACCTCAGAGAGACATTCTGTCACTGGTAGAACCTATCGGGGTAGGGCCGAGACCACAAATCCCTCCATTAATTAGAAAGTTGCTCGGCACACGTTTCCAATTACGAGAATTTTTTGTCGGTATTATTATTTTAGGATGTGCTTATCTTTTGCAAAATATATTTACACTTACAGTTCCCCTCTTTGGGTGGATTCTTGTAATATACGGGTTCTTCCTGTTTCTAAGCCTAGGTGAAGAGGTGCTGAAAGGAACATTGAACATAGAGCGGACAATCACTGCACTACATGCAGCAGTACACCGAGAAGGAAACCTTTAAGAGGTACTTGGTTTTTACGTTCCTGCCTCTTGGGGCATTTATCTACCGATATTTAGACAACGCGCCGCGTTGCCTGTTCCTATTTTTGCATCTCTGCCTTACTTTATACGCGCAAGTATCGTCTCCCCAAATATTTTCTCTGTGGAATACTGTGTTTCAATCGTATCTGAAAATTCCTTAGTCAAGGTAGCATCATTGCTATAGACAAGATATTCTGGCAAGTTGTTTTTGTCTAAGAGAGGATTGATTCCCTCAAGAATTCCGTAATCGTAGAATCCAAAAAATTGTGTGAGGTTCTTGTTTGGGAGAACAACCGGCGCAAGTGCTGAATTTATTACACCTATTGAAACGTTTTCTGCGAAATGTTCATGGGTATATTTTTCAAAATCAAGCATATCTGTCCGCGCATAAACTGCGGAGAAGAAAAAGAGATGAATGATTTGAGCCAGAACAAGTATGAGAGTTACGGAATTAGTAAGTGTGCGTGCGTACTTATATAGAGAAGTATGCTGCAAAATAAAAAGCATGGAAGGAACAAACACAAAAAGAACCACAAGCTGAGCAGGAAAAAGATACCGGTATGTTAATGGGCTTTGTAGGAAATAGATAAGCGTCAGAAAGACAAACAGAACGAGGGTCGCAAGTTGCCAGCTTGATCGTCTGTGCAAGAAAAGGAGGTGAGCCGCTACGCTTGCGCACAGTGCGAAGACTCCAAAATGAATGAGTGTCGTATCAGTAATCCAACGTTGTATATTCTGGAGAATTGTACACGATAAACACGCAGTATTGTATATATTGTAATAGTTCTCAGAATGTACTGAGAGATACCATGGAAGTGTTCCAAAAAGAGGCTTAAGCGCAAAATAAAGCGATGGGATTATTACCGTACAAGCCGGTATCCAAAACCATAGAAACCGTACCCATTGCAATCTTTTTTTTACCAACAACCACAGGTGTGTGAGCAATAGTGGTGCTAAAAGTATTGCTATAAATGGAGGTTTTGTGGCTACAGCAATACCGATAAAAAGCCCCGAGAGATACGCCTGTGTACGCCATTTATCTTTGAAAATCTCCCATGTATACAATCCTGAAGCCAGCCAGAAAAATGCGGGGACCTCGGCAAGTACGCGTGCCCCGTTATCAAAGAGGGGGGCAAAAGACATGAGCAGTAGAGACGCGAGCAAGGCAGCTTCCCCGCCCCACCATCTACGTGCCAACAAAAAACAGAGTACGACAAACCCCAAAAGGTACAAGCTAGCAACTATTCGCCCAACAAGAAAATGGGCGCCGAGTATTTTAAAAAATCCACCAAGAACAACCGGTACAGGCCAACCGGTCGAGACGTTGTGTAAGCTCACATCAGCATGACCAGGCACAAACTGCATTCCGACAGTTCCATACTCAGCAACATTTCTTCCCAATTGCATCTTAAATCCTTCGTCAAGCCATAAGTATGGCTTTGTACCAAGATTCACAAAAATAAAAAACCCATAGAGGACGAGTGCGACGAGAAAAAGAGTGGCAAAAGATCTTTCTCTATCCTTATATTTCGCGAGAAAAGTCTGAACTCCAGACATATTAGTTTCTGCTCTTCACAACTCGAGCCGGCACACCAACCGCAACAGAATAGGCGGGAACATCTGTTATAACAACGCTACCAGCACCAATCACTGCTCCAGTACCAATACTCACTCCATCAAGGATGCGCACACCGGTACCAATCCATACATCCGAAGCAATAGTAATACCTTTTGTCTCCTTGCCCTGCAATTTAACTGGTATCTTTTTATCAGAAAATCTATGATTAAATGCGATGATGGAAACATGTGATGCAATTCGAGTGAGGTCCCCAATAGTAACTCCCCCGTCTCCATCGATGAGCGTGTACTCACCTATCCCCACATGGTCACCAATGGAAACACGTTCTGGGAACTTTATCTTTGTAAACTCTTTTATGAGGAGCCCCTTACCGCATGATTTTAGAAAAAGTTTGTACCCAATCATACGTATAAAAAGTCCTGGCGTAGCAGGTATAGTATGTGCTATTCCAAGTAGAAAATCTCTGATTGTGTACTTAATTATTAGGTCAGCAAAAGAGACTTTCTCGGTCACTAAAAAATTTTTTGTCATGGTTGTTTTTGAGCAATAACCACCAAGGAAAGACCGAGCGGCAGCCATGATATCCGAGATTCCAATCGTAACAACCAGAAAAGAAACACATTGAGAACACGAGATGCCCACTTTACCGACCCCGTACGAACAGGGCCCACAAGTTCCCTTCGAAAAATCTTTTCACTCACCCAGTATGGGGCAACCCCGATAAAGTTCCAGTAAAAAACTTTCTTGACCGTAAAGCCGACTTCTCCCACCTGTCGTTTGAGACCACGCTTTGTATAACGCCGATAGTGGCCATATTTTGCATCACGTCTCCCATAGAGGGTGGGGATCGCGGGCACTGAAAGAAAGAGAAGGCCACCTGGTCGCAAGGCACGGAAAAACCCTTTGAGACATACCATATCGTCATCGATGTGTTCAATGATGTCGGCGGCAATTATAGTATCAAAGTAGTCGGTATAGGGGAGCCGTTTCGCATCAACTTGCACCACAGACACGGACGGTGTTTTTTTGAACTTCCTCAATAATGCAACGACCAAAGTATCTGAATAGTCAGAGAGTACAATTTCGGCATATTTCCCACGCAAAAGATGTCCCGCAATCCCGTTCCCAGAACCAACATCAAGAAGCCGGCCCGTGTTATTCTCAGGAACCATAGAAAAAAGTGCCCGCGCACGATAATCCTCAGAAAAGTCAACGAGCTGGAACTTATCAAGTGGTGTACCGATGTTACTAGGCATGGTTTTCAGAGACATCTTTAACGAAGTAGCTTTTCTCATCTGTTGTACTGTGATAATGCCGAGTAATCATATCTGACAAGAGCCCGGTCACGAATAGTTGCACCCCAAACAAGATGAGAAAGAGAGAAGCTATCGGCAACACCCTACCAGCAAGGGCCTCGCCAAAGAAGATTCTTATGGTGAAAAAATAAATAGTGAGTAGAGAGCCAATAGAAAAGAAAAAAAATCCCATTGAACCGAGAAGGTGAAGAGGTCTTGCGCGATATGTGTATAGAAACCATATATTAAGCATGTCCGCAAAACTTTTAAATACACGACGCCAATTATATTTTGTTACGCCGGCTCCTCTTTTACGATGCGTAACTCTTTGTTCAATAACCGAAAAACCGCGCAATGCAAGAATAGTTGGGATAAATCTGTGCATTTCACCATATAAATCGAGATCGGAGAGTGCGTCGCGTCGATACACCCGAAGAGAACATCCTGCGTCATGTAAGGAATCTTTGAGAAGTATTTTGCGAATGGCTCGAGCCCCAGCAGAAAAAAACTTTTTGATAAACGGGTCCTTTCGGTCATACCGCCACCCACATACCACATCAACATCTTTTGTAAGTAAATGCAGCAGGATAGGAATATCATCTGGATTATTTTGCCCATCTGCATCCATACTGATAAAAATGTCTCCCTTAGCCATTTTAAAACCTACGTCAAAGGCGGCCGTCTGTCCGAAATTTTTCCTTAGAGTAATTATTTTTGCTGGATGTAGTTTCCTTAACTCTTCACCTGTGCCGTCTGTTGAACCGTCGTCCACAAAGAGTATTTCGTATGGTTTCCCCAAACTTTCAAGAGCAGAAAGCAGTTCGGCGTGGAGCCTTGTTACACTATCTTTCTCGTTATAGGTTGGAATAACAACTGATATCACTGGTCTCATGATGGTCACTCTATAGCTCCTGGACAGGAAGTGCAAGTCCCTCGTGTGAAAGTATAACGTACCTATCAATGTCTGCGGCGGGAATATAGTACTTGAACAAAGCCTTGTCGCGAACGACAAGTGCCTGTGGAGCAATAACAATATCAAAAGACCCCTCTGACACCCGTTGTTTATTATCAATACCCTTTTGAATATTTGGTGCAATATCAAGATATTGCGCATATTGATGTTGAGGTATCAAGATTGCCAATTCCGGGGCATGGTAAAGTAGCACTGATGATTGTGGATCTAGATTTGACAAGACTCCATGCAGGAGTCTTGTACGAGTACTCGTGTACGAATTAGCAATCCAGGAATGGAAAGAGAGTGTATATATTTGGAACAACACAAGGCACATTAATACGAGACTTATACCGCCAGCAAGCCGAGGGGTACCGAACTGATCCCAGATAATCCTCGCATTATATGGCAAGAGCAACAGCCCTAAGGCTTGTATTGGGAAAAAATATCGATAATACCCAGCCGATTGTAGGTACGCAGCAGAAAGTGTGATAAAGAAAATAAAACCGAGAAGTTCTGCCGCGCTAATATGCTGTTGATTTCTTTTTTGTATTATGAGCGCGGAAAGCCACGCAATGCCACAGACTATTACAAGAAGTGTTGTCCCGTTGGTAAGTGCATCGACTATATTCTTCCACACCGCATCAAAGAAATTGACGCTTTGAGGATTGCTGTAGTGAGAGATAACCCCCTTCAAAGAATCCCCCCTGAATTGTGTCACAACCCATAACGTGAAAAGACCCGCAAGCGGCGCGAAGAATGATACTGCACGAAGAAGAGTAATATGTAATACGTTTCTGCGCACAGCAAGCACAACGCAAACAGCAAAGATGAGTGGAAGAAAGGTTGGTTTCGACACAAGAGTAAGTCCGATCATACCCCCCGCAAAAAGCACAGGGAGTATCTTGCCAGGGCGCCGCTCCATTTCATAAAAAAAGTAGAGTGCTAATAGAAGCCATGCCGTCCCCGGAACTTCACCTAACACATTCTTCCCGAGCCCATAGAGGCTTGGGGAGGTCGCAAAAAGGAGGGTACCCAATAGCGCGTCTCGGCTTCTTGAAACCTTTGTGAGAAAGAAATACCCCGC
>Ga0210057_1000551_pt1 | contig 61474 bp, 56 predicted proteins | sample CryGeyCG2114_010_2_FD_183968 | JGI IMG/M metagenome (GOLD analysis project Ga0210057, IMG submission 183968) | Groundwater microbial communities from aquifer - Crystal Geyser CG10_big_fil_rev_8/21/14_0.10 (SPAdes) (version 2) | ecosystem: Environmental > Aquatic > Deep subsurface > Groundwater ...
CTCCTTTTTTCAATCCGGCTACTTCTTTGTTGAATCCTGGAATGTAATGATCTTCTGAAAGATAGACTTGGTAGTCTTTTGATTGTCCGCCTTCGACAGGAACGTTGTCGATAAGCATATCCATATCGAGGACCAGTTTATCTGTCCCTGTTGCTTCTCCAGCCTTCACAATTTCTGTTGCGTGCATGCCTCGGAGTGCCTCGAGTGTTTCGTCAATCTTTTTTTCGTCGACAGTAGGTTCTTCTTTTTTTATGGTAATTTTTTTGATATCAGCGAGCTTTACACTTGGCATGAGTGCTACCACTGCCTTGTACTCGATATCGTTTCCTGGTGCGACTTTTTCGACAGTAATTTTTGGCATGCCAATCGTTTCCAGTTTTTCTTCACGGATAGCTTCAAAAAACGTTTTTTTGACAATATCCTCCAACGCTTCTTGCATGATAGCCATTTCACCGAGTTCTTTTTTGACAATATCAAAAGGGGCTTTGCCTTTTCGGAAGCCTTTGATACTTGCTCGTTGTGAAAGACGGACCGCTGCTTTTTGGAGTGGTTCGCTATATGTGTTTGGTGTTACCGTGATTGTGAGTTCTACTTGTGAGTCTTTGAGGTCTTTTTTGGTATATGACATAAGTGGATAGAAATATGCGAAAACGGCTTATAATATAGCGAAAAAAAAGATATTCGTCAAGTCATCGGCATTGACTTTTTGGTCATTTTCGACCATACTCATAAGGCTATTTTATGGACAAACATGTAAAAAAAGTCATTCTTTCTCTCCTCAGCATCGTTATGTTTTTGAAACGTATGCTTGTGGGATTTTTTCAATTGGTTGCAAAAGGATTTTCAAAAATTAATGAAAAGTATGAGCAGACCATAGGTCCTACGTTGTATCAGTGGGCCTATACCCTGCAAAAAAAATTGCGGTGGGTGTCCTTGTTAAAAACAAGTGGACCTCTCGGTTTTTTTGGAAGACGGTCTGTGCTACAGATCGTCTTGTTTTTGATGCTTTTTGTTATCATGATACCGCAAACAAGGCTCTATAGTGCAGAAAAGATTTCAAATATGCCAGGACGAGCAACGCTTCTTTATACACTTGTTGGGTCTGGAGATCAGGATTTTAGTCCAGAAGATCTTATTGTAGAACAAGCCCTTCCTCCGACCAGTGTTGCAGATCAAAATTGGCGTGATGGGTCAATAAGTGCAGATCAAACAGCATCTACAGGGAAAATACCTGTTCAACCTGAGGAAATTTCTTCAATTTCAGTAGGGGGTACGGCTGTGACCAAACCAAGTATTTTGCCAGGAAATCAACTTCCCGTACAGATTGATACCAATAAAACACAGACGACTGGACGAAAGGATATTATTGAATATACCGTAGATTCTGGGGATACCATTGGTGCCATTGCAGAGGCGTTCCATATCAATGTGGAAACAATACTCTGGGCAAATAATCTTACAGCGCGTTCGTATATACGTCCAGGAGATACGTTGAAAATTATGCCAATCAATGGACTTGTGCATACCGTTTCTCGTGGAGATACCGTATCTTCGTTGGCAAATACGTATGATACCGAAGCCAGCGAAATTATAGCTTTCAACGATCTCAAAAAAGATGGTTCAGATATTATTATAGGAGAAACACTCATCATTCCAAATGGCACCAAGCCTGCTCCAAAGAGTACCTATACCGTGCCAGAGAGTCGTCCATATACACCACTCACCAATGTTGCTGCACCTCCTCCATCTGTTGCTGCACCCGCAGGATCTGGATACCTCTGGCCACTCGGCGCACATATCATCACACAATATTATGGTTTGCAACATACAGGAATTGATATTTCTGGTGGTGGAGTTGGTACACCTATCTATGCAGCAAAAGGAGGTACCGTAAAAGTATCACAGTGCGGATATAATGGTGGATATGGATGTTATATAATTCTCGATCACGGCGATGGTGTAAACACTCTCTATGGGCATGCTTCGAAGCTGTACGTGAGTGCGGGCGAAACAGTCACACAGGGGCAGACGATAGCTACGATGGGATCAACAGGACGTTCTACAGGACCTCATCTTCACTTTGAAGTGCGTATCAACGGTGTAAGAAGTAATCCATTGAAGTATATTCGATATTAATAGAGATAATTGAAGAACAAAAAATCACCAATTATGGTGATTTTTTGTTCTACCATTTTGACATCATGACTACTTACAAAGCTCTGACTCTCTGTCATCTTCTACGCAACTTTACTCCGATACTGCAACGCTTCGGCCACATGTGGTGTTTCAATATGTTCATTGCCATCCAGATCTGCAATCGTTCTCGCCAATTTTAAAATGCGATGATAACTTCTCGCTGATAAATGCAATTGTGTCACAGCTTGTTTCATCAGTTCAATAGATTGATCCTGCAACGTACAGTGTTCACGTATTTCTTTATTTTTCATATCCGTATTTGTCATGCAGTGTGTTCCGGCAAATCGTTTGTTTTGAATTTCTCTGGCTTTTTCAACGCGTGCGCGAATTGCATCAGATGACTCTGCCAGCGTATCATCCCGAAGTTTTTCAAATTCTACCCGTGGCACCTCTACATGAAGATCAATTCTGTCGAGCAGTGGGCCACTTATTTTTTTCTGATAATTTGCAATTTGCATAGGCGAGCATGAACAATTTTTATCAGGATCGGTGGCAAATCCGCACGGACATGGATTTTGACTCGCAACGAGGGTGAATCGTGCAGGGAATGTAATCGTCCCTTGCGCACGGGAAATGGTGACAACACCATCTTCGAGTGGTTGGCGGAGATTTTCGAGTACTTGCCGAGGGAATTCTGGAAATTCGTCGAGAAAAAGCACACCACGATGTGCCAGAGATATTTCTCCTGGCCGAGGGAATTTTCCTCCGCCGACGAGTGCTACTCCAGATGCACTGTGATGTGGCGCGCGAAATGGGCGCTCTGTGACGAGTGGACGATCAATGGGAAGCAATCCTGCAACCGAGTAGATCTTTGTTGCATCGATTGCTTCTTCTACCGTCAATCTTGGTAAAATTGAAGGCATGGTTCGAGCGAGCAGTGTTTTGCCAGATCCCGGTGGGCCAGAGAGTAGAATGTTGTGTCCACCGGCAGCTGCAATTTCCATGGCGCGTTTTACGAAGTCTTGTCCTTTTACATACGCCATGTCCATTTCATAATCAGTTTCTTGAATCCATTCATGAACTGGTGATCCTCGAAAAGGAGGAATTTTTTGTTTGTCTGTAATATGTGCAAGCACCTGTCTAAATGTATCTGCCGGCAAGATTTGGATATCCTGAATCAGACTTGCTTCATGTGCATTCACGGCAGGAACAAACAAGTCAGTATAGCCATGATCCCGTGCAAAAATAGCGAGTGGCAAAATGCCATTTGTATGGCGGAGACCGCCATCGAGTGCAAGTTCACCGACAAACAGTGCTTTTGACAGATCTATGTCTTCTCGCTTTTCTGTGGCAACATACATTCCCACTGCCATCGGCAAGTCATACATGCTTCCTTCTTTGCGAACATCTGCTGGTGCAAGATTGATGACAATACGACCGTTGTTTGGAAATTGTAAATTTGTATTTTTCCATGCGGTTCGGATGCGTTCTTTTGCTTCTTGAATGGCTGTATCTGGGAGACCAACAATATTGTATCCAGGCCATGATCCTGCGATGTCCACTTCGACAGTCACAGGCGTGCAGTCGAGTCCTAGGACTGCTGCAGAATGAATTTTTGTAAACATACCCTCCTTATCTTAAAAAATGATACAAAAAGTATAGCACAAAAAAATATCACTAGTGTGATATGTATGTTGAAGAGTGATGTCGAGGACCCCACATGTCACCGAGGTGGTGGACATGCGGGGTACCTCTGTCATGGTGATCAGATCTTGGCGGCTCGTCGCGCACGTTCGATGGACGTGCTGTACGAGGCGTTCTCGATCAGATCAGCAAGAAGACGCGTGTACCTGTCGACCAGCCCTGGTCGTTTCCGCGAATCTGCATCCGCGATCCAGGTGAGGACCTTCAGGACGGCTCGCTCTGCGTTGACGAAGTGCACGATGCACTTCAAGATGGCGGACGCAATGGCCCGCGTGCTTGACGCGTCACTTGCGCTGAAGACGAACCTACGCCCCAAGTTGTTTTCGAAGACGAACGTCGCGGGCAATGGCTCCGCGAGGTTGCTTTGCCTCCGCTTTTCGGGCATCTGGACATCTCCCGTGAAGGAGATCGGGTAGATGTAGTTGAGTGAAGGATGTTCCTCCCCGAACTTGCTCTTGAGGGCTTCGAAGATCGTGAGCGCCGCGCCTTCTCCACTTCCCGTCACTGTCACTGAGGTCAAGGTGCGGACTTCCTTGATCTCGCACGTGATGTTGGTGACCTTTCCCTCTTCCGTCGTCAAGTCTTCCGTGAGAAGACGCATGACGCCGTACTCGACGTAGTCATCTCCCATCGTGTCAACGACGAGGCGTTCCAGCTCGTCTTGTGTCAACATGACTGCCCCTTTTGGTGTGTGGGTTGTGGTTTGAGCATAGGCAGAATATTTTTTGTGTAAAAATACTTTGTCCACACCCAAACACACTTTTTTTCTCAATAAGAAAGAAAAAACCACCGTTCTGGTGGTTTACCTTTACCCACTGCAGAATACAGTAAGTGAAAAAAGGATTTTTGTCAATATGTGAGGGAAAATTTGATTATTCTTCCATCTTTGGTTTTTCGAGGAGCAGTGGTTCCATTTCCACTTCCCCTTCTGTAATTTTTACCACATCTTTTTCTACTTTTCCGAGTTCTTTATATGCAGTATTGTAATGGTTTACGGTCGTTGTCATACTGTTCCCCAATTTTTTCATGTAATCTTCATATGCAAGAATATGTTTGCCAAGTTTTTCTACATTCTTTCGTATTTCTTTTGCTCCTTCCTCGATATTCAGTGCACGCAATCCTTGCAACACTGTTTGGAGATATGCGGCAAATGTTGTTGGAGAAACAATGATAACTTTTTTTTCTCGAAATGCATAATCGATCAAGTTTCGTGTGTTTACTTTCACTGCCCCCACTTCATTCACGAGCAAATCATAATAAATTGCTTCTGATGGAATAAACATGAATGCAAAGTCGAGGGTATTTTCTTTTGGTTTGATATATTTACTTGTTTCGTCTATTCGTTTTTTCAAATCATTTTTAAATTCTTTTTCCAGTTGTTCTTTTTGTTTGTCATCAATGCAGTCAAGAATGCGTTGGTAATTATCCAAAGAAAACTTTGCATCGATACAGATGTTTCCTTCTTTGGTAAAAATAATTGCATCGACAATATCGCCATCGGGAAAACTATATTGAAGTTGAAATGATGTTGGCGGAAGTATATTTTCCAGCACAAGTTGCAATCCCGCCTCCCCAAGATTTCCTCGTTTTTTTTGATTGGTTAATACTTTTTCTAGATTTCCAAGTTGTTCAGAAAATCCAATCACCTGCTGATTTGTTTTGTCGAGTGTCGTCAATTTTTCTGTAATATCGGCAATCATTTTTGTACTTTGTCCTGTAATTCCTTGCATTATTTTTGTGTTCTGTCCAAATTGATCTTGAATCGTTTTATTCAAATTCAGTTGTGAGTCATTCATGACTTTGTGTGTTTCAGATAATTTCTGATCTACTGTTTTATTGAGTTCCTGAATTTGTTGTTGGAGCATCATGAATAGTTGTTTGTCTTCATCACGATTTTGAGGTTGTGTAGCATTCTGCAGTTTTTTGTACAGAAAAAACATCGCAGCGAGTGTTGCGACGAGAACAATACTGAGAATGATAATAAGCATTTGTTCCATAGAAAAAGAATCCGTTGTTTATTTTTTAAATTTTGAGAAAAGAAATCCTACAATGCCAATGGCAAGGAAACTGGTGATCGCAATAATGAGAGCCAGGACTGTTTGCATAGACTACCAGTATAGCAGGACTCAGGGTGAGAAACAAAATGAGTATACTCTATCTCCAAATAGTTGGAAGCAGAGTGTAATGCTGGAGGGTAACGTGTCCAGCGGCACGGTCGGTTCTGCACCGACAAGCGTCTGTCAAAGGAAGATATGAACGCGTACGAACGTGTCCAGGGACCATCCTCTGTTTTCGATAGGAGCTGCGTGCCTGATCGAGAATGCGATGTCCACAGCGACATGTTTGTTAAAGTGGAGCAACATGTTTGACCCGACGCCATGTGACCATGTGTCGGCATGACCGATTTTGCCCCATCCTTCGCCCTCAATGCCGAGTTCAATGAAATCGGACAGGGTGTACTGAGCTTGGAGGAACCAGTACCCAGACATACTCGGAATCTGGATCTCCACGTCAGACCAGCTCCAGAAGTCTCCGAACTTCACAGATGGACGAAACGCGAGTACCGGTTCTGCGTTGTGGAAGTCCCACGCCATGTCTGACTCGATGTCCAGCCACTGAAGAGGCTTCCATGCTGCACCGAGATAGAGATAGGGGGTAAGCCCACTGGCGAGGTTTGTCGATGGTACGATGTGTACTCGACTGTCGACGTTCGGGGTCAGCTCACTTCCTCCGTGGATTACCATCCTCAGTCGAGGATGGTTGACGAGCTGCTTCGCTTGCACCGGCGTGTTGGTCAGTCCGATGAAAGCGATGATGATCATGACGAGAAAACGGATCATGTATGTATCCCTCTCCACAAGAGAACATGTCCTCCGCCAAGCCCTGTGCTTGACTTCGAACGGACAACTATATATAATATGTGAAGAGTGGTAAATAGCACCACGTGGTGTAGTTTTACACCATAGACGTATATATTTGCTAAAATAAGCAAAAAATGTTATGCACATAGATATTTTAGAAGAACTTGGACTGTCACAAAACGAAGCAAAAATTTATGAATCTCTGATTGAAATTGGTGAAAGTACGATTAGTGAATTATCAAATAGAAGTAAGATTCATCGCCGTAATATCTACGATTCGATGAGTCGTCTTATTGAAAAAGGACTGGTATTTCAGGTCATTGGGCGTGGAGATAATCTGTATAAGCCTGTAGACCCACACAAGCTCATGGAACTCGTTGACGAAAAGCGCACTCGTCTTGAAAAAATCATGCCAGCGCTTATTACCAGCTATGAGCAAAAACCTCATCTTGAGGCAGCGTATATCTATAAAGGTATCGAGGGTTTTAAGAATTACCTTCGTGATATGCTGAGTACAAATGAAGATGCTTATTTTATTGGGGCAAAAGGCGCTTGGTTTGATCCTCGTTTGAAGACGTTTATTGAAGGATTTCTTACTGAAGCAAAGAAACGTGGCATCAAATATCACACGCTATTTGATTACGAAGTTCGTGAAGGTGCAGTGGAAGTGCCCATGGCAGTAAAAAAGCCATTTAAGTACCTCCCAAAAAAGTACTCAACACCGAGTATGGTAGATATTTTTGGGGATCATGTTGTGTCATTTACTGGGGCGGGACTCATGAAGATATCTGATGATATTACGATTTTTGTAAATATTAGTAGACCATTGGCAACAAGTTACAAAACGTGGTTTCAGTTTATGTTTGACATGTGCCCTGAGATTGAGTAAAGTGCCGGTGTTTCATATGAAACAAATGGTCCTGTAGTTCAATGGATAGAACAAGACACTCCTAACGTCTAAATCCAGGTTCGATTCTTGGCGGGGCCACAGTAGAAGTACACTTTTGTTGGAGAAAGTACACAATAATCTATACAAATACACTGTTTAGGACAGTGTATTTTGTTTCACGTAGAACAAACGAGTGTTTCATATGAAACAATTGTAACAAGAAAAGAAAAGTTTTTAAAAAATAAATGTTGTGGCAAATTTTACTACATGCATGCATGTTTCACGTAGAACATTTTTGTAATTTTATGATAGGGGATATTGATAGATTGAAATATAAAATTTTTTATAAACCCTAAAGTAAACAACAGATACATAAAATATTGTACGACACATAAAAAGAGCTATAATAAAGCAAGAAAACAACATTTTACAAAATAAAGTGAATAATAAATGTAAATTTTCTACCATTTGTCCTGTAAGAAAAATGAATGCTACCTAGGTGTCTTTACAAAAAGGCATAAAACAAGTAGGATATCGGTGCCCATGTTGTACATGCGGAAGATGTTTCGTGGGCCTTATTTGATTATATTATTATGTTTTTATGCTTGCTATCGGTATCGTAGGGCTTCCCAATGTTGGAAAATCAACGCTTTTCAACGCATTGACCAAAAGTAAACAAGCAGATGCGCAAAATTATCCGTTTTGTACCATTGAGCCAAATATTGGTATTGTTGAAGTACCTGATGATCGTATTTCTCAACTGACGTCTACGTCTTCTTCACTCAAAGCCGTCCCTACTGCCATTGAATTTGTAGATATCGCCGGACTTGTGAAAGGTGCTTCAGAGGGTGAGGGTCTCGGAAACAAATTTCTTTCGCATATTCGTGATGTCGATGCCATTGTACACGTTGTTCGTGCGTTTCAAGATAGCAATGTGGTGCATGTTCATAACAACGTCGATCCAAAAGATGACGCTGATGTGATCAACCTAGAACTTGTGCTCGCAGATATGCAGGCCGTCTCTTCGAGACATGCAAAAGTGACAAAGGAAGCAAAAGGGGTAAAGGCAAAGGAAAAAGCTGTCGAAATGGACGTACTTCAAAAGTTACTTGACCATTTTGAACAAGGGAAACCAGCTCGCACGCTTGATTTTACTGAAGAGGAGATGGTCATCATGAAAGAATTGCATCTTATTACAATGAAACCAATGATGTACGTTATCAATATCGATGACAGCCAACATATCGATGGAAATGCAAACATTATTGTCGAAGAAGGCGCTACGCATGTATATGTGTCTGCACGAACTGAGGCCGAAATTGCAGAATTGCCTACAGAGGAAGCACGTGAGTTTATGAAAGAACTCTGTATGGATCGATCTGGACTGGATACGATTATTACAGCGGGCTATCAAATTCTTGATCTGGTCACGTATTTTACATCTGGCGTGCAGGAAACGCGCGCGTGGACTATTCACCGAGGGACACCAGCGCAACTCGCTGCCGGTGTTATTCACACCGACTTTATCAAAAAATTTATTAAAGCCGATATCGCCAACTGGCAAGATTTTGTGAATGCAAAAGGATGGAATGGTGTGAAAGAACAAGGCCATATGCAACTTGTTGGCAAAGAATATATTGTTCAAGATGGAGATGTATGTTATTTCCATATTGGAGCATAAAAGTTCTTTCTCTTCGTTCTTAAGTATTGTGTATGAAGATTGCCGTGATTGGTGGTGGCGCAGCTGGGATGATGTGTGCAGCAACAATTCTTGAAGAACATTCCGATATGGAGGTTTTTTTGATTGAAAAAAATAGTTCTCTTGGAAGAAAGGTGATCATTTCAGGTGGAGGACGATGTAATGTAACGACAGGAATTGATGATGTAAAATTGGTGTTGAGTAAATATCCGCGAGGGAACAAATTTTTGCAGTCAGCCATGCATCGTTTTTCACCAAGCAACGTGTATGATTGGTTTGAACAACATGGTGTCCCACTAAAGTGTGAAAAAGATTTGCGTGTGTTTCCTGTTTCGAATAATGGACATGATATCGTTGCTGTATTTGAACGGATTTTTCAACAAGGCAATATACAGATACTTTTTAAACATACATTCAAAGGATTGCGAAAAGAAAAAAAACAATTTGTGGTATCATTTGCAGAACAAGAAGATATTGTTGTTGATACCGTTGTTATGACGCTTGGCGGACAAGCCTATCGGCATACCGGTTCGACAGGAGATGGATATGATGTCCTCGAAACGTTGGGGCATACGATTACTGCCTTGGCGCCAAGTCTCAATTCTTTTCTCACTGCAGAAGCATGGCCAAAAACATTGTCTGGACTTTCTTTTGAACATGCGACGATACACGTAAAAGGTCAGAAAAAATATACATGCACAGGACCTTTTTTGTTTACGCATACGGGGGTGAGTGGTCCTGCTGTGTTTGCACTGTCATCATTGATTGCATTTGAAACATACGATAGACACACACCTCTTGAAATTGAAATCGATGTGTTGGTGGAGATGTCTATGGAAGATATTTTTATTCAGTTGCAATCGTTGCGAGAAGAACATTTACAAAAAACATTTAAAAATACATTGCATCATTTTTTCCCCATGTCCTTGACTGAAAAAGTGTGTAAGAATTTGAACATCTCTTTTGACAAAAAAAATGTGGAAATGAGTAAAAAAGAATTACGCGTGGTCGCAGAATATATAAAACATATTCCACTCAGCATTATTGGTCGAGGAGCAGGCGATGAATTTGTGACCGCAGGCGGAGTCGAAACAACAGAAGTGGATCCAAAAACAATGGAATCGAATGTGTGTGATGGATTATTTTTTGCTGGAGAAATTTTGAATATTGATGGGTTTACCGGAGGATTCAATTTGCAAGCATCGTGGGCGACTGGAAGAGCTGCAGGGTTGGGTGTCGCTTCATAACGTTGTTCCGAGTATTTTTAGAGTAAACACGTACAAACAAAAAAGAGTGGACATGCCACTCTTTTTTGTTTTATTTTATTTTTTTACCCAACGCCATATTTCTCTTGCTACAAATTGTTGTTCTCTGGCGTAGACGAGTGGCATCTCTTTTTCTTGGTAGGGAAGCATCTCAAAACCGAGTTTTTTAATATTGTTTTGACATTCAACACGAACCCAGTCATCTTTGTATCGGAACTGTGGCACAACGAATATCACACGTCCACCAGGTTTGAGTATTTGTGCAAAGACGCGAAATGCATCGATATACAAGGCTTGAAGTTCTTGCACTTGTTTTTCAAGAAATGTCCGTTGTTCTCGTCCTGTTCTCGGTACTCCCATGTATGGTTCCGTTGCGATGATGTCAATAGATTCTTTTTCAATATGTTCTGTGAGAACACGAACATCACTTTGGAAAATCTGTATATCAGTGACAGGTGATTCAAGATTTGTTTGCAACCATGCTACATTTTTTTCACTGTCACTGGTCGCTTTTTCGGAAATGTCACTTCCAATGATATGTGGTATTGCAAGTGACAATGCTTCTCCAAGAAGAGTGCCAGATCCACAAAACGGATCGAGCAGTGTATCATTCTTTTCTGGCATGGCGAGATTGATCATCATGCGTGATAATTTTGGGGGGAGCATACCACTTTTTCCATCAACGCTGGGTCTTCCATAATCGCGTTCGCTCATGTCTTCGATAGGTTGAATTGCGCGAGTAACATAGACAACATTATCGATGATGGTGAGATGGGTTCCTCTCTCTACCAAACCATTATGCAAAATGGTTGCAGTGTTTTTTGTTTCTACATACCTCACAGATCTGCCAATTGTTTTGAGTTTTTTCTTTACTGCGATGGCGAGGCGTGATGCCTGTGTACCCCCACTGACAGAAAAATGAAGTTTGGTTGTAGAAGGAAGTGATGAAAGATATGAAAAAAGAGTTTCTTCCGCGTTTCCTTTTGGATCAAGTTTTTCTCCAATCAATCGTGTCCCTCCGAGGATAATCATATCTGCTTCTGGATCGAGCGGTGTATCCGTAGAAACCAAAAAATATTCACCTACCAAGCGAGTATACGTAGGAAGAATCCGTTTTTGGGACAATACAGAAAAGATTTCTTCTTGTGAGAGGTCACGTTGGTGGCCGAGTTGGAATGCGTATGTATGCATAGTGGGCTATTCTGTCACTCCTAGGGTGTTTGTGTCAAGAGGGTACTACTTGTGGTTGGTGCTATACCAAAGAGAGGAAAAGGGGTAGATGTTGGTATATCAGTATTTTTTTTGCTCCACGCGTCACGTACTGTTTCGAGTGTACCAAAATCAATAACATCTGTCCGTTTTGTTTCTTGGATAAAAAAGAGATTTTCAGTTGCGGCGATGGTGTCAAACACTGTTGCATAGAGACGCCAGAGACCAAATCCTAATAATGATACAACACTTATGCCGACGATCCACGATGAAAGGCGTAATATACGGAAATGCGTAAATCTATTTGTATAGACTGCCTGCGAGTAGGCTTTACGTTGTTTTTCTGCTTCGCGCGTATTCATTTGTGTATTTTTTGTTGGTGGATTTTGTTTTGGCTCTGGTTGAGTTGTTGTCTTTTTTTTGTTTGCCATAAAAATAACTTTATTCTGGTGTGCTTCTCGTGTAGATACGAGCATCAAATCGGAGTGTTGCTTGGCCAGCATCCGTTGCTTTTTGAATTTTTATGCCATCGATGAGTACGTAATATGATTGTGCTTCCAGTGTCTGTATGTAAGAAAAAAGATCTTCAAATGAACCGTTCAGAACAAAAGAAAATGTGTAGTAGGGGAGTCCTACTGTCGGGTCAGGGATATTGGAACGTGTTGCCCCAAGTGTTTGACGAAGGTTGTGATTGGTTGCCAGGGCTTCTAGTTTTTCGATGATTGTGAGTTCATCCCCATATGGCATAGCAATGTCTTTGTAGGATTCTACTTCCTGACTTATGCTATCGAGTTCTCGGAGTGTTCGACGCATGGCCTGTGTACTGTTGTATTCTTGTTCGAGTTCTTGTTGAATTCCTTTTATGTCATCACTAACCATGAACATTCTTTTGAGTGTCGGATAAATAATAAATACACCAAGAAGAAGAGAACCTAAAAAAAGTGTACTTGATATAATATAAAATTGTTTTTTGAGACTAAGTCGGTGCAACATATATTAGAAAGAGAATGGGATGGAAAGTGAAAAATCTATTTTATTCTGTTTGGTAAGATCGCTGAGTGGAATGGTAACAGTTTCAATTTGTGGAAGGGATTCGAGCGTATCTTGCAGTTTGAGAAATGCCTCTCTCGACGGAGATGATCCAACAAGTTCAAGCATGTGATCTGACGTACGGAAAGAAAATTGGGTGATGGTTGTATCTTCGGGGATAGTATTTGCTAATAAAAGAATATATGGTGACCATGACATGTAATTTTTTTGAATCGCAGTTGCTTGTTTTGTAATCACATTTATTTTTTGAACACGAACATTTATTTTTCCTGCTGATGTATGCGTCCGAAGACTTTGGAGAGCAATCTCTGCAAATTGTGACTGTAAAAAAACTTGGGACATAATTGCAAAAATGGCAAAACAAGAAAGAATTATAAAAATAACAGCAAGCGTATTTTTAATAAAGCCCATCGTCATGATACGTTTGGCGTACTGTTGCTTCTTTTTTGACATCAGGTTGAGTCGAATGGGATACATAGGAATAGTTATATCATGTCTTGTGCCTGAAATGGGTTTTCAGCTGCCCGAAGAGCAAGACCAATAGCTGTGGCGAAACCAAGAGAGGCTGCTTCATTGGGGAGACTTCCTGGATGAAGTCCAAGATTTTTCCACACTTTCCCTGGAGCACACGTAATGCCAAGACGCTCAGTAAGAAGTTCTGGAAGATGCGGGGTATTGGTAGCGCCACCGGACATAGTGACGTGTGTCACTGTATTGGTATGTGGGAAATGGCTATAATAAAATTGAAAAGATTGTTCAATCGTATCTATAAATGTATCAAGACTGTCCTTGATAACATTCAAAGCTTTTCCATATTTCTTTGTGTATTTTACACCATACATACGTTTGATTTCTTCTGCTTTTTCTTGAGTTTCTTTGAGGCTTTGCATGATAGCGGTAGTAAGAAGTTCTCCTGAAAAAGGTAATGTTTTGCTAAATTGGATAGCCTCATAATCATAGACAATGAGCGCACTTTGGGTAGCCCCAACATCGAGAATCGCACGAGCTTCACCTGTGTACAGTTTGTTGGCGGTAATAAGTGATCTTGCAATGGCAAGTGCTTCTATCTCGAGAGACAAGATTCCAAGTCCAAGACTCTCAATAAGGTATGTGTACATATCTACAATGTACTTCGGAGCGGCACCGATAAGAATCCGTGTCATGCCTTCTTCAAAATCTGGAAGAATTTGCCAATCAAGATAATAACTTTCTTCATCAAAAGGGATGTGTTGTTTGGCGATCATGAAGATGTCATCATCTATGACATCTTTGGCTTCTTTTGGAAGGTGAATAACTTTGATAAAACTGTGAATTTCTGGCAGTGTTGCAACCACCCATTTGCCATCAACAGGTTTAGTCCCTTTTTTTCCTTCGAGCAAATGTTGAATATATTTCCGGACCTTTTCTGGTTCTTGTATCTCACCATTGACAATAAGTCCTGGCGGAAGTGCTGTTTGTCTGACCGTATGCAATCGAAAAGAAGGAGTTTTTTTGTGTCCTGTTTTATTTTCAAGTTGCACAAGCTTAATCGACAAATCGCCAATATCAAGACCAAATGCATTTGGATAGGGGTGAAATAACATATTAGAAATTTTGTACCAAGGAATACATCGGCATAATAACTGCGACTGCGACTCCTCCGACAACTAATCCAAGGGTAACAATCAATACCGGCTCGATAATCGTTGCAAAGTTTTTCATTGTTTTATCAACATCATCATTATAAAATGTAGCGAGCTCAGTGAGAAGAGCATCAATTTCCCCAGTCCTTTCACCTACCATGATCATTTCTGTTACGAGAGGGCTATAGAGTTTTGGATAGTTGCGAAGAGATTCTGAAAGAGGAATTCCTTTTTCAAGCTCTTGCGAACTTTTCATGAGAGATACGCGATAGTTTATATTACTGCACGTTTCCGCGGTAATAGTGACTGCCTCAACAATTGGGATAGCACTTTTCATGAGAGATGAAAGCGTGAGAGAAAAACGGGCAAGATTTATTTTTTTGATAACTGTCCCTGCGATAGGGAGGTACAAATTTATTGTATGTATATACGTACGAAATTTTAAAGATTTTTTTAGGAGCGTAATGAATGAAAACAGAAAAAGTATGATGAATATGGAAAGGAATATTAAATTTATTGGTTTACTCATGAAATTGGTTACTGCCATGAGAATTCTTGTTGGAAGTGGTAATTCGCTATCAAACTCATTAAAAATAGTGAGCAATTTTGGAAGAATAACCGTGGTCATGAGGACGCCAATACCAAGCATCGCTACGACGATGACCGCAGGATAAATCATCGCTCCGCGGATGGTGGAGGTCAGGTCATGCGTCTTTTTCATTTGTACTGCAATTTGTGTAAGGGCTTCTTCAAGTTTTCCACTGACTTCACCGGCTTCAATCATTTTGACATAAATAGGAGGAAAAACTTTTGGGTGTTTACGGAGGACATCGCTAAATTGTTTTCCGCCACTCACTTCTTTTGTTACATCGGCAATGACCATCTTGAGTGCTTTGTTCCCAGTTTCTTTTGCCAAAATTTCGAGTGCCTCGACGAGTGAGAGTCCGGCATGGATCATGATTTTGAGATGATCCACGAAAAACATTTTTTCGGTAAACGAAATTCTCGTAAGGTGTTTTGCCACCCAGTCGTTTAATTTTTTTTCGAATGGTGAAAGTTCTTTTACTTTTTTCTTTTTTTCAAACATAAAACAGGCGTAGTAAACGCCTGTAGTATAACACACTTTATATATTGTTGTTACTATATTTTTGGGTGCTACTCTCTTGTGACGCGCAATACTTCTTCGATACTCGTCATTCCTTGTTTTGCTTTAATCAGACCATCTTCAAGCATGGTAATCATCCCATTTTTGATTGCATATTCTTTGATTTGTGTTGCCGTCCCTCGATTGTTGATCAATTCAGCAACCCCTGCATCTACTTCAAGGATTTCATAAATACCAATACGTCCTTTATATCCACTTTGATCACACTTTCGACAGCCTGGAGAGCGGAAAAATTCCATAGCAGATAGTTTTTTCTCGGCAGTTTTGAGTTTGATATCGTGTTCAGTAAAGAGTTTGATGGCCGTACGGACATCAACCAATTTTTGCAATTCTTTTACTGCCGGTGCGTCGAGTTTGAAAGGGGTACGACAGTGATCACAGAGTCGTCGTACCAAACGCTGGGCAATGATGATATTTGCGGTAAAAGCGATCAAAAATGGAGGAATGCCCATATCCATAAGACGTGGCAATGTGGTTGGGGCATCATTTGTATGGAGTGTCGAAAGCACGAGATGCCCTGTCATAGCTGCATGCATAGCAATCTCCGCAGTTTCTTGATCACGAATTTCTCCTACCATGATAATGTCTGGATCTTGGCGCAAAAATGCTCTGAGACCAGATGCAAAACTAAAACCAACACGTGGATTGATCTGACTTTGATTGATGCCGCCGACATGGTATTCAATAGGATCTTCAATTGTTGAAATATTTACATTTGGTTGGTTCAAAATACCAAGCACAGAATACAACGTTGTTGTTTTTCCACTTCCTGTTGGCCCTGTTACGAGTACCATACCGTGTGGTCTTTGGATAGCAGCATCCACCAATTTTCGGGGTCCTGGGAGAAAACCAAGTTGATCGAGTGTTAATGGTTTTTGTCCTTCGTGAAGAACACGCATAACTATTTTTTCTCCATCATACACAGGGATAATAGATACACGAAATGCCAGTTCTTCTTCGTTCACTTCAATTTTGAATCGTCCATCCTGTGGAAGCATGTGTTCATCTATTTTGAGGTTGGCAAGAATTTTGATACGTGCGGTGATGCCATTGCGTACTTGCGTAGGGAGGTGCATCACTGAATGAAGCATTCCGTCTACACGATATCTGACAGAAACATCTTTTTCTGTTGGTTCTATGTGAATATCACTCGCATCTTGAAAAATAGCGTGTTCTAGAATACTTTTGACAATATTGATAATAGGAAGTTCCTCCGCTGCTTTTTTGAGTTCTTCTGGTTTATAGTTTTTTGTTTGCTTTGATGTCACCCCTGCGAGCTTCAATTCTTCTTCGAGACCCGCACGATAGAAACGAAGTGCACGTTTGATACTGCTTGGTGTGGCAAGAGAAACTGCTGGGATAAGGCCTGTTTTTCTCCTCATGAATTCAATCGTTTGGATATCAAGAGGATCAATCATTGCCAGGTAAATCGTATCTTTTGTTTTTTCAAATGCAATGATGTAGTGCGTTTCAGCGAGTGGCTGAGGGACAATAAGGAGTGTGTCTCTGGGAATTTCTTTTTCAGTCAAATCTACCAGTGGCACGTCCATTTCCTTGCTCAAATATGCATAGAGTTCTTTTTCTTTTACAACCCCATCCTCAATGAGAGATAGTTCTAGTCTTTTTTCTGATGTTTCTGCGTTTGCTTTGAGTTCCTCAATTTTGGCAGGTTTCATCTTTTTTACCTCAGTCAGGTATGTGGTGATAATATCTTTTGGAAACATAAAAGTATAGATTTATAGACCTATCATAGCATAGATACCGAAGAGCGCTCAATAGAGGCAAAACCTTGACAATACCCGTATAGATTGCTATAGTACTGCCTACTACAAAAGACACAGCGCACCTATCTGCTGGGAGGTCGACTCCGGCACTGGAGGAGATAGGCTAAATCTTATATAATATACTATGAAGCAGTACGAACTATTAGTCGTACTCCCTGGCACGATGGAAGAAACTATGGTTTCTACTATCATTGCACAGGTGAAAAACATTGTCGAACAAAAAGGGGGATCTCAGATCACCATGCAGGATCGAGGAAAGAGCCGATTGGCATATCCAATGAAGCATATCCGATATGGATATTTTCATATCGTTCACTTTACTGCAGAAGAAGGGAGTGTTATCCCTGAAATTCAGAAAGAGCTTGCTTTGATTGGTGAGATTCTCCGTGCACTTATTACCACGTTTGATCCAACCATGCGTGCAGAAACACAAAAAAAACTTGGCCGCACAGAAGAAGGTCCAATGAAAACGCTTGCGAGCGTGTTCGAGCGGTTTGGTGGAGAAGCAAAAATTGGTGATGCACCTGTTGTTGAACCAAAAAAGAGGGAAGAAGCAAAAGAAGAAAAGCCTGTTGAAACAGAAGTTTCTCCTGTGGAAACACAAGAAGCAAACGCTGAAACGAAACCACAAGAAGAGACACAACCAATTGCAATGGAAGATATCGACAAAAAGTTGGATCAGCTTCTGGAGGATGATCTCAAACAAGTCTAATTCTCCCGCTTGCAATGCAGGCAGGTTTTAATCACATGTCTCTATGGATCTCAATCGTGCAACCATCCTCGGGCGTTTGACTCGAGACCCGGAAATTCGTTCTACGACGAGTGGCAAAAGTGTTGCGACACTCAGTGTCGCTACCAATCGTGTCTGGTCAGATCAGTCTGGACAAAAACAGGAACAGGCAGAATTTCATACCTGTGTCCTCTGGGGAAAACTCGCTGACATCGCAGGCCAATATCTGAGTAAGGGCCGACGTGTCTATGTAGAAGGACGTATCCAGACTCGTGATTGGGCTGGCAATGACGGTGTAAAACGATACCGTACGGAAATTGTTGCAGACAATCTCATCATGCTCGATGGAGCACGTGGAACCGGTGCACCATCTATGGGTGGAAACGATGACGACAGTCAGCCACCTATTGATGACAATGATAGTGCCGACGAAATCAAAGTAGAGGACATCCCATTTTAAGATTTTTATGGAACGACGACAACAACACAATAATAACAAACCAAAAAAGCAAGAAAAACGATACTGTTTTTTCAAGGCACACGATATCCAAGATGTAGATTACAAGGATATTGAGACGCTTCGACGGTTTCTTTCTTCAAATATGAAGATCAAACCTCGAAGAAAAACAGGTCTTTCTTCAAAATACCAACGCAAGGTTGCAAAAGCAATCAAGCAAGCACGTATTGCAGGACTTCTCGGATTTACTGCAAAGTAAATATTCAAACAGAAAAAACATCCCTGAATGGGATGTTTTTTTGTATATATTTTTTTAGTATGCACCTCGGTCCGGACGGGTGACACAGTGCTCATGTTCAGTGAGCCGCTGTGTTCCCGTCCGGACCTTGGTTTCGTGACGCTTGTCATGGGTGAAGTCGCCTCAGCGACTCAACACCCGCGCATCACACGGCATCTCGCCGTTCATCTGAGTGCATTTCGCACCCAGGTGGGGTGCTACTCCTATCCGGCGCGATTGTTTGGTCGGGGGAGCCGACAGTTCTTCATGCGCCCGCCGGTGATGTACTGGAACTGGCGGCGGGGCTGGCTGTGCTTCGAGACGGGAAGCATGGCGGCTCTCCTCGGTTTGAGAAAAGAAAAAAGGCGGCACTGTACCCCCTCTTCATATCTATAGTATACACATGGTGTATGTTTTTTAGCAAATGGTATTGTTATACTTTTTCCAATACTACTAATCCTTCTATGTGTGGTGTACGTGGAAAAAAGTTGTAGAGTTTGAAAAAAATTGGCTTATAGTGTTCGCTCAGCATCTTCATATCGCGTGCTTGGGTAGACAGATTGCATGAAAGATAGATGATACGTTCTGGTTTCACAGCCAAAAGACGTTGGATTACAGAGACGTGGAGTCCTGCGCGTGGAGGATCAAGGATGATTTGGCGTTCTGCTGTGATTGCATCTACCATTTTTTCTGCAGGCATACAATGAACGACCGCATTTGGGATTTTGTTGAGATCAATATTTTTTTGTGCGTAGTATGTTGCCTCTTCATTACTTTCTACGAGAATAGTTTTTTCTCGATTCATGGCAAGAGGGAGAGATATCGCCCCAACACCAGCATAAAAATCAATAAGTGGTTTTTTGGGATCAAGAAATGCTGCCATATCCTTGAGTGCCATTTCAAATAGTGGTGGATTGATTTGAAAAAAGCTCAGCGCACCAAAGGTAAGTGGTGTTCCCAATATATTTTGTTGAAGTTCATCCTGTCCTATCGTATATAGCAGTTCAGTCGGTACTGCAGCGGGACTTTTGTGCGTGGAATAGTAGAGTTGGAAACCCACCATGTTTTCGTGGAGTGTTGGATATGTATCAAATGTCAATTTATCTTTGATAAAAAGGGCGGCGATTGTTTTTCCATCGGACGTGCCTCGCACGATAAGACTTTTCAGACTACGAATCGGGATCTGTTGTTCGTTTATCCATTTGAGAATATATTGTGATGTGTTCGTTATGTGTGGCATGGAGAGTGCCGATGATGTCACGGCAAAACGTGTCTTTCCCCCACGTTCAAAAAACGCAAGTGAGATAGGTTCTGTGTTTGGAGGAGGTGGAAGAGCAAGATGATCTTTTCCATGTGTGGTCGTCCGCAATGCTAAATACGGAGAGGTAAAAGTAAATTCCATTTTGTTGCGATACCCATAGTCTACACCGTCAGATGCGATATCGAGTGAATTAGCACTCAAAATAAGATCCCCAATTTTACTATATGTTTCTGCTGCAATTGCTTTTTTCCAATAGTTCTCTCGTTCTGGTGAGAGAATTTGCCATGGACTTGTAGAAAGAAAATATGTTTCTTTTGGTGTCGTGCGTTCTGGTGAAGGTTTTATAATAGTGACTGCGACTGCTTCCAGATATGTTTTTTTATTTTTTATAATTTCTATCTCAAGCATTTCCTGAGGGAGGGCATTCCATACAAAGACTGTTTTGCCATTGAATCGTGGATTGCCAACATCGCCGAGTCGAGTTAATCCTTGACCACCGAAGACAAGTTTTTCAATTGTGACAGTATAGCGGTCTTTCATATAGGTATACTACAAAATGGCTATTATCATAGGCCGTATCAGCTATGAAGTCAATGGTGTTCCTTCTGGAATTGTTTTCATCATGGCATCACTGATCCATTCAAGCAGAGACCCCTGCCATCCATGTGCAGTAAAGACTCCTTCGTTTGATACATGACGTTTTTGACCTTTGTGGATGACATATATGTTTGGGGATCCTGTGGAAATGACGAGCACTCCTTCCTTTATAAGGGCAGGTTCATTTTTTGTTGGAAAATAGCCCGTGTTAACTTCTAGTCCATCGCCATATCCATCGCCATCTGAATCATAGAGGTAGGGGACTGTCCCATGTTGAAATTCTTCTGTTTTTGAGAGACCATCACGGTCACCATCGAGCAGTGCTGTCTCGCCCATGTCTGGATTGGTGAAGATGGCTCGCTTTGGACCATTGGCAACATCACCAGAAAGAAAATCGTGCATAGCATCCAGAATGGTAGCATAGGTATATCGATAGCTATGTCCATACTGTGTGCCTGGATCTTCTGTAATAAATACGCCGTCTGTATCATCATAGCCAGAGAGCACGATCATGTGATATGGAAATGGGCCACCAAAGTTTTCATTGTGCAATGCTGGCGCGTAGGCAGGGACAATAATAGGTCTTCCATCTGCCAATTCAGCTTTCATATCAGCAAGCGTTGGGTCATCTACCACATGGGCACTCCAGGGCAAAAATGTATTGATCGTATTCACGATTGTCCTAGCATTTTCATCAAGACTCGTGCCATGGATAGTTTTTTTCATATTAAAAATTTCAAAGATGCCCCTTTTTGCATCCTCTGCCGTTTCAATATTTTTTTGCAAATAAAATCGATGAACCATAAATACACTTGTTTCTTCACAAGCATCTTTCCAAGGTTGTATCCATATACCATCAGGTGCTTGGGATGTGAAAGGCACATTGAGTTGTGTTGCCGCCTGCACGGGTGACCCCAAAAAAAAGAGCACGAAGAGCATGAGAGAAAAAGCAATGGACGTTGTGGTAGTATGATTCATACGTGTTTCATATTCATATATTTTTTTCTTTGTAATTTTGGAAATTTTTCAATGGCGTATCTGAGCATTGTTCGTGGCATTTCTTTGGTATGCGCATCTAAAAATTGTGTTAAGACATGGACATCTTTTTTTCCAACTTCTCTGAGTGCCCATCCGACTGCTTTGTGTATAAGATCATGTGTATCTTGAAGCAAGATGGTACTGAGTGCAATGGTATCTTCAAATTGTCTTTCGGCAATGAAGGCAAATGTGGAAACAATCGCAATACGTCGCTCCCACAAACTTTTTGATGTTGCCAAACGAGCTAGTATTTTCCTATTTCGTGTTCGGAGCCACGCGCCAAGGATTTTGTGAGCGCTGAGATCCACAAGATCCCAGTTGTTGATGTGTGCCGTATTTGAAAGATAGATGTCGACGACCTGTTTTTTTGTTTGTTCGTCGCCCCGTTCAAATTGTGATACGAGGATAAGGAGCGCGATGAGGCGGTATTCATGTTTTTTGCTTTTGAGAAGTCTCAAGAGCGTTGTTGTTGATTCATTGCGAAATGTTTTGGCAATGGCGCGTTGCATAGGGACGGTCAGACCGAGGAAAACGTCTCCTTCGCCATATTCACCTTTGCCAGTTTTAAAAAAACGCATCGACTGTATCGCTCTTTCTGTATCTGCTTGTGCATTGATTGCTTGTGTTATGGCAGAGAAACTCATATATGGTATAGTATACCATGTTGTAGGGTATTAATATTGTTTCATATGTACAAGTATCGATATATCTTGTTTGGACTTGTGTTGCTTCTGATTCCTGGAGTTGCATTTGCACATACGGACAGTGATCTCCACAATGCACTTGGTATATTTGGTCATCCTCTTGCTGTAGGTATTTTGGCGGTTGTACTTGTTGGTGTTATTTTTGCAATGAGATATCATTCAAAAAATAAAAATAGTGATGATATCGTGTAAGTGTGCGACTATATCATGATAAAAATCGCCAGGTGGGCGATTTTTATTTGTTATTTGGATTTTTTATGTTATTCGCACCCGAGTGCTGTACGACATTGCGCCTGTGCATCTGCGCCAGGTGCTTGATCACACACACTACAGTCTACTGCTGTGTTTGATGCGCCAGTGGTGGGTTGGAACATTTGGCTTCCAAGAGAAAATTCTTTGAATGTAATATCTTTTGGTGTTTCAAATACGCTATTGTCTGCATGCCATAGTGTACAGTGATAGTCAATGTGTTGATCTGGGTCCACAAAGTTATTGCTGTCTGCTGTCGAGGTTGCAGTTATGACTGTTTTCATTTTTAGTCCCTTTTTTGCATCAAATGCTGCTCCCCAGGTGTATGCCCATCCATCGTTGAGGATGACATGTGAATCCTTGATTGTGTCATCTTGTTTCCTGACCGTAATGTCAGCACGAACTCGTCCAGTATCAATATAGGTTGTGCCTTGTTGTATCCCATATCCATCATCTTGAGAAAAGGTACAGGTGAGACTTTTACCAGATGCCAGAATATCACGGAGAGTGTTTTGTGTTATGGGAGTTTCTGCCGTATTGTCTGCTACAGTGGGCGTATCAGTCGCTGATGTATCTAGAGCAGTAGTTGTGTTGAGTGGCGTTGTATCTTTTTGTTGTTGAGTGAGTATATAGACTCCTCCGCCGAGAATAATGAGGACGAGCACTATGATAATAGCGATAAGTGATTGTTTTTTCATACGATAAAAAAAGATATGAGGTATGTCTATAGTATGGTAGGGAATGGGGAACTTTGCAAGTAGGAAGAAAGAAAAACACCCGCCAATGGCGAGTGTTTTTTGTGTTTGTGAGTTGTATTAGAGCGTTCGTCGTGCTCGGTTGACTGCGATACCAGCTCCGGCTACTGTCACAACAGCGCCACTTCCAAAAAGAATTTTGATCCACGTCGGAAGTCCTTGGTTTTCCTCAGTTGGTTGTACCTGGGTTGGTGCTTCTCCTTGGTTGTTAGTTCCACTGTTTTGTTGTTCATTGGTCGTTGTTTGTTCTTCAGGAACAGTGTTGTTTTCTGTAGGAAGTGTTGTTGGCTCAGGAGTATTGGTTTGTGTTGGAGGTGTTGTAGCTCCTGTTGTTTCTTCTGGCGTACTGCCTGTTTGTGTGTTGTCCGTTGTTGGTGTGGTAGTCCCTGTGTTTGTTGTCGAAGAGTTATTTGTATTTTCTGTTTCTGCAGGAGTGTCATTGCCAGCAACGACATGTACGAGGATGGTGGCCGTGTTTTCTGCACCAAAGGTGTCCTTTACTTTTGCTGTCAGTGAGTAGGTGCCTACTTGTGTGTATGTATGTGTGACTGTTGGTGACGTGTAGTAGACCTCGTCGCTTCCATCTCCGAAGGTCCAGAAGTAAAATTGAATATTTCCTTCTGAGTCGCTACTTGCGCTCGCGTCAAATGTTACTTCTGTGTTTACTGCGATCGTTACTTCTTGCCCAGTCGTAAATGCTGCGGTAGGGTGTGTGTTTGAGATGTATGTGCCACCGCTACTTCCTGATCCATTGCTTCCACTATTTTCAGTAGGTGATATTGTATCATTGTCATTGACTATAAGTAAAAATGTATCAGCAGATTCATCAACTACAGTTGTATCTATAGGACCCACACCAGTGATAATCAATGAAAGATTTTCAGTAGATTCAACATCAGAGTCATTGACGATATTAACATGTATATTAGTACTGGTACTCCCAACTGGTATGACGGCATAGTACCCATTGGTTGTCGTAGCAGCATCAATAGTATAATCAACGTCAGCAGATAATGTACTAGAAGGATCTACTTGGAAATATACTAATATGCCATCCGTACCTTCTGGACCACCTGCCCCACTATTTTTTGCTTTTGTGATACTGTGTACCTTTATAGAATATGTTCCGTAGCCTTCATCTATACTTTCACTTGAAGAATCAAAACTGACTTTATTTTTAATAACTGTTTCACCACTTTCATCTACATCATCATTTTGAATAGTCAAAACATGTGTGTTACTCGTTGTATCCATTTTAAAATCATCGTAATTAGCCGAACCAGCACTTAACACAATAGTTTCGTTTGTTTCAAAAGTTGTGTCACCCTCAATAGTAATTTCTAATTCAGCATAATCAGTACCTGATGCCATTGTTAAGGAAGCTTGATTAGAGGTGTTTACAGATCTGATAAAATCTCCACCTACAGAAGTAGGATAATCATTTTTGGCAGTACTAGAATCTTCAATGTTAATATTCAAAATACGATCTTGTGTTTGTATTTGATCAGCTACTAAACGAATGACAACTGTTTTATTTCCTTCATCACCTTCTACAACAGTACTACTAGAGGTTTCAAATCCAAAATTGCTAATTGAAGTTACAGTATCATTATCTAAAATAATAGTAGTATAAGAGATATCTGCGAAGTCATAAACTTTTCCTGCGCTATCAGTAGCGTATGTCAATGTAATAATGACTTCTTCATCTCCTTCCACCTCTGTATCATCGACAGGTTGGAATTCAAAACGTCTTTTTTCTCCACCTACAACATCATGGATTATTCCATTTGTTAAGTCAACGCTGTTTTCTATAAATGTAGCTTCACCCACTGCTGGGATGCTATGACTAGTTGTACCAATTACATAATCAGACGCAGACGCTGTTCCACTAATTACAAAATGAAAATCTAGAGTTGTATTAGAATTGTTTATAAAAGCAGCCGTACCACCTAAACTAGCATTTTCAGCTCTTTTAAATGGACTAGGATTAAAAGTTTCGTCAAAAGTAGGAGGATCAGCAATATCGTCGTCTTGAATAGTCAACGTAAAAGTAGATGAAGAAAGATTGTTTTTTAGAACAATTGTTCTATCACTCTCTACCAGGTTATTACTAATAATAGTAATGGGTAACTCTATTTTTGATATAGATGATGTAAAACTGCTAGTTACCTCAGTAAATTTGAAATCCTTATCTTGTATTGCTGTACTATTTGTAGTATCAACAGAAATAGTAATACTTACAGTCTCTCCTTCAGCAAGAGCAGGACCTGTATATCGAATAGCCGCAATACCTGTTGACCATTCACCCCCGTCTGGAAGTGTAAGCTCTGGCACCGGATAGTTTGCATGCACAAAAGAAACCGTTGTTGGGTCAACAACAACGTCAGCATGTACAAAAGCCACACCAAACGAGTTGAATAACAGGGTTGCAACGAGGGTAAAATGCCCAATTTTAGCGAAAAAGTTCTTTTTCATAGATATGAGTTATATTACTGTATATATATTACTAATTAACGTATGATCATACCAGAATTGTATGCTTTTGTCAAGTCAAGAGCTGTGGTAAAATAGCATAGTATTGTTTCTTTGACAAGATTCTCACCTATGGAAAAAATCTTTTATCCTACACAAAAAACGTACAATAGAGGCATTCTTTGGATTCAGCGGATTGCGAGTATGGTTTTTCTCTATGCCACCCTTACCTTACCTGCCAATATTTCCCTTATGAATACTCCGCTTGTAACGACACTGCGTGGAGAATACCCCACATGGTGGCATGTGATGTGGGATATGTGTCTCACCGTGATGATACTGGCGGTATTGTTTTTTGTAGGAAAACTGCTCGTCTTGTATACACGCTCACATCCTGTCTCTCGGAAATATATCGAGTGGATCAGAAAAATAGATAGCAAATTTATTCAGAATTTTTTGAACTTTGATTTTTTCTTGGTGAAGTTTTTGGTTGCTGGGGTGTTTGGATGGTTCCTTTGGTTTTTGTTGAAAGGAGTGTCACCTTCATTGCCAGCGAGTATTCATGTGCCGTTGTATCACACACAACCAGTTGTGACGGTGATGGTGATACTCGGATTCATTGTGCTCGTAGAAAGTTTTCAATCGTGGAAGTGGCATATGCGAAAACATTTGCATATGCATGAAAAGTTTTAGTCTTCAATAAAAAAACTCCACTAATGCGGTGGAGTTTTTTTATGTATAACATATTAGAGACAAGAACGAGCTGCAAAATAATCACCTGCAGTGGGCGACGCACCATTTTTAATTTCATTTGCACGGGTGGTGCCGAGTTTTGAATAGAGACACTGTTCCATAGCAGGAGTAATGGTTGTCGGAAGTGTAGCCGGGTCGATTCCCAATTTTTCAAGTGTTTTTTCTTGTGTTGGAGAAAGGAGAGGGTTTTTATTGGTTGTTGTTTGATCTGGTGCGGAGGTCACTGTGGAAGGAGTAGAAGTCGCATCTTTCTTTATTTCATAGTCAATAAATGGTTGTTTCAAGCCAAACGGATCGGCGATGTAAAAATATACACCCGCCAGAATCAGGAGGAAGAAGATAACACCAAGTGTAACAAAGAATATGTTGAAAAATCTTTTCATAGAGTATGTGGTTAGGACGACATTTTCAGATATGGTTTGATAGGCCAGAGGAGGAGTGCGCCTATGACTGATACGACGACAACAGAAACAATAAGAATGGGGAATCCACTATATGCAGCGATGAATCCACCAAGTGCTGCGAGTGCTGCTCCCGTTAAATCGGTAAGGGTAAAATATACGCCCCACTCAGTTCCTTCTTTTTCTTTATCTATATGTCTTGTGAAAATGGCCATGTATGTCGGGAATGTGAATGCCGTAAAAAATCCTAATAAAAACTGAACCATGTACAGTTGTATGGGTGTATGGATGATGAGATACAAGAGAGGAACAAATGACATGAGGAGGGTAAAGATAAACATGAGCCAAAAATCATCTTTTTCTCCACGTATTTTGTCTATCATATGTGCAATAGGAATTTGGAGCACACTCTTTGTAAAGAGATAGATTCCTGCTGCTAGCCCTGCCACGGCTTCATTTCCACCAGTGATAAAATCGGTAATAAAAAGTGCAAAGATTGGTCCCAAGAGTCCTAATGACCCCATGACAATGGTGTCTGAAAGAATAAGAAAACGAACAACAGGATTGATATCTTGAAGAAAATAGTGATGAATATTGATTGCACGATTTTTCATAGAAAATATATAATACAGTATTCATATCATACCGCAATTTTGTATCATTGTATATCTAAAAAACACAAGGGAGCTGCTGGTGCAACTCCCGTTTTCAAGCGCGTAGTGCGCTACTCCTTGTGTTCGTCGTCGAAGGTGATGTTGATGGATTTTATGCCGCGGTAGCTGCGGCTGATCTCCACGCCATCACGGTACGTGACCGTGAACTTCGTCTGGTACCAGAGCTGGCCCACCTGTTGACGGTGGTCCTTGCACTTGTCGTACCAAACCTTGCCTCTGAGCTTGTCAGAGACCCTGTATCCGAGCGTGGAGTCGTACCACGAGATCGTGACCTCGTAGGATTCGTCCACCATCACGGGGTCAGCCTGCAGGCCCCCGCCCATCTTGGCGCCGGCGTTGCCGTTGCCTGGCAGCTCGATCAAAAGATCTGGCTTGCTCGGCGTGTAGACCGCGCTCTCCACTCGGACGGTGAGTGGGGTGTCGGCGTCGACGAGTACGTTCTCTACTGTTCTGCCACCCCACATGACAGACATCAGAACGATGAATGCGGCAGCGAGTGCCACCGCAGAAATCGTCAAGAGAAGAATCATCTTGTTCATGGAGCCCCCTCGGATAGGCATTTTTGTGTATCTTCGAGCGGCATGACGATAGCACAAAACATCCCTTTGGTAAAGGGATGTTGGTGTTTGTTGGACAAAGTTCGAATGTATTTAGTATAAAAGAGTTGTGACGTCTTCTCTGCTTTCCATTCATGAAACTCATGTTTAAATACTTTTATTCTTTTGAAGAGCCCGCAGCTTTAACCATTTCTCGCAGGTTCCCATGATAGATGGTTGTTACAGAAATATTTTTATACTTAATAGAACTATCTATAAAATCCTCTATCACTTTTTTCGTTTCCTCTTCATCAATAATTCCCGGATATAAACCAGTATTTTCTCGGATAAAATTATCATAATCAAAAACGAGATAGACTCTGCCGTTATTATTTAGTTGTTTGACAGCGCACTCAAGGTGGTATTTAGTTTTGTTTTTTAAAATTTGAAAAATTCTATATTTTAAATCTGCTTTTTCTTCATCTTGTAAAGCTTTGTTTTGTATCAATAATTTTCCTCCTTTTGCATGCCTCTCTTGTTCATCTTCTCCTTCGTTTAGAGATTTAATTTCAATATTAATGCCAGTGGACGGATCAAATAAATCAGGCTCTTTTTTTTCGTTATTTTCTTGGACAAAGTCTGCCTTAGGATGAAATACTAATGCAATTTCAATTTCATGCAGTAAATCATTTTTTTGATTATCTGTAAGTCCGGGTCTTATTTTTTGCTTTATCGAAATTAAGTTTTGCGATGATAATGTTGAAACATAAGAATCAAGGCTTCGAAGCCACGGATCTTCGTGAATAGTTCCACCGCAACACTTAACAAGAAAGTCCTTCAAGCCAATATTATTGAGATTTTCATACATACTTAAAAAGTTCAAAAAAATTGAATCCATATACGCTTATACCAAGTATTTACTGCGGAGAGGGCGGGATTTGAACCCGCGGTTCGGTTTCCCGAACACCGCTTTTCGAAAGCGGCACATTCGACCACTCTGACACCTCTCCATTGCATGGGATTGTACTGAAGGAATCTATTCTTGTCTAGTCACGAGCATGAGTGGCAACACCCAAAATAATACTGACAAATCGTTCTTTATATACGGAGAATCCACGAGACCTGTGACGATAAACGTCACAAGAGCAACACACACCAGCAACCAGTAGCCATATCGTTTTCCGATAGAAAAAAACATACCAATAATCATCAACACAAATCCAATCAATCCGAGCAATCCCGTATTCACATACATCGTCAGAAAAATATTGTGCGGATGATGAAAAATTTCAACACCTTCTCCATTGACTGTCGTGTGATAGGGGACAATGCGTTCATCATACGACGCCAATCCTGCACCGAGAAGCGGACGGTCTTGCAATAAGTGCAGTGTATCTTGCCACATCGAGAGACGAATTTGTCCAGAACGATCTTGAAAAAACACTTCTTCTCGAATGATATGAAGGCTTGGTATGCTGAGAAGGCCTAGAAGGCTTATGACACCAATGGCTATACTTATCCATCGAGTTTTTTTGTTGAGGATGAGAAGCATACCAACGCCCGCCACAATCCCTATCAGTCCACCTGTACTTTTTGCATATACAATGGCAAGTGGTCCTAAAAGGAGGAGTACTCCTGAAGATACAAATACAATCATCTGTTCAACGTGCCCAACGCCCCAGTCTTCTTTTTCTTCTCGAGAAAATCGTTGCCACACAAGAGCCATGGCTATGACAATGAGTGGTGCGAGGAAGAGCGCTGTAGCATTGGGATATCCGTACCACGTGGTCACACGATAACTCGCACCATTTCCCCAAAATGCCCACGGTACCATCCATCCTGTGAAGTGCTGATATATCGCCAAAAGTGATGTCGCTATTCCAGACAACATCAGTGGAAGGAGAATATCTGCTTTTATCTTGAGCGTATCTTTTGCAAACAATAAAATCAAGAAAAGAAGAAATGGTTCAATATAAAATGCTTTCCATTCACCAGCAGCAGCTCTGAGATCTGTGGCAGTAAACACCGATATGGTTGTAGCAATGAGAAAGAGAAGTGTTCCCACGGTAAACAGTGTATGTTTTCGAAATAAGGTAATAACCGATTCTTCAATATGTCGTGCGTGCTTGATGAGTCCGACGATACACACAATCCAGATCATACCTTCAAGCACTGTGGTAGGAAGTGGACCGATAGAAAAACGAAGAAGGTAGGTTGGAAGAAGGAGAAATAGCAAAAAGACACCGTATGAAAAGCGTTGCCACGTGATGAGAGTGAAGAATATGAAATAAATAAGGTACGGAAAAATCATCATAAAAAAAAATTATTTGACGTGCGTTTTTGCAAATGTTCTTATTTGCATCAGGTATTCTCGAATGCCAGCATATCGTATCATGTCTACCACCATAGATATATCTCGTCCAATCCCACGTGCAAATCCCCATTTTTTATATTTATACGTATTCCGTATGGAAGATGCCATCCACGCGACATGTTTTTTTTGGTGACGCATGTAGGTATTGATCGCAATTTCTAGTTGGTATTGTGTTGGGCTTGTGGAACAAATAGTGTCAAGATCTTTTTTTGCGAGAATGCGTTGTCCTGTCAATAAAATATCTCCGCGACTCCATTTTACAATCCACGGACTTTGTTCTCTTCCAAGAATAAGCATGTCGAGATGATGAGTTTCAAATGTCTGCATGGCATGAGATAGCTCTGTCGCATCGAGACCCAGCAAATCTGCATCCAGAAGAAATACCATGTCTGTCGTCACCGCAGAAAGTCCTGCCATGATTGCTCCACTTTTGCCTCCATTTTTTGAAAGTGTTATCAATTGTACGTTTGGAAATTGTTGTGCAATTTGTGATGACATCAGATCTGTAGAACCATCATCCACACAAATAACAGAAGAAAAAAAAGACACGTTTGATACAAGAGCAAGTGTATCGAGAATACGTGTTCCTTCATTAAAAAATGGAATGATACAGGAATATCTATGTGTCAGATTCTTTTGTCCCATATCATTTTTTTATACGCAATATTTCTGTCAGTGTTTCCTTTGATATTGCACCCATACCAAACAAAAAAAGCATATAGACTGTTCCTCCGAGTGGAATGAGTAGAAGCACAGGCAGATTTTTGAACATATATAATACTGCTGCCATGACTAATGCAGAAAAAAGAATCTTTCCAAATGTTTGTACATTGAGTGTGAGTTTCAAATAATGTTTTACAGTCAAAAACAACATAATCCCTGCATACGTTTCACTAAACAATGTCATGCCTGCTGCGCCCCACATCCCATAGCGTGGAATAAAGTAAAAATAGCCAGCAACCGTCAACACAGCATTACTTATGTAAATCCACATGGTTTGTTTTTGTTTGTCGAGGGCAACAGCGAGGTGTCCATATATTGCACCAATGTAGAGTGAAAACGTACTTACCAAAAGAACTGACAAAATAGGACCAGCATTTTGAAATTTGTCTCCAGCGACGAGTGTTATGAGTGGTGTCGCGAGCATCACACCCCCGACGACCATCGGCACAGCGAAGAGCATCATCATATCAAAACTTTGTTGATAAAGATGATGCATATGTTCACGTCGTTTTTCTGCCCATGCGCCAGCCAGGAGCGGAAGCATGAGTCCCATCATCATCATGGCCATCTGCGCGAGGATATCAATCACTCGGTAGGCTGCACCATAGAGCGCGACAGTATTTTGATCTTGAAAAAGGGTGAGGATAACAATATCTCCCTTGAGATACATAACATTAAAAATAATAGAAATTGCGATGGGCCACATTTTATGTGTAATGATTTTCCATATTGCCATGTCAAAACGAAATACAGGACGAGCATGTTTCGTAGCTGCCCACCACATATAAATGGTATAGGCAACACTGGCTCCTGTCAGCACGATCATCACAGGCATAAATCCGCTATCTGTATATATAATGAATGCCAATCCTCCAACGAGGACCACGCGACCAATCACTTCGCCAATCGCTTGGATGTACATGCGGAATTTACTTTGATAGTAGCCCGTAAAAATTTGATTCATGGCTACAGCAAGCATGTTTATCGTCGTAAAAGAAATAGCAATTTTTACTTCATGTGGATAGGGAAAAAAGAGCGCAATAAACGGCGCAAGTGCGAGAAAAAGAAATGCAGTAACAAACCGATAGCCAAGCAAATTTTGTAAAAGCTTCTGTTCTTCTATTTTCGCTTCTCCCATCATTTGTGCGGTGACGGGGATAAGACCAAAATCAATAAGAATCGCAAGAAATTGCAAAAATGCAATAGTCGTGACATACCACCCAAATCGTTCTGTCCCGAGATACCGTGTCATCATGCCAATCGCAACAAGACCGAGCATGGTAGAAACAATTTTTCCACCAAATTGAATGGCTGTATTGTGCGCAATTTTTCGTGTTGTGCTCATAAAAAAATGAGAAGCCCTGTATGAAGGGAAGAATCATATACACTCTACCTTTTTTTGGACTTTTTCGCAATTGGAATTTCCTATCATTTTTGATATACTATCAGACCTAAGATAACACTCACTATGAACAAAAATTTTGCTATTTTTCTCTCTCTTTTTCTTACCACATCCCTTTTTGGGATGTCGGCTTCTCGAGTAGATGCTGCAGACCCTGTTCTTACTATACGAGACAGTGGTTTTTCCACCAAATACGTTTCACAGTCTGAACATGACCCGATTACCATCGAAGCTGGTACCACAAAGGTGGTAACTGTTCAATTCAAAAATACGGGCACCAAATCTTGGATCAACGAAGGAAAAAATTTTATTTCTGCATATACGATGGGGCCACGTGAAAGAGAATCTGTTTTTTTTGAATCAGGGTGGATCAGCAAACAACAGATAGGACGTATGACTGGGACAGTGAAGCCTGGTGCTGTTGGTGAACTGGGTGTGCCACTTCATGCTCCAATGAAAACGGGTACCTATCGAGAAGAATTTCATCTCGCTGCAGAAAATTGGTCGTGGGTCGACAATGGATATTTTTATCTCGATATCAACGTTGTTCCAAAGGTAGTCTCAGAAGCAAAGGAAACAACGGCAACAAATGACACTCCCTCACAAGCAACTGATGCGACTACCATAGCCAGCACCTACGAAGCGAAACGTATAGGGTTGAGTAAAAAATCAGTAGAAGTGGTGGGTGGAACTCAAGTGAGCGTTGTAGCTATTTATCAAAATATTGGAAAGACAAATTGGAATGGATATAGTCTTACCTCTGGATCACCAACATCACTCGCATCGGTAGGGGCATCGTTTGCAGATCACAGCTGGCTCAATGGCAATGTGATCCTTGCTGCGAATGACACTGTGGAACAGAGCGGTCTTGTCCGAGAAACATTTACCTTTCGAGCACCATCAACACAAGGAGACTATACCTTTACCGCTGGTTTGCAAGTAGACGAACAGCGACTCGACAATTTTGATATCAATGTCCACGTTACCCAAAATGCTCCCTTGAACTATGTTGCACCTTCGTTTGGTGATAGTGCGATAGAAGCCGTGGATACCGAAGTTCCACGATTGGCAGAAGAACCTCGGATTCGTGTTGGTATCGCGACCGAGGGAGATACGTTACAGTTTGTATCATATGAAGATGACTACAGGATTTTTAACGGAGATCTTGATGTGGGTATATTGCCACAAAAGAAAATTGCTATATTGACATACGCGGGTGGTGTATATTCCTTTAGTGGGGATGATGTCGATTTTCGGACCAATAATCGTATTCGACTCGAACCAGTCAATGACCAACATGCTATTTTTACCATTATGAATATTTCTCGTCCCATGCGTTGGGTGGGGCCCGGCGATTTCAACAAATATCGGGGTGCTCTCGAATATAGAAAAGGAGAAAATGATGATACGCTCTATGCAGTCAATGATCTCTTTTTCGAAGACTATGTCAAAGGAATGTCAGAGACAGGGAGAGGTGATCAGTTTGAATTTGTAAAAGCAAACGTAACTGCCGCACGAACGTATGCATACCTGAGCAAAGGAAAATATCCATTTTTTGATGTATTGGGAAGCACATATGATCAGCTGTATCTCGGATACAATGTCGAAGTGTACAATCCTCAAGTTGCAGAAGCCGCTATTGCTACTCGTGGGCGAATGGTCATGTATGATGGACAAGTTGTCACGACACCATACTTTGGCAATAGTAGTGGGTACACCAAGAGTTGGAAAAGTGTCTGGGGTGGAAGTGAAAAGCCATGGCTCGTGCCAGTCAAAGCAACGTATGACCTGCGTGATGGAAAATTGCAGTACGGTCATGGGGTAGGGATGAGTCAGCGCGATGCAAATATCCGTGCAAAAGAAGAAGGATTGGATTACAAAGCATTGCTTCAATATTACTATACAGGGGTGGAAGTTGCGTTGATGTATTTGTAAATAAAAACCGATATAAAAAAACTCGCCTGTGTGGCGAGTTTTTTGTTCGTTGTATTTTTCGTTATTCTTCATTCACATCCATTTTCACACCCGGTTTCTTTTCTTCTTCATCTGGCGCTGCACCGCGCTTTACTGCTGCCCAGATATCTTTTTCAATCGTTTTCATGAGTTTTGGATTTTCACGGAGATACGTTTTTGCTTTTTCACGTCCAACTCCAAGCTTTTCTTCTTTATAACTGTAGCTATTGCCAGATTTGTTGACTACTTTGTATTGAATACCGGTATCTATCAGATCTCCTGAGACAGAAATACCTTCGTTATACATGATATCAAATACCGTTGTTCGAAATGGTGCAGCTACTTTATTTTTTACAATTTTTGCTTTCACACGATTTCCAATAACCGTATCACCTTGTTTGATTTGTGCACTTCTGCGAACTTCTATACGAACTGAACTATAAAATTTCAATGCATTTCCTCCAGTCGTTGTTTCTGGATTGCCAAAAAACACACCAATCTTCATACGTGTCTGATTGATGAAAACAACTACGGTTTTGCTTTTACTTACGATACCTGTGAGTTTTCGGAGGGCCTGGCTCATAAGGCGAGCTTGGAGTCCCATGTGGGAATCTCCCATTTCTCCTTCAATTTCTGCCTTTGGTACAAGCGCCGCCACAGAATCAATCACGACGACGTCCACGGCATTGGATCGGACGAGTGTCTCCAAAATTTCCAAGGCTTGTTCTCCTGTATCTGGCTGAGAAATAAGCATGTCTTTTATCTGGACACCAATTTTTTTCGCATATTCAGGATCGAGTGCATGTTCTGCATCAATGAATGCTGCAATACCACCTTCTTTTTGTACTTCTGCAATGATGTGCTGTGCAAGGGTGGTTTTTCCACTTGATTCTGGTCCAAAAATTTCAATAACGCGCCCACGGGGGACGCCTCCAATACCAAGGGCAATATCGAGTGAAATAGATCCTGTAGAGACAGCATCGACATCAGAATTTGGTGTTTCACCAAATTTCATGATGGCATTATCGCCATACTTTTGCTTGATTTGCTCGATGGCACTTTCGGCTGCCTTCAGTTTTCCTGCTCGTTCATCTGTAGATGTTGACATAAAAAGTGATTAAGGGGCTAAACATGACAGGCAGAACACAAACGGAGCCGTTTGCTCCGTTTGTAGAATACTGTTTTTTTTTCTCCTGGTCAACTGTTGGTTCCAGGCATGTCTTTTGCGGAAATATGTTGGATAGGACGTTGGGTCACATAGCGCGTTTCGGTAGATGTTTTTCCATGTTTTTTGGTGGCTGATACCACAATAGTATTCACTCCTTCTACCAGATCCAGTTGTTGTTCAAAGTGTCCTTCTTCTGTATATGAAACATCTTTGCCATTGATAGAAATATGTGTCTCTGGGTCAGAAATGCCTCTTACCAGGATCTGTTCTTCTGTGGTGATATGTCCGTCATCTGGTTCTATCAGTGTCAGTGTAGGAGGTTCAAGAATTCTGTATACTTGCCACCCAAGATATCCGAGAACACTGATGAAAACCACTGCCACACCTATATATTTCATCATTGCTGGGAGTGCATGAAATGATGAAAATGGTTTTGGTGTATGCGGATGTGTTTGTTCTTTTTTTTCCTCTTGATCATATCCTTCCTCGATGAGAAATTGTTGTATATATGTTGCAGATGGTATACCCAACACAGAGAGGTACCGTTTGATAAAGTTTTTTTGGTACACGGTTCCTTGTGGAAGTTGTGCAAAGTTACAATTTTCTAATGCATGAATATAGGTCTTACTGAGTCGCGTTTTTTCAGCCATCTGAGCAATCGAAAAACCTGCTGCTTCTCTTGCCTCTTTGAGGCGAAAGCATACACGGTTTGTCTGCTCAATTTTTTTTCGCTGAAATGATGTCATACAGTGCCTAACGGTAATTCAAACATCGGTGAATTTTTGGTGTTAATAAAACATTTTATTTCCACCACGTGCAGGTTTTTCTTCCTCTTCCTCTTCCTTCTGTTCTTCAAGGTCATCTTCTTTTACGTTTTCTTCACTTTCATCTAACGTTTCATCTCCATATTCTTCATACGTATCCTCTGCTTCTTCCTCTACTGTATCACTTTCTTCACCATCAAACACATTATACTCTTGTCCCATGCCCATTGTACTCGGTACTTGTTTTTCTGTCACTAATATTTCTCGAGGTTTTGCACCATCTGCTGGACCAATGATGCCAGCTTCTTCAAGTTCATCAAGAATGCGTGCCGCACGAGCATATCCTACACGAAGACGACGTTGGAGAAAAGATGCACTTGCTTTACTCGCTTCAAGGATAGCTTCTTGTGCATCATTATAGAGAGGATCTTGATCATCTGCTGGACCACCAAACATACTTGCTGTTCCATTTTTTTGTTTTTGTATGATGGATTCATCATATGTTGGTTTTTCCCCACCTTTGAGGTAGGCAACCACATTTTTCATTTCTTCTTCTGTAATAAAGGCTCCTTGAATACGAACAGGTTTGCTCAGTGCTGCTGTAGAAAAAAGCATATCTCCGCGTCCAAGAAGTTTGTCTGCACCAGCACAATCGAGAATTGTTCGTGAATCAGTCACCGATGCTACCGAAAAAGCAATACGGCCAGGAATATTTGCTTTCATAAGACCGGTAATGACATCAACACTCGGACGTTGTGTCGCGAGAATAAGATGGATGCCTACGGCGCGAGCCATCTGTGCAAGACGGATAATACCAGCTTCCACTTCATTGCTTGCGGTTGCCATGAGATCCGCAAGCTCATCGATAACAAAGACAAGATATGGAATTTTTGTTTGAGGATGCATGTCATTGTACGTATTGATATCTCTATTTCCTGCTTTTGAAAGCAATTCAAATCGTCGATCCATTTCTCCGATGGTCCACTTGAGTGCATTCACTGTATCTTGTGAATTGGTAATGACTGGTGTGAGAAGATGGGGAATACCATTGTACAGTGTAAGTTCGACTCGCTTTGGGTCGATCATGATGAAGCGAAGTGTCTCTGCTGTATTTTGAAAGAGCAGTGACATGATAATGGTGTTTACACATACAGTTTTTCCAGATCCTGTCGCTCCTGCTACCAAAAGATGTGGCATTTTTGGTAGATCGGCCACCCAAATTTTTCCACCGACATCTTTTCCCAGCGCAAACATCATGTCGTGGGGACGTGCGGCATATTCTTTTGATTCGAGGAGTTCTTTGAAAGAAACCATCGCTGTTTTTTCATTTGGAACTTCAATACCGACCAGCGATTTCCCTGGAATTGGTGCCTCGATGCGGATAGGATGAGCAGCGAGCGCAAGTGCGAGGTCATTGGACAGCGCAGTAATTTTTGAAATTTTTACTCCTTTTGCTGGTTTGAGAGAATACTGGGTTACCGTTGGTCCTACCCGTACTTCCCCCATGTCTACATCAATATTAAATTCAGCCAATGTATTTCTAATAACAGCTTCATTGGATTTGATATCACCACTTGTCGGTTTTGACTTGCTCGTTCGGAGTAGTGAAATTTTTGGTGGCGTTTTGATAACCACATGTTTCGCCCAGTCTGGTATTTCATCTTGTGCATGCACAACGTGCGTTTTTGGTGTACGGTGTGCTGGTGTTTCTGTCTCGTCTTCTTCCTCTTCGTCATCATCATACATTTCTTCCTCTTCTTCTGAATCTTCATCCTCTACATCAATATTTCGTGCTGCAAAACGTCTGTCATGTGGTGATGATTCTGTGTCTTCTTCATCCTCATAGGGATCTTCTTCCTCTTCTTCATCGCTCCCTTGAGCATTGACTTGTTGTCTGACAAAATCTCCCACGAACCCGAGACCTGCGAGTATTTTTTTGTGGAGAGAAAAGAAATGCAAAATTGCCGTATTGAATAAGAGAATAAGAGAAACAAGAGCAAGGCCAATCAATAAGATAATACTTCCTATTGCACCAAGATATGTTTTGAGTGGCCACGCAAGCATGCCAAAAATACCACCACCATGACCTGCCAGCGCTTGTCGCCACATATCATCAGCACCAAATTGCATATGCATCAGACTGGACAATGTCAGAAAGAAGAGGACTGCACCGATACCATGTGTGGGGCGATAGTCGTAGCGATTATCTTTGAGGACAAACCATGTAAATATGAGGAGAATGAGTGGGGTCGCAAATCGCATGGAGCCAAACAAAAAAGCAAGGATCCATTCGTTCAATATCACGCCCACAGTACTTGCGGCATCAAAAAAACTCAGTGTAATAATGAGAGCAAACATAACAAGAAGGATGGCAATAATCCCTCGTGAAAGTGTTGGGTCAAAGTTTGATTCGATGTGCTGTTTTTTGCGTGCCATAGCGTTCATGCTCTATTGTATCATATTTTGGTAATTAGTAACTAGTGATTTGTAATACGCAAATGCATATACTTCTTAACATGTAGCATAATTTTTCAATCTTTTTTTGCGAAAGCAAAAAATAGTCTTAGCGAAGCAAAATCTTTCGTTGTATATAAAAAAGCACGTTGGTATATAACGTGCTTTTTTCAAAGTTTCTTCTCAGCAATCTTGATGTTCAAGATCGTAGTTGAAGGGTCGACGCATGAGCAGGTTGCGTCGACCAGGTTGTTGGTTGTGTGGGGATGACCTCCTGTCAGGTCGGGATGGCTACGGCGCGCAGAGCGCCGAGGAGTACTCGTGCTCGCAGACCTCCATGTCCGCGTTGCACGTGTCGATGGTGCACGGGTCACCGTCGTTGCAGTTCGAGAGATCGGGGCGGCAGGTGGCGCCCAGCCCGCCCGGGTCCTCGACGCACCCTTCGACCGTGCAGCCTGCCTCGCAGTCCTGCGTGATGGGGACTTCGCCGCAGACCACCTCCGTGCAGGTGGGGCTGAAGGCGACGAAGTCACCAGCTTCGTCGCAGTACGGCTTCGAGGTCGCCGTGCAGTCCGTGTAGGTCTCGCACTGCGGTGACTCGGGGCAGACAGCGTCGGCCGCGAGGAACATACACACGCCGTAGGTGCTGTTGCCCGGCAGAGGGACGCACCTGGGCGAGAAGCTCACGAGAGCTTCGCCCACCTGTTGCCCGATGCTGTCGTTCGAGCAGTCCATGTCGGACGCGCAGAGGCCCGTGGTGGGCAGGAAGGTGAACCTCGGCGACGCCAGATCGAGGGCGCAGCCCCCGGTCTCGCCGTTGCAGGTGAAGCCGTCGCCGCAGTCGACCACTGCGTACTCGCAGTGGCCGGACCTCGACCACCAGTTCCACCAACTGAGGTCGGCGCTGCAGCGCGACTGGTGGATGCACTTCGACCCCGTCGTGGGGTCAATGGTGCACTGACCGTCGTTCCGGCAGGTCGTCGACGACTGCTGCCAGACCAGGATTCCACCACCCCCGGCCAGCGCAGGGCTCGGGATGAAGAAGATGAGGGCCAACAAGAAGGCCAAACGGATCAGCATGGGTCACTCTCCTGACGCATGCAACTTCTCTACCTAGAACATCCAGGTATAAGAAGTTGCTCGGGAACGTGTAAAAAAACTGGACGAATCCAGCTCTTTACTTCTGCCCAAGGTTTAGCACAACATAGCATTTTTGTCAATTTGTTGTTGTGAAAAAAACACCTTGCTAGGTGTTTTTTCAAAGTTTCTTCTCAGCAATTTCAAACAATCTTGAAATAACAGTTGAAGGGGCGACGCAGCAGTGAAGTTCACTGCTGCGTCGCCTGGGTTGAGCCCCCACGTAGGGGCGGTTGAGAGGTCAGGGTTGGGACTGACACGACGCGATGTCCCACTGACAGCTCGCGTCGATCGTGCCCTGGACGCTCACGTCGCCGTAGATCGAGACGTGCCCCGCGGTGCCGTTTGGACCGGCGATGAAGACGTCGCCGTTTACGGTCAGGGCGTTTTCGTCCTGGTTGACGTTTGCCGCGGAGAAGCCGCCGTAGGTGGCGAACTTGGCGCCCTCGACCTTGGCGAACCACTTGTTGTCGTCTGGGCTCTGGACGAAGCTGATGAATTGCGACGCGTGGTCGAGCCAGGTCAGCTTAACCTGGTTGAGGTAGCCAGGCATCGAGACGATGCCGTTGACATGCATGCCCATGTTGCCGATGAGAGCTTGGGCCGTCTCAGCCGTGCTACCCCCGAACCGTGAATCGTGCTTCACCAGTAGGTCATGGTTCACGGTGACGTCCTGAGCGAAATCGGCGCTGTTTGCTGTGATGCTTCCGCCGACGGTGAGATCGCCAACCAGGTAGCTTCCCTCCGAAGCTTGGAGGTAGCTAGTCACCAGCTGGTCGCTTGCATACACGTTCGACGTGTGAATACCGTCGTCCGTCAGGACGGAGAACCAGGAGCTCCCGTCGAAGTTGTAACTGAGATGAAGCTTCGGACTGACCTGCTGGATCCATTCGACGTCGGTCGCGTTGAGGTAGTACTCGTGGACGTCGCCGTTCTTGAGGCCGAGCATCCCCACATGCGCGACGCCCTGCACCCAGGAGTCGATGAACGACCCCATGTCTGCGGAGACGTACTGTGCCATGACGCGGCCCGCCTGGAGCTGGTTCGGGCCCATGTCGACGTCCTTGTTGATGTACAAGTGATCGTCGAACGGGTTGGGCGTATCAGCACCGACGATCGTGAACGTCTCCGTCAGCAGTGCGAGCTTCTGCTTCAGCTCTGCCACCTTCGTGTTGAGCTCGCTGTTCATGGTCGTGTAGAACAGCCGCTCACCCTCCATGGCCTGGACACGGCCCTCGAGCTGGTCGAGGCGCTGAGTGAACTGGTCGATCTCTGTCGAATCGTCGACCACGGGCTGCTGGTCGCCGGCGCAGCTCAGGTTCAGGCTGAGCAGCACGAGGAAGGGGAGGACGATGAGGAAGCGGACGAGGAAGGAACGCTCACGAGGAGCGTCGGGGTCATTGAGGCGGTTCATGTTCCCTCTCGATCTAAACATGCATTCATCACCCCCAGACCATCTGGAAGTAATTTCAACATGTTTTGTGGCTTGAACTTGGAAAAGAGCAGAAAGCAGGACGAATGTCCTACCCTCAATTTCTCAGCCAAAAAGACGTCCGTATATAGCACAAATGAGCCTTTTTGTCAAGCTACCCTGTTCAAAAATAGCCTGCAGGGCGCAACCCGCCGGATAGGCGGGTGAAGCCCTGGGGATAACCCTAGGGATAACCTATGGAGCTGCCCCTAGTGAAGAAAATAGAATTTTGCTAAAATAAGCAAAAAAACGTCAGTTCTTGACAAATAGTTATACACGTGATTCAACTTGACTTTTCTCTCTATACACTATATAGTGTAGCAGTTCTCATAAGCCAAAGTGATTGATTTTTTCCCTAAGGGAAGAGAAAAATAACGTTGGTTTATAATAAATACCACGGAGCGAATCTACCTTCTTCTTCGATGACGTGTCTGATACGGACTTGACCTTAGGGTCAGGGTGCATTCTCTGGATTATTCGTTACCTGTGCACGCGCAAAACATGCACATCGAAACGAACAAACAATAAAAATTAGAAAGCAAATCGACCACGGTTTGCCGTTTTTTGTACTCAAAACATTCGGATTAGATGCGTTCATTGCTCTGCAGTGAATACATATAATTCGAATGTACGTTTAATAGCTTGCACTTATGCCAATCTACAAGCGACAGAAGACCACGGTGGCAGAACGAAAGTTCTTCACCCCGCTCAAGAGCGCGATCGAAGCGCCCGATCTCATTGAGACGCAAAAAGCGTCGTACAATTGGTTTTTTGATATTGGTATCAAAGAACTTTTTGAAGAAATTTCTCCAGTGAAAGATTTTACTGGTCGAGATCTGGAATTGTACTTCGAAGATTATACTATCGATGAGCCCAAGTTTGATGAAGTGGTCTGTCGTGAAAAAAATGTTACATTTGAAGCTCCGCTTCGTGTAAAAGTTCGTTTGATAAATAAGCGTACAAAAACAGAAGATGTCCAAGAGATTTATCTTGGTGACGTTCCCATCATGACTGATCGTGGAACATTTATGGTCAACGGTATTGAGCGTGTGGTGGTATCACAGCTTATCCGAAGTGCAGGTGCCTTTTTTACAGAAAGTACGGTCCGTGGCCGAAAATATTATGGCGCAAAAATTATTCCAAACCGTGGTGCCTGGATAGAAATTGAAACAGACCAAAACAATGTTATTTGGGTAAAAGTGGATAGAAAACGAAAAGTTGCAGCGACATCATTGTTGAGAGCATTTGGAATGAGTGCTGATGAAGATATTATCAAAGCATTCGAAGGTGTGAATACGCATCCAAATATTGATTACATAGAAGCAACCATTAAAAAAGATGCTGCAGAAAATGAAGATGACGGATTGATCGAAGTCTACAAACGTATTCGTCCAGGTGATCTCGCAACGTCTGACAATGCAAAGAGTCTCATCCACTCAATGTTTTTCAACTTTGACCGGTATGATTTTGGTCGAGTCGGTGTATACAAATTGGATAAAAAATTTGAACTTGGTCTTTCTGGTGGCGATTATGACCAAAAAGAACAGCGTGTGTTGTCCCTTGATAAACTTCTTTTGGTATTGAAGGAAGTAGTTCGTTTGAACGTGACACAAGAAGATGCTGACGATATCGATCATCTTGGAAATCGTCGTATTCGAGCGGTAGGGGAACTCGTCCAAAACAGATTCCGTGTTGGGCTTGCTCGTATGGAACGTATCATTCGTGATCGTATGAGTACATACGAACTCGAAAGTCTCGCACCAAATAAACTTATCAACGCACGACCTGTGATCGGAGCAATTCGTGAATTCTTCATGAGTTCACAGCTGTCTCAGTTCATGGACCAAGTGAATCCACTCGCAGAACTCGAGCACAAACGTCGTGTTTCAGCTCTTGGACCTGGTGGTCTTTCTCGAGACCGTGCCGGATTTGAAGTTCGTGATGTTCATACAACCCATTACGGTCGTATCTGTCCGATTGCAACACCAGAAGGACCAAACATCGGTCTTGTTGGACATCTTGCAAGTTATGCAAAAATTAATAGCTTTGGATTTGTAGAAACACCATATAGAAAAGTAGCAAAGAATGTGCCAAACCAAGCGCGCTTTACAGAAGGTGAATATTTGCAAGAGGACGTGTCTGGTATTGGAAAATCAGGTGAACAAATTTCAAAAGACATGGCAAAGAAGCTGGAGGGAAAGACAGATATGGAAACCGTATCAGTCATGCCACGTGTGACAGACGAAATTGTATACCTCAATTCATTTCAAGAAGAAAAAGTTACAACAGCGAGTGCGACAACGAGCATGAATGAACATGGTATCCTCATAGGAGAACGTATTCCTGCCCGTGTGCATGGCGAACCAAGTACGGTGTCTGCAGGAGATATTGAATATATTGATGTTGCCTCAAATCAGATTTTGTCTGTTGCAACAAGCATGATTCCATTTCTCGAACATGACGATGCGACTCGTGCGCTCATGGGAACAAACATGCAACGTCAAGCCGTCCCATGTATTCAACCAGATTCTCCACTCGTAGGGACTGGCATGGAAAAAATTGCTGCAGAAAATAGCGGACATATTTTGTTTGCTGATGAAGATGGAGAGGTCACTGCAGTCGATAGTAGCATGGTACAGATTACGGATAAAAATAAAAAAATATACACGTATCCTCTCAACAAATTTGTTCGATCAAACGCATCGAGTTCTATCAATCAGCGTCCTGTTGTTACACTTGGAGAAAAAGTTAAGAAAGGACAGGCACTGTGTAACGGACCAAGTATCGATAATGGTGAGCTCGCTCTTGGACAAAATGTCCTCGTCGCATACATGGTATGGGATGGATACAATTATGAAGATGCTATTATCATTTCAGAACGTATCGTACAGAAAGATAGATATACATCCATTCATGTCGAAGACTACGCAACAGATGTTCGAGAAACAAAACTTGGCCCAGAACTTGTCACGAGCGATATTCCAAACGTGAGTGAAGAAAAATTGAAAAATCTTGATACCGAAGGTGTTATTCGTGTTGGTGCGGAAGTTCATTCTGGTGACATCTTAGTTGGAAAAATTACTCCAAAAGGAGAAACAGAATTGACACCAGAAGAGCGATTGCTTCGTGCCATTTTTGGAGAAAAAGCTCGCGATGTTCGTGATTCATCACTCTACCTTGAGCATGGAGAACATGGAAAGGTAACAGATATTCGTGTCTTTTCTGCAGACGAAGGAGACAAGTTGCAACCTGGTGTGATCAAGCAAGTCCAAGTCACTGTCGCAGACATGAGAAAACTTCAAGTCGGTGATAAAATGGCAGGACGACATGGAAACAAAGGTGTTATTTCTCGCATTGTATCAGTAGAAGACATGCCGTTCCTTGAAGATGGAACACCTGTTGATATTATTCTTTCTCCACTCGGTGTTATTTCTCGTATGAACTTGGGGCAATTGCTCGAAAGTCATCTTGGTCTCGCAGCAAATGCGCTCGGGTATCGTGCAGCAACACCAGTGTTGAATGGAATTACAGAAGCACAAATCAAAGAAGAATTGACAAAGGCTGGATTCCCAACAGATTCACAGTCGCAACTCTATGATGGACGTACTGGTGAACCGATGGATCACAAGACCACTGTTGGATACAATTACATGCTCAAGCTCAACCACATGATCGAAGACAAAATGCACCAACGTTCTATTGGTCCATACAGTCTTATTACACAGCAACCACTCGGTGGAAAGGCGCAGTTTGGTGGACAACGTTTCGGAGAAATGGAAGTGTGGGCACTCGAAGCATACGGTGCCGCGCATTCATTGCAAGAAATTTTGACGATCAAATCCGATGATGTGCCAGGACGAAGCAAAGCATACGAAGCAATTATCAAAGGAAACCCAATCACCCGTGTCAACTTACCAGAATCATTCAATGTTTTGGTACGAGAGTTGAAGGGTCTTGCCCTCGATGTAAAACTTATGAAACAAGTCGGTGATGTATACATCCCAGCTGACGAAATACCAAAAGTCGAGTCAGCTTCAGACTACATGGAGAATGAAGAGTAGTGATATTGTCTCATTTTTCCCTACTTATTAACTTCTAGTACGTATGTCACGAGATACTCTACATTCAATAGACTTCGATGCCATCGCCCTCTCGGTCGCATCTCCAGAAGTCATCAAAAATTGGTCTTTTGGTGAAGTGTCAAAACCTGAGACGATCAATTATCGTACCCAAAAACCAGAAAAAGCAGGGTTGTTCGCAGAAGAAATTTTTGGTCCAACAAAAGATTGGGAATGTTACTGTGGAAAGTATAAAAAAATTCGATACAAAGGCATTGTCTGTGACAAGTGTGGTGTGGAAGTCACACACTCACTCGTTCGTCGTGAACGCATGGGACACATCGAGCTTACGAGTCCTGTGTCACATATCTGGTTTCTTCGTTCAATCCCTTCAAAGATTGGTTTGGTACTTGATATCTCCATCCAAAATCTTGAAAAAGTTATTTACTTTGCATCCTTTATTATTACGTCAGTGAATGAAGAAGAAAAGAAACAAGCGCTTGATGGATTGAAGGATGAATACAAAACAACACGAAAAGAATTGGAAAAACAATTTGCAGAAGAACCAAAAGTGCTTGAAGAAAAGATTGCCGCGCTTGATGAAGACGTCGCTCTCGTGCAGGAAGAACTCAAAGATATCAAGATGATGGGCATTGTGTCAGAACATCGATATCAAGAATTGTCATTCCGATATGGCCACATGTTTGAAGCAAGTATCGGTGCTGGTGCCATTCGTGATTTGTTGAAAAAACTCAATCTTCCAAAGACGATTGAAAGTTTGGAAAAACAAATTGTAAAAAGTAAAGGAGCAAAACGCGATCGACTCGTACGCCGAGTGAAATTGCTTTCTAGTTTGAATCAAAATGGTATTAAACCAGAATGGATGGTCCTCACCTCCATTCCTGTTATTCCACCAGATCTCCGCCCAATGGTAGCGCTCGATGGAGGACGCTTTGCGACATCTGATCTCAATGATCTGTATCGTCGTGTTATCAATCGAAACAATCGGTTGGGTCGATTGCTCTCACTCAATGCACCAGAAGTCATCTGTCGCAACGAACGACGTATGTTGCAAGAAGCCGTTGATGCACTTATCGACAACAATGCACGTTCTGCAAAAACAGTTACTGCGTCTACAGGACAAAAACGAAAATTGCGTTCTCTGGCAGATATTTTGAAAGGAAAGCAAGGACGATTCCGACAAAACTTGCTCGGAAAACGTGTCGACTATTCAGGACGTTCCGTTATTGTCGTAGGACCAAATCTTCAAATGCACGAATGTGGATTGCCAAAACGTATGGCACTTGAATTGTTCAAACCATTTGTCATGAGTGAGATCATCAAACGTGAGCTTGCACATAATGTTCGCAGTGCATCACGATATATCGAATCCAATGCCCCAGAAGTATGGGATATCTTGGAAGATCTTACCTCAAAGACTCGTGTACTCTTGAATCGTGCGCCTACCTTGCATCGTCTTGGTATTCAGGCATTTCGACCAAGACTTGTTGAAGGAAAAGCAATTCAACTTCATCCACTCGTGACACCAGCGTTCAATGCCGATTTCGACGGAGACCAAATGGCAGTTCATTTGCCGTTGACCGAAGAAGCAAAGTGGGAAGCTGAACATATCATGGCTGCAGAAAAAAACTTGTTGAAACCTGCGACAGGACAACCTATTATTACCCCTCAACAAGATATTACCCTCGGGTCATATTATTTGACTCGATATGCTGAAGCTGACACAGGAGAGATAACAAAATACTTCTCAAATATTACTGAAGCAAAATACGCATACAAAACACGCATGATCGGTGTACATGAACGTGTCAAAATTCGGTTCGATAATGTAGCAAAATTTCCAGAAGGACAAAGTACTCTTGTGGAAACATCTATTGGTCGAGTATTTTTCAATGAAATTTTCCCAGACAAAATTGAATACTACAACGAACCAATTACCAAAAAACATTTGTCAAAGATTATTGCGTCAATGCTTGAATTTTATGGACAAGCAGAGACTGCTATTATTCTTGATAGAATTAAGGAAGTCGGGTTCAAGTATGTTACGAAGTCTGGATATTCTCTTGGGATGGATGACTTCGGACGAATCGAAGAAAAGAAAGGCATTCTCGAAGAAGGTGGCAATAGTGTCGCCTTGGTAGAAGAACAATTCAAAGAAGGGTTGCTCACTGGTTCTGAACGACATGCAAAAGTTCTGGAAATTTGGACTGATGTCAAAGACCGTGTTGTCTCATTCAATAAACAGGCACTTGATAAAGAAGGACCAGTCTTTGCAATGATTGATTCTGGTGCTCGTGGATCATGGGGACAGCTTGGACAGGTGATCGGTATGAAAGGACTTGTGGCTTCTCCAAGTGGAGACATCATCGAACTTCCTGTTACAGGAAACTTCAAAGAAGGATTCGATGTTCTTGAGTTCTTTATCTCTTCTCACGGTACACGAAAAGGTCTTTCAGATACCGCTCTTCGTACTGCAAACGCAGGATATTTGACTCGTCGTCTTGTCGATGTTGCACAAGATGTAGTGGTCACTCATGATGATTGTGGTGACGATATTGGAGAATTTTTTACAAAAGAAAATTCAGAACAAATTGGAGAAAAATTATCTGAACGTGTTGGCGGAAGATTTGTTCTTGTCGATGTCAAGGCCGGACGCAAGACCTTAATAAAAGCAGGAGAAATGATTACCGCTGAGATAGCTCGACAAGTGGAATCGGAGGGCGTAGAAGAAGTGCATGTACGCAGTGTACTGCAGTGTCGCTTGCCAAAGGGTGTTTGTGCAACCTGTTATGGTGTTGATCTTTCAAACAGTGCTGTTGTCAAAAAAGGAACAGCTGTTGGAATCATCGCAGCACAATCCATTGGTGAACCTGGTACACAGTTGACTATGCGTACGTTCCATCTTGGAGGTGTCGCTGGAGGAGATATCACCCAAGGGTTGCCACGTGTTGAAGAATTGTTTGAAGCGAGAAAACCAAAACGAAAAGCAGTTCTTTCCGAAGTTGCTGGTACTATTGAAATAGAAGATGCAGACGGAAAAGTAATTACCAGTCCAACAGGACGAAAAGTATTCGAAGGACGAAAAGGACAAAAAATTATCAAGGTTCACTTCGAAGGCATGGATGAATTGGAAATGAAGATCCGGAAATCTGACGATATCAAAGTCGTTGATGGACAAAAAGTAAAGCAAGATGATGTTCTCTACATTAGTGGAAGCACGGGAGAAGAAATCAAAGCCGAATACGGTGGCGTTATTTCTCTTGGAAGCAAAGTGCTTGGTTTGAAATACCAAGGGAGTCATCGAAAAGAATACATTGTTCAGATTGGATTTAAGTTGTGGGTCAAGAATGGCGATGTCGTTGAAAAAGGTGACCAGCTTACCGAAGGAAGTGTTGACCTCCAAGAACTTTTTGAGCTCAAAGGGCGAGACGCCGTACAGAGATACATTCTTTCTGAGATTCAAAGTATTTACGCATCACAAGGACAACGTCTCAACGATAAACATGTAGAGCTCATTGTTCGACAGATGTTCTCTCGAGTCTATGTAGAAGATTCAGGAGATACTGATCTTCTTCCTGGAGAGACAGTTGAAAAGGCACAATTTCAAGGTGCCAATATGATCGCAGAAAAAAATAAAGGAAGAGAAGCCTCAGGACGAGAATTGTTCCTCGGTGTGTCAAAAATTTCTTTGTCTACACAGAGCTTCCTCTCTGCAGCATCTTTCCAAGAAACCAGCAAAGTGCTTATCAATGCCGCTATTACCGGCAAGATGGATCCACTCGAAGGTCTCAAGGAAAACGTCATCATCGGACGACTTATTCCTGCAGGAACGGGATTCAAAGATCATGAGTAAGGAACACGCCAGATAGAAAATGGAATGCAAAAACAGTCCCGATTATATCGGGGCTGTTTTTTGTTTTGAAAAACATTGAATATTCATTTCATTTTTGATAGGCTCTCTATGTACTATATAAAAATACTTTGTATGTCAGGACATTCACGATGGAGTAAAATTCAGCACAAAAAAGGGAAGGCTGACGCACAGCGGGGAAATTTGTTTACCAAATTGTGTAAGGCCATTACCATGGCAGCAAAAGATGGTGGAGGCGATGCAGAAATGAATTTTTCGCTTCGTCTTGCGATAGAAAAAGCAAAAGGTGGAAATGTCCCAAAAGACAATATTGAACGTGCCATCAAGCGTGGAACTGGGGAACTAAAAGATGGTGAAGAAATTCAAGAAGTACTGTACGAAGGATATGGCCCAGGTGGCATTGCCGTACTTGTCGAAACATTGAGCGACAATAAAAATAGAACTGTCTCCGAAGTAAAAAATGCATTTACCAAAAATGGTGGTTCTCTCGGGAGTCTTGGAAGTGTGCAGTGGCAGTTTGAACGACAGGGAGTAGTGATTTTGGGTCATGCCCAAGTATCCATATCAAAAGATGATCTCGAACTTGCCTTGATAGATGCCGGAGCGTCAGACATTCTTGAGTTTGATGAACATCTCGAAGTACGTTGTCCAATGGATAAGTTTCAATCTGTGGTGGAGGCATTGAAAACATGTGGTGTTGGTGAACCCGAAGATGCTGGACTCAAGTGGGTCGCAAAAGAAGAGGTCGGCGTGGACGATGGCATTGCAGAAAAAATGGAAAAATTATATGATGCGCTTGATGAGCTCGACGATGTAAACGAAATTTATACAAATGAAAAATAAATCACAACGCATTCTCGGTATCGACCCGGGCTATGGTCGCATTGGGTATGGTGTTATTGAAGGTGCACGTGGTGCGTGGGTACATGTGGCACATGGGTGTATCGAAACAAATACCAAAGCAGATTTTGCAGAGCGACTTGTGGAGCTGAAACAAGATCTCCTTTCAATATTAGAAAAATATCAGCCGGATAAAGCAGGCATCGAACAATTATTTTTTGCAAAAAATGTAACAACAGGAATGAAAGTAAGCGAAGCGCGTGGCGTTATTCTTCTTACCTTGCATGAAGCAGGTGTTCAGGTGCAGGAAGTCACGCCACTACAGATGAAGCAAGCGATCGTTGGGTACGGTCGTGCAGAAAAAGGACAACTTCAGGAAATGATTCGTATTCAATTACTTTTGAAAAAACGCCCTACGCCAGACGATGCTGCCGATGCGTTGGGTGTTGCGTTGACGGCAGGACTGTTGTTTTAGTAGGTCATCCCGAGCGAAGTTGAGGGATCTCGTTGATTCATCAGCATACATTCATACATCGAGTTCTCTCGACTTCTCATTCGACTCACTTCGTTTGTTCAGAGTCGATTGAGATGACGGTTTTTGACACAAGTATAACTTGTTTTTTTTGGTTTGCTATGATACATACCATGTATCCCATTCATGCCTAGGAGGGCAACATGAACACGACGGCAACGAGTGCTACTGTCCAGAAGGACGATCTTCAGCTGCTTCGGGCAGCGTTTCATATCGCCTTCCACATCATCGCCATCAGCCTTGTTGCTTCACGCGAGGTGTCTGATGAGGTAATTGATCAGGTTTTGGATATCGCGTGGAAGGCTGTGGTTGTGGCAGAAATCTTCATGATTTCTGGGTACCGGATGTCGCAGAAGTGTGACAACTGGTATACGAAGGCGTTTGCCTGGTTCCACAAGTACATTGCAAGGTACCTCATACGACCAAAAGAGTATGGAAAACCTACCGCTATGACTACGTATGTCCTCGGACTCGTAGTAATTCGCCTGGGGCTTGCTGTCCCGGTGATCGAGTGCCTGTACATAATGGCGATCCTGTCATGGGGAGATCCTTTTGCAAGGATTGGGGGGATCAAGATCAAGGGGCCTTATCTGCCCTTCAGGAAGAAGGCCAAGAAGACCTGGGCTGGATTCTTGACATTCTTCTTTGTGTCGACGGTGGTGGTTGTGATTCAGGATGTCGTTCTGATAGATGTTGGAATGCTGACTCTGACTACGGTGCCTGCCATTGCCCAAATCGTCGCGGTCTTTGCCGGTGCGTTCGCCGAGGCGTACGCCCCATTCGCTGATAATTTCTTCATCACGCTGGTGGCATACGGAGGGTATGCCGTCGTCATGGGGTGAAGAGATTCAAGGAGAAACACGCCGCCCCGCACGGCGTAAAACGCGGGACGAGCGCCAAGGCGAGCAGGCCATGCGGAGCATGGAGCCTGCGGTGAGGCAACGCCTGAAGCGTGAGATGGGGGAGATCTATGATTGCCCCCTGAACTGTCGTTGTAAGAACCCGCTCTGGGACTGCACAAGGCAGCCGAAGCCGTCGTTCTACGACGACTACGAGTTCGAGGACTTCGAGTTGGAGTTCCTCGACGGCCTCAACGGTTAAGGAGAAACGCCGCCCCTCTGGAAGAAGGGCGGCGTTCGTGTTTTTGGCTACTATTAGCCAAACTATGTTCTCTCCCATTGACAAGAAGGCAGAAATATGCTATAGTAATCTTGTTTTTAATATACATCTTGGCATAGCCAAGCTGGACCCTCTTCGGACATGCCCCAGAGCGGCCTAGTAACCATAATGCATGTATGCTCACAAAGCGAAAAAAGCAGAACGTGATCAAGAAGTATCAAACCCACGAAGGTGATACGGGATCAAGTCAAGTGCAAATTGCTATCTTGACGACAGAGATCGATGAATTAGTAGGTCATTTGAAAAAACATCATAAGGATCATTCTTCACGACGAGGACTCCTTCGAAAGGTAGGAGAACGACGACGACTCCTCCGTTATTTGAAAAAGGAAGACGTAAAAGGATACGAAGCATTGGTCATTGATTTGAAACTCAAGCAAGCCAAGAAACTTGGCAAACCAATAAAGGAAGAAGACGTGTTAGAAGATTTAGAAGACGAGAATGTCACAGAAACATCAACAAAATAAGAATCCTTTGAAACACCCCGAGCAACGTGTCGGGGTGTTTATTGATGTCCAAAATATGTATTATTCTGCCAAAAATTTGTTTGGCAAGAAAGTCAATTTTGGGAACATCGTCCAAGAAGCTGTCGCAGGCAGAAAGCTTATTCGTGCGATTGCGTATGTGGTGAGAACGGAAAGTCAAGATGAACAACCATTTTTTGAAGCACTGTACAATCTTGGGATCGAAACGCGAGAAAAAGATTTACAAATCTTTAGTTCTGGAAATAAAAAAGCAGATTGGGATGTTGGGCTTACTGTGGATGCGATTCGACTTGCTCCAAGCCTCGACGCTGTCGTGATTGTCTCGGGTGATGGTGATTATGTCCCTTTGGTGGAATATTTGCAAAAAAGTTCAGGCAAACAAGTAGAGGTGGTTGCGTTTGGAGAAACGACCTCAGGGTGGCTTATCGAAAGTGCAGATGATTTTGTTGATTTGTCATTGGATCAAGCGAAGTTTACGATCCCAGATCGTACGGCAGCAAAACGACGACTCAATGGAGAAATAAAAAATTTAAAATAATTCAATTCATCTAATAAAATTTCCAATAAGGGAAAAGAACTATTTGGCATTTTACTAGGTGAATTGAGAATTAAAAATTTGTTAATTAAAACATGTTGATCTTGAGAAATCTAGGTCCGAGACCTGTGTATCACAAAGGTACGCGGTAACGATCTATCTTTTCCAGATCAGCACCTAAATCAAGCTGATCTATGCTCGATGTAAAACAATGGTCTACCGAGTGGGGTGGACGCACGCTGACGATTGAAGTTGGCAAACTTGCACTCCAAGCGAATGCAAGCTGTACTGTCCGATATGGCGACACGATGATATTGGCTACGGCCATCATGTCGAGTCGAAAAAGCGACATGGATTTTTTTCCGCTCTCTGTAGAGTTTCAAGAGAAACTTTCTGCAGCAGGAAAAATCAAAGGATCTCGTTTTATGAAACGTGAAGGTCGCCCAAGTGATTGGGTTGTTTTGACTGGACGTGTGATTGATCGATCGATTCGACCACTTTTTGATGATACGATGCGAAATGAGATTCAGGTGATTTTGACACCTCTTTCTATTGATGGCACTGCAGAAACACAAGCGGTGAGTTTGATTGCTGCATCTACAGCACTCTCCATGTCAAATATTCCTTGGAATGGCCCTATTGGTGGTGCCGTGATTGGAAGAAAAGATGGAAATTTGATTCTCAATCCAACTGATGAAATGCTCAAAGAAGGAGATCTCGACCTTGTTGTCGCAGGATCACCAGAAAAACTGGTGATGGTAGAAGCTGGGTCAACAGAAATTGTTGATACCGAATTTGTCGATGCAATGAAATGGGGATGTGCAGAATTGCAACCAGTAATTGACCTGATAAAAAAGGTACAATCAGAAATCGGACAAGAAAAAGTATATCCATCTGCAGATGCAGACGAAGCAACGGATGTTGCAGATGCAAAAAAGAAAGCAGAAGCATTCCTCGCATCGGTTGCTGATACCATGATCTTTGATTCTGTAAAAACAGGACGAAAAGAACGAGTCGCAATGGTAAGTGCTATCGAAGAAGCAACCAGTGCACACCTGCTCGAACAAGGGGTAGAAGAAGATATCGTAAAACTTGCATTGAAAAAAGTAAGTTATCTTGTTGGAGCTGAAATTACCAAACGAATTTTAGAAAAAGACCAACGACTTGATGGACGAACACTTACTGAAGTTCGCCCACTCAATATCGAAGTAGATCTCATTCCTCGTGTTCATGGCTCTGCTATGTTTATGCGCGGTGATACACAAGTCCTGACGACAGTCACCCTTGGGGCTCCTGGAGATATTCAGCTACTCGACGATATGATGGAAGACGGTCTGAAACGATACATGCACCATTATTCTGATGCGCCATTTACGTATGGTGAAACAGGATGGATGCGTGGACCAAGTCGACGAGCTATCGGGCACGGTGCACTCGCAGAGCGCGCTGTTGAACCAATGCTTCCACTCGAAGCATCTTTTCCATACGCTATTCGTACGACCAGTGAAGTGCTCGGATCCAATGGATCGAGTTCTATGGCATCGACGTGTGCATCGACACTGTCACTCATGGCAGCGGGTGTTCCACTCATCAAACCTGTTGCAGGTATTGCGATGGGGCTTGCGTCTGACCTCGAAGGAACAGGCAAATGGAAAGTATTGACTGACCTCCAAGATGTAGAAGATGGCAAAGGTGGTATGGACTTCAAGATCGCAGGAACCGTAGACGGTATTACTGCTGTTCAGATGGATACGAAAACACAAGGATTGACATGGGATATTGTGGAACAAGCATTTGCTCAGTCTGTTGTTGCTCGCCGAGATATTTTGGCACAAATGAAGGCTGTGATCGCAGAACCACGAGCAGAACTTTCTGAATATGCACCACGTATTGTCACCATTCAAATTGATCCAGAAAAAATTGGAGATATTATTGGACCTGGTGGAAAGACAATCAAGAAGCTTACGGCAGATACCGGAGTCACAATCGACATCGAACAAGATGGTCGTGTGCTTCTTACGTCAAACGACGCTGATGCTATGGCAGAAGCAGTGCGCCAGATTGAGATGATTACAAAGACGGTCGAAGCTGGAGAAATCTATGATGGAGAAGTCGTTCGTATTGAAGACTTCGGAGCTTTCGTATCACTTACCCCAAATAAAGACGGTCTGGTTCACGTGAGTGAAATCTCATGGGAGCGCACTGATAAACCAAGCGATGTTCTCAAACTTGGGCAGAAAGTAAAAGTAAAAGTAAAAGAAATTGATAATCTTGGTCGTGTGAATCTGACCATGAAGGAACTCACCGAAAAGCCAGAAGGTTACGTCCCTCCACCACCGCGACCACCACGGACTGGTGGCGACCGCAACGGTGGATCTCGTGGACCACGAAAATCATTTGGAGGACGGTAGCATTATAGACAATAATTATATATAAGAAAGTTCTCCTTAGGAGAGCTTTCTTATTTGACGAATAATAACTTCGGAAGTAGTATGATATTAGAAATTGAGAATGAGTAGTATGTTCTCAGGTATTATACAATCAATTGCACCCATTTCGTCTCTCAAAAAAAATGAGCATGGTGCAACACTCGCACTTCATTTCAACGAAGCGTTGCTTCGTGATCTCAACATTGGTGCGAGTGTGTCTGTAGCAGGAGTGTGTCTGACGGTGATAAACATTGAAAATAATACTGTATCATTTGACCTTACCGAAGAAACACTCACTGTAACTACACTTGCAAATTTGAAAGAATTAGACGTTCTAAACATAGAACGATCAATAAAAGTCGGAGATGAAATCGGTGGACATCTTCTCTCCGGTCATGCACATAGCATTGCAACTCTTCTTGAAAAGAATGATAATGGTATATTGAAATTTCAACTGCCGGAAGAACTCAAAAAATTTGTGATAGAAAAGGGATTCATCGCACTCAATGGAGCAAGTCTTACTGTCATTGATTATGATATTGCATCTGGAACGTTTTCAGTCGCATTTATTCCTGAGACACTTCGGGCGACAACGTTTGGAACCTTGCATGTTGGAGATTACGTGAATGTGGAGGTAGATCAGCAGACACGAGCAGTCGTCGAGACCGTAGAACGAGTTTTGGCCCAGAGATAAGCCTTGATTTTTCTTGCAATGTGTGGTTTACTGTGCCCCATGCCGACGTGGTGAAATTGGTATACACGCCTGCCTTAGGAGCAGGTACCGAAAGGTGTGAGAGTTCGAGTCTCTCCGTCGGCACCAATAGCATAAGTTGAAAAAAGAGATAACTTTTATTCCAATCCAATGAAACAGCACGTTGTGGAAAAAGGAATATCCATCTCATTGATTATCCCGGCTAAAAATGAAGAAGCCTATCTTCGTGCATGTTTAGATTCAGTAGCACAACAGACGCTTCATCCGATAGAGATCATTGTGGTAGATAATGGAAGTACGGACAACACAGCAGACATCGTGAAATCGTATGACGGTGTTGTATATATTCATGAACCCAGACCAGGACTGCCACAGGCTCGGCAAGCTGGACTTGACGCCTCAACTGGTTCTTGGCTTGTGTATATTGATGCAGATTCTCGATTGCCAAAGGATTACCTTGAACAAATTGTGAATGCACTAGATGGGCAAGCTGATGTTGTCGCCGTGAGCAATCCATCACGATTTTATGATGGCACACGAGTACTCGATGTATTTATCCGTTTGTTCTTTTTTAACTTTTCAGTATTAGCACGATTGGGATTGGTTCGATTTATTTTTGGAGGAAGTTTTGCTATTCGAAGAACAGCACTTGTTGATTTGGGAGGGTTTAATACTGATATTCATTTTTATGGTGAAGACACTGATCTAACGAGACGGATGCAAGATGTAGGTCGTATTGTCTATGTACCTGATGCGTGGAATAGTACTTCGGCAAGGCGATATAAAGAATTGGGATTTTGGAAAACCATCTGGTATTATGCATCCGTCTATATGCGTATGTCGGTATTTGATATGGTTCATTCATTTTTTTTTGCGGATCGTTCATTTGTTATACGACGTGTGTTTGCAGCGTTTGCTATCGTCGTAAGCACCATTACGTTTTATGGTTTTTTTAGCCCAGCATCTCAAGTGTTTGGAAAAACAGAACGAACGTTGCCATTGCAAGAAATTTCAGAAAAAACAGTTGCCTTAACGTTTGATGATGGCCCGAATGGTACGTATACTGAACAAGTGTTGGATATATTGGAACGAGAACAAATTCACGCTACATTTTTTCTTATTGGAAAAAATGCTGAAGCCTATCCAGACATTGTAAAAAGAATAGCGTCAGACGGAGATGTGATTGGAAATCATAGTTATTCACATTCATTTTTTCTCCCATTTTATCAAGAGAAAAAGGCTGAACAAGAACTTGCTCTTACCAACACGATCATTACCGATGAGACAGGCGTCACGCCGACATTATTTCGTCCTCCACATGGGTGGAAAACACCACACCTATTACATGCCGCCAGAAAAGAAGGATTGACCGTTGTGACATGGAATGACATGACTATTGATTATGTTGCATATGTAAAATCAGGAAAGATTGCAAAGGAAATATTGGAAGGGGTAAAACCTGGTTCGATAATTGTATTGCATGATGGATTGAATCTGCTCAGTGATATTGATCGACGGCAAACGATTGATGCCTTGGAAGTTATTATAAAAACATTGAAAGAAGAAGGATATTCGTTTGTGACCCTATAGACACTATGAATACGCAAGACGCACGATATCTTTCTGCATCTCTGCGAGGAGATAGTATGCCTACAGTAGATTTGCATACAGCGTCATCTCCTGGTGATGCTGATATGCAACTTGAAAAGGCTTTATTTTTTTTTGTTTCTCACCATGAGCAGGCATGTCGTGTGGTGCATGGAATAGGGGAAGGAGTCCTTACCAAGATGGTACATCGTGTATTAACAAAAAATCCTCTGGTGGAGGATTTTCAATTATCTGCTGATGGGGGCAGTACCATTGTGTTGCTTGGTTCTATTCGATAGGCAATACGCGTATTGCTTCTATCGTACCCTCGAGATCATACGGGGCTTTGTCCCATGTTGTGTAGGTAAGTTCACGATCGCCAGAGAATTGGACATCATCTGTAAAGGCAGTACAGACACTTCCACAGGAAAAGTTCACTTTTGCATCATACAATAGTGTATCACCGGTTTTCATATTCAGGACGCCTATTTTTGTGAGCAGGGGATATTCTTGTTGTGAAATTTCAACAAAGGCAAGTCTGTCTCCTGTATCGTTCCATACGAGCGGACCTACACCGTCGATGATACTTCCATATATATATTCTGCGCTGCTAAATGACTCCGCTCCTATTTCGTATACATGAACGCCGGCTTCATTTGTAAATGCAAGCATTTTTTTATCTTTTGACAGAACAGGTGGAATGGCAGAACACGTTGATGCCATTGTTACACCGAGAGGAACTTCAACAGGAATGCCATTTTCAACGAGTTCATACGAAAAACAAGATCCTTCATCAGCATGTTGCACAATTTCTCTTGACGATGGATCGGATGGAAGGACTTTTTCTGGTGTGTTATTGGTTTGTTGTGGCAAAGAAGATCCACAACCACTCAGCGTAAGGAGAGCCACAAAAACGAAAAAGAGGTGTTTCATATAGTATTAGTAATGATATTTCCCTTTGCCTATCATGACACTTCTATACACCTGTTCCAACAAAATCGTTCGCACCATGTTGTGAGGAAACGTGAGTTGTGAAAGCGAAAGTTGCAAGTGTGCTTTTTCAAGAATGCTTTTGTGGAGCCCAAGTGGACCCCCAATAACAAACGTCACAGGCAAGCCTTGCTCTGTTTTTTTCTCGAGCAGCGTCGCAAGTTCTGGAGATGTCATCTCTTTTCCACGCTCGTGAAGTGCAATGATCACTGGATGGTCGCCTGCTGTTTTTAAGATTTTTTCAGCCTCCTTTTTCTGAATGTTTTCTCGTTCATTGACAGAAGAAAATGCTTCTTCCTTCAATTCTGTGAGAGTTATTTTTGCATAGGGTGTTAGACGCTTGAGATATTCTGCCTCAGCATCTTTCCAGTACGTTTCTTTCAATTTTCCGAGAGTGATTATTTGTATGTTGAACATAGTGTGAATAAATTCCTCCCCTACCAGGGGAGGTTAGGAGGGGTCTTCGAAGTGTGTATACATATATATAAAGTATATCGTATCTCGAAGAAAAATAATGTTCATATAGTTTGTACATTGTGTTTCTTGCAAAAGACCCCCTCTAGCTCCCCCTGATAGGGGGAGAGTCTACACATGTATCCACCAGCGCATAAGGGGACCGCCATGCATCTCTGAATCAATAGTATCTTGGTGTACCCCACCAAATTTTTGAATAACTTTTTGTGATACGATATTGTGTGTATCACACGTGACCAGCAGTTTTTTTAAGCCAAGCTTTTTTGCTTCTTCGAGTACTTGCTGCACCGCCCATGTCCCAACACCTTTTCCCCTTGCCTCTGGTATCAAATAGTACCCGAGATGGCCTCCATAATGCATCAGATGTTCGTTTAGCTCATGTCTCAAGGATACACGTCCAAGCCACTTGCCATTTTTAATGACCCACCACTGGGTGGACTGAACTTTGTCTTCAGGCAAGTCATGGCCAGAACGATACATTGCAAGCGTCTCAAGCCAATCATCAAATCGTTCTTCAAACCATTGTTCGGTATGTTCATCAAAAAGCCCATCAGGTTCACCCGATGCTTTGTGTTTTCTCATTGCTTCGAGAAAGCTGTCTTTATATTGTGTATTTGGGAGTACAAGTTTCATACTATATTGATGTATATGGTATCATATGTATCTCAAAAAATCCCGTAAATCTACAAAAAAAATGCCATGCATCCACATCCTTTCCACAGTATCCCCAAAGGGGACTTGACAAGCCTTTTATCCCCATGTAGAATGCGAAGGCAATTCAAGAAGGAACACATCTTCTTGACACCACGTCCCTGCACTGCTTGGACCTCTGGGACAAATATTATATACAACACATCCATCATGTATACATTTGTCTTCAACCTGAGGTAACCGGCAGTCAGCAATTCAATATTTGTTGGCCGCTTGAAAGCGGCTTTTCTAATCTCAATCTATCACATCTTGTTCATCGTCAAACATGGACAAGAGTTGTAAGATCAGATTACGGATTGCACCTTACAATTCATGTAAAGCATATTCCATGTAACAAAATATTATGTGTTTCTTGTTGTCATGAGTGACAAAAGAAGCATGTGGGAAAAAAATTGCATCAAAATCCTCTCTGTTAGACACAGAAGAGGTAAAGCACAATTGTGTGTTTTCTTAGTGCGCAATATAAGGGCGTACGGTGGATGCCTAGACACTATTCAACGAAGAAGGACGTCGCAGGGTGCGATAAGCCTCGGGGAGCTCCCAAGCAAGCTTTGATCCGGGGATTTCCGAATGGGGGAACCCATGCCGATTAATATCGGTATACTGTACAGTGAATACATAGCTGTATGGAGAAGACCTGGTGAAGTGAAACATCTCAGTAGCCAGAGGAATAAAAAGCAAAAAAAAGCTTATCGTTTATTCGATAAGTGCGATTCCCCTAGTAGTGGCGAACGAACAGGGAACAGCCCAAACCAATACATTTTAGTACTACCTTAGTATGAATCCTTAAAGATTCATGATGAGGGTAGTACTTACTACGGGTACAAGCCTTCATAATGTATCGGGGTTGTAGGACAAACCTTTTGACTTCTTGTAAGGGTCGATATAACTATTGTCTTGTATAGTCGAAGACTCCTGGAACGGAGCACCATAGCGGGTGATAGTCCCGTAGACGAAATACGACTTTAATTGTATAGGTTTATCCTGAGTACGGCGGAGCACGTGAAACTCCGTCGGAATCCGCCAGGACTATCTGGTAAGGCTAAATATGAATAGTGATCGATAGTGAACAAGTACCGTGAGGGAAAGGTGAAAAGTAGCCCGGAGAGGGCGATGAAATAGTCTCTGAAACCGTATGTCTACAAAGAGCTGAAGTTCTAACTACAAACCCTCGGGTTTGTAGGGAACGACAGTATTCCTATTGAAGAATGAGCCTGCGAGTGTGCTATATGTCGCAAGGTTAAGGGCCTTTGGTCCGAAGCCGTAGGGAAACCGAGTCTTAACCGGCGCTTAAGTGGCATATACACAACCCGAAA
>Ga0210057_1000552_pt1 | contig 61464 bp, 56 predicted proteins | sample CryGeyCG2114_010_2_FD_183968 | JGI IMG/M metagenome (GOLD analysis project Ga0210057, IMG submission 183968) | Groundwater microbial communities from aquifer - Crystal Geyser CG10_big_fil_rev_8/21/14_0.10 (SPAdes) (version 2) | ecosystem: Environmental > Aquatic > Deep subsurface > Groundwater ...
ATTATCAATTTTTAGTAAATTGATTTTTTATAAGCCCATCCAAGCCAGTATCGAAAGTGCAATGTGATTTCTTTGTGCTCGGCTCGTGCGAGCCTGGTAGCGTGCTAATCCACACGTTTGTTTTAACTCTCGATGAAAGACTTCGATCGCCCAACGCTTTTGTACGAACGCTTGGATCTCTTGAGCAGTTTTGTCCTCAAAACTACTGCCCACATACATCGTGTGGCCGTCTGTGTCCACAAACCGATAGACCATGATCCAACCAACCCTGTCTTGCCAGCAGTAACTAAGCTCCAGAAAAAAAAGCAAGCTTGCCTCTTGGTTTATAATTACTCACAAACCTTCCGTATCTGTTCCGGAAGTATTGTATATTGATCTATATGAACATCCACCTAATGGGTTCTTTGCTTGGTGATCAAGTTGGCTATGGCACAATAGTCGACTATCTTGAGCGGTGTGGTCACCGGCTGGTTACGCGTCACTATTTGGAAAAAAAACCTGAAAAACTTGAGAGCGAAAGTCCTGCAGATGCTGAGTTATTTTGTAAACAGGTCTATACCTGGATATCACAGGCAGATTTTGTAGTTTTTGAAGTTTCTACTCCATGTGTAGAGGTTGGCTACGACTTATCTGTTGCGCTCAACAAAAGCAAACCAGTGCTGGTTTTGTACAAGCAAAAGACAGGCGTAGTCCCCTATGGACTCAAAGGTTTGCAGGTAGAAAAATTGCAGCTTGCATCGTATACAGATGAGAATCTAGCAGCGGTATTACAGCACGGCTTGGATTGGGCTAGTGAGTTGGCCGATATTCGCTTCAATTTTCCGCTTGATGCCACAACCGCAGCGTATTTAGCTGTAATGGCACAAAAAAAGGGGGTGTCGAGAGCTGCATATCTACGGCAATTGCTTGAGAAGGATATGAGCTAGGGTGGATTGTATCGACCTTAGCTAAGTGAGAGTAGTTTTTTGTGTACTGCTTGCGTGAAGAGTGTCTGGTGTAAGCTCGCACGATAATCGGGGTTGTTGCGCTGTTTTTTGCCAAAATCTGCATCTGGCAGTGCATCGATGTGGGCATCAATTGTTTGCTGGTCTATGGTAATTTTTTCACTTTTTGCCACGGCATCGGTGATAAAAATACTTTGTAGTCTGGTCAGAGCGCGGACGGTGACTTGCTGTGAAAAGGCTTCTTCGGTCAAGTTGTTGCGTTTGATGTAATCTTGTAGTGTGACGTTGAGCTGTTTGAGTTGTTTGCGCATCTGCTCCATGTCGTGCTCAATTTCTCGTTTGATGAGGAGCTCGGGTACTTGGGGGCGATACTTTTCTGCCAGCTTGCCATAGATAATCTGGAGTTTGATAGTATCTTGTTCTTGCTCTTTTGGCTTAGTTTTTTCTTTTGCAATAGCTGCGACTGCATCTTTGAGTGCTTGTTTTACGACAGGTTTGTAACCTGGCATGCTAAATTCTGGTTTTTCAGCTATATTGGCTTCGATCACCCAATCTTGGTTTTTGCCAGAAGAGACAAGGCGGAAATCGGGAGTGGTTAGTGGTCGCTTTTTTTGTTTGGAAATTTCTGCTGTGTAGCGCTCTGGAAGGAGTTTTTGTAGTGTTTGTTCGACGACTACTTGGGTATCGAGCTGTTCTTCGGCAACAGCTGTCGGGACGGTGCCCTTGCGAAAACCAGGAATTGAGAGGCGTTTTGCTAAGCGGGTTAGGACTTTTTTGTACTCACTACTTACTTCCGCCCAGGAGAAAGTAATCTCAATAGTGGTATTGGGGATAATCAGGGGCGATTCCTGTTTTTTAGTTTTGGTTTTGGTCGATGCTGTTTTTGCCATGGCGAGCATTATACCGCACTGGTATAGTATCCTTCTGTTTATGCAAGAAACTGCGACCTTACTGCATGTTATTTGTGATTATGTAGCAGGGGGTATGGAGTTTGGTGAAATCGTCAATCGTCTTCAGTTTCACCTCGATGCTCCACACGAAGTGCGTATCCACCCCACCGAGGTTCCGTCACTCGATACTATGGCGATTGGGTTTGTCACTGCACAGTACGCCTATGCTCCCCACAAAGGAAAGATGTTTATCTATGGTAACGCTGCCCCACGCCGAGATAGCAGCAAGGCAATGCAGAGTAATATTGATCATGGTATCAAGTACGCTAGGCTGAAAAATGGAGTCAAGATTGTCAATGTCTGGTCCGAGTTTGCCTTTGGGTTTGTCAAGGATGATATTGTAGAATTTCGGGATATTGATTGCCCTGCGAGTGGCAGCCAGTTCCGCTCGCGCGATTTCTTTCCCGAGAGAGTGGCACAGATTGTCAATGGAGACATTAGTAGTCTTGGCAAAGAGCTCGCGATCGCCGATATTCCCGATATTCCAAACAACTTGATTGCCTGGACTGATGGATTTGGCAACATGAAAACAACTATGCGTAAGTCTGACTTGATCAAAATGGGTCTCAAGCCAGGACAGAGTGTGCAGGTTATTCTCAATGGCGTCAGTATGCTTGGAGTGATTGCCGAGGGAGGGTTTACTGTCGATCGCGGTGTGCTCGCGGTCAATGCAGGCTCGAGTGGCTATGACAATCCTTTTGTAGAGCTATTTCTTCGTGTGCATCGGATGAGTGAAAAAACAGCTGCTGTCCGTTTTGATTATCCAGAAGGCGCAACAGAGTTTGAGCTCAAGGCGTTGTAAGCTATAATTGAGTTCGTGGCGCGGTACCAGAGTGGTCTAATGGCGAGGACTGCAAATCCTTCGATTCGCGGGTTCAAATCCCGCCCGCGCCTCATTTCATGTTAAAATGTCAGCATGTCCACACGAATCAGAAACTTGTCAAGTTTGGTATTGCCAATTCTCCAGAAGCATAGTGTTCGAAGAGCAAGTGTGTTTGGCTCTGTATTGCGAGAGGATTTTGAACAAAGCTCCAGTGATATTGACTTTCTGGTAGAGTTTGCAGACGGAAATTATCTTTTTGATCATCTTAGGTTGCAAGTAGAACTAGAACAAAAGCTACAAAGATCAGTTGATTTGGTTGAGTATGATTCTCTCCCTCAGCGGATTAGTAATCAGGTTTTGAACTCTGCCGTTTCGATTTTATGACACAAAATCAGTACAAAAATCCACTTTTGTATCTAGATACGATGGTTGATGCGATTGAACATATGCTGCGCTATGCAAAAGGAAAAGACTTTGCTGATTATGAAAAAGATTCGCAACTCAGCGACGCAATTCATATGAGATTACAGGTCTTGGGAGAGTCTGCGAGTAAACTAGACATTGATTTTAGGGATGAGCACCCTCATATTTGCTTGGTCAGAAATACGTGCACTTCGCAATGTGATTGCTCACGACTATGCTTCTGTTAAGCCAGAACGTGTTTGGTCGACAATACAACGGGACCTACCCGATTTACTTGGACAAATTAGACAGCTTATCCAAAGGCTAGAGAAAGTATGAATTTTTCAATTATATTTGCGCTGATTCCCCTAGGACTTTTTTTCGCAGCAGCATATGGATTATTCATCGCAGTTCAGTTTGTGCGCAAGAAGTTTGGATGGCTTCCTAAACCAGAAGTTCAGGTAGGAAAAATCGAGAAGCCAAAGAGCCCCTTTGTTTTGCCTCCTGCCTTTGGACCTGCAGTGCTTTTTTTGCTTGCTGGTTACAATATTGGCCTCTATGATACGTTTATCTCCCAAAAAGTTCCTACAGTAGGTCTTGCTATTTTTTATGTATGTGTCGGCATTGGTTGGTTAGTTCTTTTTTCAAAACGCAAACTTTCGTTGGCGATTTGGACTTTGGTGCTCAGTTCTGTCATAAGCGGAATTTTACTCGTTGTACGCGCCAATGGCTTTGTACAGTTATTTAATGCTGCGATTTGGGCAATTAGTATGTTTGGGCTTTTCGCTCATCTTGTACGGACGCACACGCATTGGAGTTTTCTGAGCTTGCTCCAGACGATACTACAGATTATCCCAGCAGGATTTTTGCAAGGTCTCCTCATGATTAGCAGCATTTTTCGTGCAAGAGATAGCAAGCGCTCAGCCCTGTATGGTTGGATTAAAACAGCTGGTATTGCTATTGCTGTGTTTCTCTTTTTTGTCGGAATTCTCTCGCAGAGCGATCCAGTTTTCAACGAGATGGTCAAGGGGTTTCGAGAACAGCTATTTGGCCGAACGCTGCAGTCTGCTCTACTCTTGATCGTGGCTGGTGCAACACTTTCAGTTGTGCTGCCCAAGCAGTCTGATGAACCATGGCGCTTGCGCCTTTTTTCTTATCGTGATTCCCTCGCGATTCTGCTGACTACCCTTTTGGTGATTGGTTTATTTTTATTTGTGCAGTTTCGCTATCTTTTTGGTGGATCCCGAGAGCTGCTCGTTGCCCTCGATCTAACATTTAGCGAGTATGTACGCAAAGGCTTTATCGAGCTTTTGATCGCAACCTTTGCTGGTGGTGTATTAGTGTATCTGATGACACTTAAGCAGCGGGTGTTGGAGCGCGGTCAGGCCATGGTTACAAAACTCGCAAGCTCTGCTCTGGTTGTCGAATTATTTCTTTTACTCGGTTCAGCCCTCAAGAGAGATATGCTGTATGTAGAGACGTATGGCTTGACACGAGTTCGCGTTGTTGGTGGCTTGTTCCTGATTTGGTTGGCAGGACTTTTATTGTCACTGCTCTTTTTTGTCGTATGGAAACGGATGAAAGAACTCAATCTTTTGCGCGCAGTCTGGGGCTTGTCCCTGTTCGTCTGGTTGGCGCTCAACATTCTCAATGTGGATCGTATCGTGGCGCAAGGCGGTCCAGAACATCACGAGTACACAGATTATTACTATATTGCCAATTTATCTGAAGACGCTGCAAGTGAATGGTCAGCGATGATACAAAACATTGCGGCAGACACCGACCGTTTATTGGCAAATGATGAGTTAGATGATAAAGAAAAAGCTGAACTTGCTGGACTCAAACTCTCTCTGGTAGCACTCATGGAGCGCAGAGAAAAGTTATATATGCACCACGCGAGTGCAGATTGGGTGCTCGAAAACTATAGCTCGTTGCGCGTTGATGATCTCTACTACTCTTGGGATGGTACAAACCGTACAAAACTACCCAAACAGCTCCAGATCGCTCGTGGTTGGAGATTTTATAATGCTGCAGAAGCCAATGCGGTTCAAATTGTGCGCGAAAATGAGTCATTATTTTTTGAGACAGTAGACGCCACTTTCAGACGTATTCAGCTGTATCAGATCGAGCATGGAGTAGATTTGCGCAAACATGAGGATCGCTTACTGTATGAGTTTACCTATCCATTTATTGACATCAGATTGCGCTATAACTCGCAGGAACTAACCGATAGCACACATACCTATGGCGTGTCGCAGCTCAATGATGAAGAAAAAAATTTATTATATGCTTTGGAGCTCAGTCAGCCAAACACTATTGCCAAATTGCGAGAGCTGCAGTGTGGCGAGATAGCCACTGTAGAAAATCCAGTAGTAGTGTATGGACAGTTTAGAGATATGACACAGATTCAAGAGCCAGCTGGAGTGGTTTCGCTCGTGTCACTGAGTGATGCGAGTATGAAGCTATCAGTTGCTGTAGAGCATGTGACTCAAACCAATAGACCGATGAGAGTCTCTTTGGTACCAAGCTTAGTAAGTAGTAGTGATCGCTGTGAAGTGCGGTTTCGCGTAGAGTCTGCAGAGCAATTTGCATTTTTAACCAATGGTAGATATTAATTTCTTATTTTCCTGGCTAAACGTACTGCAGCGTGAAGTGCTTCGTCGGCGCATGTTGCTTACCAGGTTACTCAAGATAGCTGTGTGGCTTGTGGTGCTTGGCTACCTTGTTGTCTGGGGTTTATATGCATCGGGTCAAGTAAAATCGGTTGCATTGTTATCCGAGTGGGGTCGCAAGCTTGGTACAATTTCATTCGTTTTTTATATGCTGACGCTGCTACCCAGCATGGTTCGCAGACTCAAGTTTCCGCGACTTCTGCCTGTTATGAGCATTTTATTGCCCTTTCGTCGGCAATTTGGTGTTTTGATGTTTCTGACGGCTTTTGCACACCAGGGTTTTACTACCATACTGCCAAACCTTGTTTTTATCGATTTTGAGTACAGCAAGCTCGCACTACAACTGTCTGCGCACCACATTGCCGGATTTGTAGCCTGGTGGCTGCTCTTCCCGCTCTGGTTAACGTCAAATGATGCTTCGGTAAAGTATCTTGGTAAATGGTGGAAGCGTATCCACAAGCTGACCTATGTAGCCATTTTTGCGATCATGGCGCACTTGGCTTTGGTAGATCATTGGTTGTATGCAGTTGTGTTGATTGGAATCTTGTTGGCTAATGGGTGGGGATTGATGAGAAACAGGAGGAAAAAATGAGTGAAAAGTCAGAACAAATGATTAAAGAATATCGTGATAGAGCTGGTGTTGATTCTGATATTGATGTGAGAGCAACGGCTGCTGCACGGCTTTGGAGGACTGGAGAGAGAGAGAATAGGTTGGCTGCAGAGGCGATTTGGAAAGAAATAAAGTATCCAAAGGATATAATTGAGCAAATGAAAAGAGAAACTTCTTTCCCTAGATAGTTTTGGCTTATGCCGATCAAATTAGTTTTAAGTTTGTTGTTGGGCGAATGAATAGCTTGTCTGAGTCATTCCTGATCCAAGTGTGCCAATAGTTTTGTGTAAACGGCTTTTTTTTAGTAAGTGTTTAAATTAAATGATGACGCTGTCGCCGGGATTAGGTTGATTCTCTGCAGCGAGCTTTTTATAAAGTCTGCTTAACAGATCGGTCATTTCTTCAGTCGCTTTTTCAATTTCAAGTTTGATTCCTCCAAAAATTAGGTCAGAAGTAATTGCTTCTATCACTGGCTGATTATTATAACAAAAGATATATAAATGAATAATACTGATTCAGGATATAATACTCTTATGCCAAAAACCTACTACATCCATACTTTTGGCTGTCAGTCCAATAAGTCGGACAGTGAGCGAATAGCTGGCGATTATGAAGCGCGCGGGTACACTCAGGCAAAGTCGTGGCACGAGTGCGATGAATTGGTTGTGAATACCTGTGCCGTGCGCCAGCGAGCCGAGGATCGAGCCCGAGGTTTTATGCACAATGTGGTGGTGCATTTCAATGAAACTGGCACCAAGCGACCCAAGATTATCCTGACCGGCTGCATGACGCATCATGGTAACCAGAAGTTGTACGAGATGATGCCAGCGGTTGATGAGATTTTGCCCATTAACGAAGTAGGTTTTAATACTGCTGCCGTGCGCAAGGATATCAAGCATGCTTGGGTACCTATCTCGACTGGCTGCAATTCCTTCTGTACGTTTTGTATTGTTCCCTACTCTCGTGGCAGAGAGAAATCACGCGATTTTGACTCTATTTTGGCAGAAGTTACAAGGCTCGTAGCAGGCGGCACCACCGAGATCACGCTGCTCGGGATGAATGTCAACTCTTGGGGACTTGAAAAAGTTGGTATTGGTTTTCGCAAACTCATGCACGAGAAGCCTGAGTTTACCCGTGAGGAATTGCCAGACAACCAATCGCAATATTTACAACCCAAAAAAACCCCACCATTTGTGAAGTTACTGCGTGCTGTCTCGTCGTTTGATGAAATAACAAAAATTCGTTTTATGACGAGCAATCCGTGGGATTTTCACGATGAGCTGGTTGCAGAAATTGGCAGCAACAAAAAGATTGACCGCTACGTGCATTTACCCGTACAGTCTGGTAGTAATACAGTGTTATATCGGATGAATCGAGGATATACCAGAGAGTCGTATCTTAGGTTGGCAGAAAAACTGCGAGCAGTTGACCCGGAGATTGTGCTGGGCACCGACATTATTGTTGGTTTCCCTGGAGAAACAGATGAAGAATTCCAGGAGACTGTCGAACTGGCCAAGCAAGTCAAGTGGCAGGTTGGTTTTGTGGCTATGTACTCACCTCGTCCTGGCACTGCCAGTTGGCGCATTTATCCAGACGAAATTCCACACAAGGTAAAAAAACAACGTTGGGAGATTTTGGACGAACTTATCAATAAGCGCAACTTATCTACTCGTCCCATTGTAGTGTGATGCCAAAGCACCTTCCTATTTTGTCCATTTTTGGTCCAACAGGAGCAGGAAAAACTGCGACGGCTTTGGCGTTGGCAAAGTTGCTTATCGAGCGAAAAAAAGTTGGTGGTGTCGATATCATTTCCGCTGATTCTCGCCAAGTATACAGTGATATTCCAATTTTGAGCGGTACTGATGTGCCTGCTGAGTTTGTAGACTGTAGGTCGGGAGAAATCCGTCTACACGGTATTGGTATGCTCGCTGCAGATGAATCGTGGTCGCTTGGGCAGTTTCAAGTTTTGTTTCACACAGTCTACAAACAAGCGATAGAAAAAAATCGTGCGACCTTAATTGTGGGTGGTACTGCTTTGTATCATAAGCAGTTACTGCAAAGTGATCCGCTCCTGCGCGTGCAGCCAAATGAGAAGCTTCGCAGAGAGTTAGATGCCTTGAGTGTAGAACAGCTGCAAGCGAGTTTGGCCAGTGCCGATACGAAACGATTAGAGCGCATGAATGATTCTGATCGTGCCAATCCACGACGGTTAGTTCGAGCGATAGAGCAAGCAATTTCTACTAAACCAACCTTGAGAGTGTCGCAGCCAAACGCGTGCCAGCGATATTGGTTTATTTCTGTGCCAGATTCAATACTTGAGGAGCGAATTGCTCAGCGCGTGCGTAAGCGATTTCAGACTGGTGCTGTAGACGAAGTCAGAAAAGTGCTTGCTCTGTCAGCGGTGAGCAAACAACTTACTACAGCTTGTGGTTTGCTTGAAATTTCCCAGTACCTAGCAGGAAAAATTGATGAAACGATGTGTCTACAGCTTTGGACGACAAGAGAGCTGCGCTACGCTCAGTCACAAAAAAAGTGGTACTCGCAGTTTCCTGATGTTCTACAGACCGATTTACTCGCGGTGTTAGATTCAGTATACTAAGCTTGTATGAAACTTTTCTCTCGAAATACTGAGATAACTTTGGCCCCAACCAATGTACTGCAGGTTGTAGCAATGTTACTTGGATTGTATTTTTTATTTCAGATCCGTAGCATTCTTATGCTGGTTTTTTTGGCTTTTATTTTGATGGTGGCGCTTAATCCAGTGGCAAAGAAACTTGCTCGTATTTTTCGCATTCCTCGGATATTAAGCATAGTTTTTGCCTACATTCTTTTGATAACTATTCTTTCACTTTTGATTGGCTTATTACTCCCGCCGCTTTTTACGCAGCTGTATGCATTACTGCGCACGATTGATATCCCCTTCTTACAAGAACAGTTGGCTCATGCCAATTTAAGTTGGTCGGCGTCTGATCTTTCAAGCATTGCCAATCAAGTTGGCAGTTCTGTTTCTTCTGTACTTGGCATAGTACTTTCTACTTTTGCTGGTATTTTTACACTCTTTACCCTGTTTGTGTTGTCTTTTTTTATGTTGGTCGAGCGTCCCGAACTGCACAGGAAGATTGCTTGGTTTACCAAAAATAAGCAAGATTTTGTTTTGGCAGAGAAATTTCTCGACTTGCTCGAAGAGCAGCTTGGTGGTTGGGTGCGCGGCGAGGTAGTCCTGATGATTAGTATTGCTGTTCTTACCTACGTTGGCCTGGTTATCATCGGTGTACCGTATGCTGTACCGTTGGCACTATTGGCAGGTTTGCTCGAAATTTTGCCCAATATTGGTCCAACAATTGCTGCAATTCCAGCTGTAGCTATAGGCTACATTACTGGTGGTCCAATAATTGGTGGGATAGTGCTCCTTCTTTCGATTGTTGTGCAACAGTTAGAAAATAACTTATTAGTGCCAAAGATTATGCGCGCGAACGCCAACGTCAATCCATTGATTTCAATCATCTCGATCTTAGTAGGCTTGCAGCTAGCAGGCGTGATGGGTGCTTTGCTCGCGATCCCAACCTATATCACTGTTCGCGCTGTCTATAGTGTTTTCTTTCGTTCCTAAGTGAGCTATACTACGCCTGCTGTGCGACCGCACGATGGCTCGTGAAGACTTCGGTCTGTTCACGAGAGGAAAGTCCGGACAGCAGAGTACAGGGTGCTTTGTGAAAGCAAGGGATTCCGCCTCTGGCGGAATACAGTTAGAGCAACAGAGACGAGCTTTGGCTTGCCAAAGAGTGAAACGGGCAATCCTCCCCGCTGCAACCACCGACTTTCACCACAATGGAAGTACTCCCTTTCTTGGTGATACTGCCGTGGGCCACTAGATAGATCATCGCACAAACAGAATCCGGCTTACGAGTCGCACAGCACCTCAAATTTCTGTATACTATACAAAAGGAGGAACTATGTACGAATCACTTTGGAGCTTTGTTTCACAATCATTATCGGATATCGCGGTATTTTTTCCTCGCTTGCTTGGTGCTTTGCTTATTTTTGTGATTGGTGCTGCTTTGGCCAATGGGGTCCGTAAGTTTTTTGTCAAAATTCTCGAAAAAGTTCGAGTTGCCAAGATGTTGCAGAATACACCAGTTGAACATTTTTTGAAAAACGCTGAGCTTGGGCATCGTATTGAGGATGTGATTGGCAGTATTTTTTACTGGATTGTGATGCTGATTATTGCGCAGACTTCTGCCAGCGTACTTGGACTCGAATCGCTCTCTGCTCTGCTCGACCGTGTGCTTGGATACCTACCAAGTGTCATCTCTGCCATACTTGTACTGTTTATTGGTGTATTGCTCGCTGGCTTGGTAGAAGGTTTGCTCAAAGGCACACTCAAGAGTGTCAATGCTAAGAGCGCGCGAGCACTTGGCAAAGTTGGTAGTTATCTAGTTGTGATTGTGTCGGTTATGATTGCCATCTCAGAGCTTGGGATTGCACGAGAGTTTATTTATATCCTCTTTGTCGGTTTTGTTGCCATGATATCAATTGGCTTTGGTTTAGCGCTTGGTCTTGGCGGAAAAAATCTGGTTGGTAAGTTGCTCGAGCGTTGGTACGATGATATCTCTAGCACAAAATAGTTTTTTTGTATGACTATTTTTCAAAGCATGATCCTTGGTATTGTCCAAGGTGTAACGGAATTTTTGCCGGTATCAAGCTCTGGACACTTGGTACTTTTTGGTTCGTGGTTGGGTATTTCTGAAACAGGTATTTTATTCGAAGTTTTGTTGCATGCGGCAACTTTGGGGGCGGTGATGGTATTTTTTTTTCCTGCTTTGCGGAGTCTTACCATTGCCAAAATAGGTTTGCTTTTATTGGGAACTATTCCCGCTGCTGCGGTTGGATTGTTGCTTAAATCGCAGATTGAGGTGTTATTTGATTCGATAACGCTCGTGGCTTTTGCATTATTAATTACTGCTGCTATTAACCTTGGTATTGGTTACTACGCAAAACGGGCGCAAGACAAAACAGTAGACCGCAGCAGCGCTGTTTTTATTGGTTTGGCACAAGCGCTTGCAATAACTCCTGGTATTTCTCGCTCTGGTAGCACCATCTTGGCCGGACTTTCTTCAGGATTATCACGAACTGCCGCTTTTGAGTTTTCCTTTTTACTCTCCATCCCAGCTATTGGAGGAGCGCTGTTGTTGTTGTTGAGAGATGTTGCGAGGGCAGAGGCAGTTTTGCCACCAGTGGCACCGATGTTTGTAGGATTTATTGCGGCATTTTTGACAGGCTTGCTGAGTCTGGGACTGCTCAAAAAAATGTTGCTTGGCAATCACTTTATTCTTTTTAGTTGGTATACGGCCAGTGTGGCAATTGGAGCATTGATATTGGAGTTTGGTTTATAGCAAGCTAGCGAGCTTTGGCAAGATGGAGTACAACCAAACAGGTTTCACCAGCATAGGCTTGGTAGTAGTCACACTCGATAGCAATACCCATATCTTCGTATGCTGCCTCGAGTAATTGTTGGTTGTGTGTTTGACTGTTTTGCCAGTTGGTAAAAGTCTGCCAAGCGCTAGTTGCGCCGAATGCTAAATTTTCGCCTGCTTGTGCATATTGATATCCTGCCTGAGAAAAAAATTGCCATGGCGGATAGTTATTAGCGTCACCGTGGCGCCAGTATTTTTTTTTGATCATGTCATCGAGTTTGAGCCGAGCACTTTGCTCGAGTGCAGCATGAGCAGATAGTGGCGACAGAAAGTTTTCTCGTCTGTAGCCATTGATAAGACCATAGATTTTGTCAGCAGTTGGTTGTTTGGTTGTTGTTTGTGGATTTCTATCCTCTGTATTCACACCGAGAACAGGTGGAGTACTCGATTCTACGGGAGCGAAATGGGGATTAGTTTTGAGATACCACAATCCGGCAGCAGTGACCGAAATTGCAAGGCTGAGTAGAATCCCAACTATAGTTCTCGACACACTTTGAGTGTAGCATGATTAGCCATTTTGCTCTGGGCGGTACTGGAGTGCTTCGGTAATATGTTCGGTGGTAATGACGCTTTCAGCTGTTAGGTCTGCGATTGTTTGGGCAACCTTAAGCACCTTAAAGTGACTGCGAGCAGATAAGCCAAGTTTTTCTCCGGCCAATACTAGAATGTCCTTGGCATCATCTCGTAGTCTGCAGTATTGTTTTGTCTCTTTACCATCGAGATCGCCGTTTGTCGTAGCGCTTGTTTTTGCCAGTCGATTTCGCTGAATTTTTCGTGCTGCTGCGACTCGTTCTCTGATTTTTTTTGAACACTCACCTGGTTTGGTTGTTGTGGCAAGTTGTTTGTGACTGACGGCACCAACCCGGACGTGCACGTCGATCCTATCGAGTAGTGGACCAGACAATTTATTTTGGTACCGATCTCGTTCACGCAGCGTGCAGCGACACGGCTTACTACTACCCCAGTAACCGCAAAGACAAGGGTTGGAAGCTGCAATCAGCATACAGTTGGCAGGATACTGGGTTGTTCCAGTTGATCGGGTTATGGTAACCATTTTAGTCTCAAGTGGTTGGCGAAGTGCCTCCAGGGCAGTGCGCGAAAACTCAGGAAACTCATCAAGAAATAGTACGCCATGGTGTGCAAGCGAGATTTCTCCTGGCAGGAGCTGTGTGCTGCCGCCAGTGAGACCAACCGCTGTGGTTGTGTGGTGTGGGGCGCGAAATGGACGAGTAATGACAACTCCCGCTTGGGTAGTAAGTCCTGCTACTGAGTGAATCATCGTTACTGCAATGCTCTCATCGAGACTTAAGGGTGGCAAAATGCTAATAGCAGCTTGGGCCAGCATGCTTTTGCCCGCTCCCGGTGGTCCAACCAGGTGAATATTGTGGTTGCCAGCTACCGCAATCTCGAGTGCTCGTTTTGCAGCGACTTGGCCAATAATAGAAGCAAAGTCTGTGTTTGTCTTATTTTTGGCGAGCTTGAGTGGTTGTGTGGGATGTGGTGTTAGTTTGGTTATATTTCCACCAACATCGAGCAACTGGCGTAGATTACGAATTGGTCGCAAAGTAACAGACTCCAAAAAGCCAACTTCTGGCAAGTTAGCAGTGGGTAAAATGACTTCTGTCATACCAAATTCTTTTGCAGCTAAAACAAGCGGCAGGCAACCACGAACAGGTTTGAGCTCTCCGTCAAGAGAAAGTTCTCCAACAAGCAAACAGTTATCTGGCAGTGGTGCGATTTCTCCGTAGAGTTGCAAGAGACCGGCAGCTATGGCAAGTTCGAGTGTGCTACCTGATTTTTGCAGATCTGCTGGAGCTAGATTGACAATGGTTCGCCGGGCTTTGATACGTACGCCACAATTGAGTAGCGCAGCAGTAATTCGCTCCTTTGCTTCATCTACTGCCTTGCTAGCCAAGCCAATAATGATAAATTGTGGAGTACCCTGAATAGCATCGACCTCGACCTCAATGAGTTGTGGCTTAAGTCCGATGAGGGTTGCACTAAGTACGCGGGTAAGCACGCACTCAGCATACGAATATTTGCTTACAGCAAGTGTAGTATCAGGCAAGGACTACTTGTTCGACCAGACGATTGCAGTAGCCAAACTCGTTGTCGTACCAGGAGATAATCTTGATCAGATTGCCACCAATGACATTCGTAAGCGAGAGATCGACAATGGATGATTCACGACGACCTTTGATGTCACTCGAGACGAGCGGCTCATTGGTTACCGCCAAAATACCGCGCCAGCGTTCTTGCTGAGCTGCCTCACTCAAAATGGAGTTTACCTCCTCAATTGTAGTGTTTCGTTTGGTAATAAAGACCATGTCGGAGAGAGATCCAGTCGGAGTTGGTACGCGAACAGCAATGCCATCAAACAATCCTTGGAGTTCTGGTATCACTTCGGTAGTTGCAATTGCGGCACCTGTCGAGGTAGGAACAATATTTTGACCTGCACTACGAGCTCGACGCATATCTTTATGCGAGTTATCGTGCAAGTTTTGGTCGTCAGTGTACGAGTGTATGGTGGTAAGACTTGCCTTCTCCACTCCAAGTGCGCTGGCAATAATTTGGGCTACTGGTGCCACACAATTTGTAGTGCAGGAAGCATTTGAGGTAATGACATTTTGGGACGCCGACTTATTGACACCAAGTACTGAAGTCGACACAGCCCCACCTTTACTCGGTGCGGAGAGCACAACACGTTTGGCACCACCTTGCAGATGGAGCGAGGCCGTCTCTTCGGTCAAAAATACCCCAGTTGACTCGATAACAACTTCGACATTGTTGGCTCCCCAGGGGATTTTGGCCGGATCACGCTGGGCAGTAATAGTGATATTTCTATCGCCAATAGTGAGGGTGCCAAGCACAGGATTTTCGTCACTAACATTTGTTTTTGATTGTTTTCGTGCAGTGTATATTGACTCCGTAAATGGTCCATAGTTGGAGTCATATTTGAGCAAGTGTGCCCAGTCCTCTATATCCATAGAGCCAGAAGTATTGATAACTTTCAGATCCAACTGATCTTTGTGATGTAGCCACCAAACGCGAAATGAGGTACGACCGATTCTGCCAAAGCCATTAATACCAAATGTGCGTAAATCTGCCATATACTCCTTTTATCCTACGAGTTGTGTTTGTACATTGTTGCTGACGTAGGTGCCAATATCTTCACCTTCTACAGCCTTTTGTAAATTATTCTTTTTGAAAAGCTCAAACACCATGACAGGCATGTCATTTTCTTTTGCCATTGCCAATGCTGCTGTGTCCATTACCTCGATGCCATCGAGCTGTATTGCATCGGTGAAACTGAGAGATTTGAAGCGTTTTGCTTTGGGAAATTTTTTTGGATCCTGCTCATAGATACCATCCACTTTGGTTGCTTTCATCAACACATTGCATTTGAGTTCGAGTGCGTGCAGTGAGGCTCCAGTATCGGTAGTGACATACGGCACACCAGTACCGGCTGCCAGAATTACGACGCGGCCCTTTTCCATGTGGCGCATGGCTTTACGACGGATGAAGCTTTCGGCAACTGCTGGCATTTGCAGTGCCGACTGGACACGACTTGGCACACCTGTTTTTTCGAGAGCGTCTTGCAGTGCGAGTGCATTCATAACGGTTGCGAGCATGCCCATGTAGTCTGCAGTTGCGCGCTCAATTCCATTCTTGGAGCCAGCAATGCCGCGGAAAATATTGCCGCCTCCCATCACTAGGGCGATTTGCACGTGCTTGATGTATACCTGCTTGATTTGTTCTGCGACCTGCATTGCTGCTTTAGGATCAATGCCGTACTCTCTACTACCCATGAGTGCTTCTCCACCCACTTTGAGCATGATGCGTTGAAATCGTGTTGCTGACATACAAATCCTTTGTGCTTATCTTGCTACTTTTGCTTTAAGACGAAGTAATTTCCAACGTAGTGAGTCGCCAATCTGATATATTTTATACCACAAAGGATCGACTATGAGGTCGTAGGTTCCGACAAATTCCATGAGTGTACCGCCATATCCCTTTTTGAAACGATGAAACCCAAACCAAGGGTGGTTTTTGTTTGGATCTGGTCCCAGAGAACCCCAAAGATCAAATGTGTGGCAACCGGCGAGTTTTCCGAAGCGAATCATTTCCCAGAGCATGAGGTTGCTAGCCATAACATCTCGATGTAGGTTGCGAGAGGCGCCGTATGGATAGTACAAGACATTGTTAAACTTAAACATAATCCATGATGCTAGTGTGTTGCCGTTGTAACGTGCTTCAAAAATGCGCATCATGCCAGATTTACTCAGTTCTTGCCACATGGTTTTAAAGTAGTTTGGTGAGTGGGCATAAAATCTTTGGCGTTTGGTAGTTTCTGCCAGAATCGTGAGGTGTTCTTCAAGTCCTGCCTCAGTCGAGTTTTCTTGTATTGTGACGCCTTTTTTGGCAGCGAGTGCAACGTTATAGCGTGTTTTGGATTGTAGATTGGCGTAGAGCTCTTCTTCTGTTTTTGTTAGGTCAATCAGAAACGTATACTTGGTAAACAGCGGTTTGCCCGCTACTGCTTTGTGGTTTTCAAGAAATTTTATTATCGTACTATGGGCACTAAGAGCCTCGACTGGTTGAGCGATATTTGGTTCGAGTTTGATAGCTACCGCATTGTGCGACTCAGCTAGTTCTTTTAGCGAGCTGAGTTGTTCTTCGTCTGGCAAGTAACCTTTGGGCAGGTACCCCATGGTGCGCTCAATAATGGGAATGCGATGAAAGGTGACTTGAAAAGCTCGGACGAGATTACCATTTTCAAAGACGCCAACACGTTCAAGTTTGACACCAGTCTTTTTGCGAAACTCACCCCACTCCCAAGATTGAAGTGGATGTGTGACTGCTTTGTTGTAGAGCGAATGTTCTTCTTCTCTGAGTTTACGCAGGAGCATATGAGTCTGATTATAGCCCAGGCTCAACTATCAATAAAAGCATCAATACTCATTTTACCACTAAGCATATCGTCTATCATCTCTTCATCGACCACCAGCGTGCGCTGATCTACTAGCGGAATACTGCGTTGTGTCGGGTAGTCGCCCGTTCTACCGTCATCAATTTTTTCGAGCAAACTTTGGTCAATGTCTGCCAAGAACCTACTTGGTAGGCGTGTGTGTCTCATACCATATTGATAACGACTGCGGGCGCACGAGAGAAAGAGTCGCTCTTTTGCCCTGGTCATGCCGACATAGCAGAGTCGTCGTTCCTCCTCTAATTCCTCTGGGTTAAAGATAGAGCGCGAGTGTGGCAAGAGTTCTTCTTCTAGTCCAACCATAAACACGACAGAAAACTCCAGACCTTTGGCTGCATGCAGGCTCATTAGGCTGACTGAGTTATCTTGTCCTTGAACATCACCATCAACAAATTGTTTGTCCTGCACGAGGGCAACGTTTTCCAAAAATTGCGAGACAGTCTCGAACTGCGCTGCGACGGCCACGAGTTCTTCGAGGTTTTCGAGTCTTGTGAGATCTTCTTCTACTTCTGATTTATATTTACCGAGGTATGTGGTTGCTGCAAGCACTTGTTGGAGAAATTCTTGAGGTGCTTCGGCACTTAGTTTTTCCAATTGCTTGCGACTTGCCTCCAATGCAGCCAATCGTCGCTTGCCGAGTTTTTTGGCGCGCTCTTGACTTACCTCATCAAGCGGATTGACAATCACACGTGCATAGGCCAGCAAGTCTTTTACTTCTTTGCGCTCATAAAACTTCACACCGCCAACCAAGTGATATGAGATGCCAGCTTGCAGCAAGGCTTCTTCAAAAAGGCGAGACTGGGCATTAGTTCTATACAGCAAGGCAATTTCACGAGCGGGATATTTCTGCAGTTGCTCGCGCATAGACTGAACAATGTAAGCTGCCTCGCTCTCACCTGTTTGAGCGGAGAGGGTAATGATTTTTTCTGTACCCTCCTTCTCACTCCAGAGGGCAAGTATTGGGTGCAGCGTGTTTTTGGCAATAATTGCAGTCGCAGCGTCGAGAATGCTTTGAGGCGAACGGTAGTTTTGCTCTAGCTTGTATTCTTTGATGTTCGGGTAATCTGTTTTGAGCGCCAACATGTTGCGATAATCTGCGCCGCGCCAAGAGTAAATACTTTGGGAAAAATCGCCGACAACAAAGAGATTATTTTGTGGTGCTGCAAGTAATTTAGTCAAAATATATTGGGCGGTGTTGGTATCTTGGTACTCGTCGATGAGGACATGTGATATTTGTTGTTGCAGTCGTTGACGCGTCTGTTCGTCTTTGCGCAAGAGCTCGACTGCTCGCAGAAGCAAGTCATCAAAATCGAGCGCTTGGGCATCCTTGAGTTTTTCTACGTAAAGGTTATAAATTTTTGCGGCGAATTTTTGGAAGTTGCTTGTTGCAGTTTGTTCATATTCTGTTGGAGAAAGGAGTTCATTTTTACTCTTTGAGATTACACTCTGGACAGCTTTGGGCGTGTATTCTTTTTCATCATAGTGATTTTTTTTGTAAATTTGTTTGAGTGCAGCAAGTTGGTCTGCAGTGTCGTAGATTGTAAAGGAGGGGTCAACGCCGATACACCCTCCGCTCTGACGAAGTAGTTTGGCACAGACACTGTGAAAGGTGCCGCACAGCGGCAGATCGCGATTGGTTTGTTCATGCACTCGTTGCTTGATTTCTTGTGCAGCTTTGTTGGTGAAAGTGACGAGGAGAATATTGTTAGTTTTCGCTTGATTGTTCGTTAGTAACCAAGCGACACGAGCAGTGAGCACGGTTGTTTTGCCAGAGCCCGCACCAGCAAGCACCATAGCTGGACCAGACACATGTTGTGCAGCAAGTTTCTGGGCGGGATTGAGATGGCGCGACATGATGCTCATCCTAGCATATGGTTTTGTTTGAGTGATATAGTGTCAGGTGTATGAAACGCTATGTTATCGCCAATTGGAAATCAAACAAAACCGTGCTCAACCTGCAGCCTTGGCTGGCAGCGTTTGGGACAGCGCCTGCTGCAGAGAATCTTGAAATTATCATCGCACCTTCTCACACCTCACTAGCGCTATTTCAGGAGTTTGATTTAGACCAGGTGCAATTGGCTGCCCAAGATGTTAGCCCGTTTCCACTCGGCGCTTATACTGGGGCAGTAGCCGCCCAGCAACTGGCTGACTTAGGAGTACGCTACTGTTTGGTGGGGCACTCAGAGCGACGTAAGTATTTTCACGAAACAGACCAGGATGTTGCCAAAAAAATTACTGAGTTATTTTCGGTAGGAATTGTACCTATTTTATGTCTTGATGAGCCATATATCACTTCGCAAGCGCAGTTATTATCCGACGAACAGAGGAATGGTGTGCTATTAGCTTATGAACCAGGAGCAGCAATCGGCTCAGGTTATGCGATCTCGGTTGATCATGTCGAGCACGTCAGTAAGCAGTTGCGAGAATATTTCTCTACCGCTCCTATCTTGTATGGCGGCAGTGTTGATGAGCAGAACTGTGATGAGTTTTTGCTTGTCACCAATGGTATTTTGGTTGGCACAGCCTCACTCGATGCCAAGCAGTTTGCGACAATTGTGGCGAAGTGTGCAGCTTAACGTACTGCAAACACTACCCTATTTTTTTCCTGTAATACCACAGCAAAGTTTTGATAAAAATAGTTTTCATTAATTGTAAATTGCTGCCGTTCCTGGTTACCAATGACAACATATGAAATGTTATATTTTTTGAGCAGCTCGTGTGCGTTGTGAGCACCAGCATAGATTTTTTGTACCTCCGCTTCTGTTTGCGAGTATGCCACACCGTGTGTCCAGAGCCAGCCACGATAACCAAGTACGGTCGATCTACCCGCAAGCATGGGGATAGGATGATAGTGACTATCGGCAGTGAGGAAAATATCCGAGTCTGTAGTGTTTGTCCGCACCTGTTTGGCAAAGAGCAAATCTTCATTTGCTGCCAGAAGATAAGATGACTTACTTTCTCTGATGACAGAAATTACTCCAGATAGTACAAGGAGAATAAAAATTACAGCTGCAAGCATTCTAGATTTACGAGTAATTTTGAGTAACACAACCGTGGTAAAAATCGCAGTGATCAAGTGAGTATAGAAAAATAACTTAATATTGTCATAGATATGTGGTTGGAAACTAAGGAGATTGCCAAGCAGAAACACTAACACAAGTGGGGGAATTAGATGGTGAAGTACTGTTTTTTGTTTTACTCCCCAAAAGACAAGCAGATTGCCAATCAGCAAGAAAAAGAGCTCGAGGCCAAGGTTTTTGAGCCAAAAAATACTCAGTGGCCCAGTTGGTTCCATCCAGCCATGGATCACTTTTATAAACTGTCCACTCTGTTCTCCAATCCCCATCCAGATGAGTTGAAAAGTGCCCAAAACAACTGCGGGCAGCAGTAATAGGACAGCCTGTACAAACGTTGTTTTTTTCTGCTGCAGTCTGACCAGCTGCACCCAAGTTAGGCACCCAAGGAGAATAAGAAAAGTGTGGACGTGTATGAGTGGTGTTAGCCCAATAAGTACGCTCGTGCTAAGCCAAATACTACGGTTATTTTTGGCAACTTGCCACAGTCTCAGTACGACAAGTGCGAGTGCAAAACCCAGCACTATGCCGCGCTGCGGCAAGAACATGTCGGTAATAGTGTTAGAGAAATGAATTTCTCGCTCGGCTATGTGTGAGTAATTAAACAGCAGTTTATTAGCCCTAAAGTCTTGCCAGAAGTAGTAGAAGCCAAAACCACCATTAAAACAGAAAAGACAGCAGGCAATCCAAACACCCTCGAGTTGTTTAGTGAGAGAAAAAACGATCTTATAAAATAAGACCAGGCTTGCGAGCAACAGTGTGAGTGTAGAGTAAATCAGAGCTCCTCGCACAGTCACCCCTTGACGTACAAGTTGGGCGGTGAAAAAGTCATATAGTAGGGGGTAGTGTGTTTCTTGTTGCGCGTAAATTGAGGAGGTAAGATCAAAAGTTTTTTGAATGGAGAATTTTGAAATAAAACTTGTATGGAGAGCTAGATCTCCCCAAGTAGCACCACCTGAATACCAACCTTCTGACTTTTGTTCGAGCATTCTGGTCTGCAGTAAGCCGAGAAAAAGAACTCCCCAGGCAAGCACGAAGATAAGCAGTTGATACTCTGGCTTTGTCGCTTGTACCAAGTGACTAGTTTTTTTGATCGCAAGAAATATGACCGCCGTAGTAAAAATAACACTCAAAAACGTTCCAAGCCCATAGCCAAATAGCGCCGCACCAAAAAATAATAGCCAGCATAGTATGACAACTCCAACGATAAATAGCAGTGCAACCCACTCAATCTTGGACATCAGCAAAAGAACCACTTACCCAACCTTCTTTTCCTTCAAACAAAATTTTGTACCAACCGCCGAGAGACTCTGAGAGGTAAGGATAGCTTTTACCAGATTCTGCAAAACCAACGGTACTACTTTCGGTACTGGGATTATTGCGTACACGCAGTGACTCGATCCCTTCATTAAAGAAATTAGTTGGTTTTATTAGGACTTGTTTTTCGGTATCTGCAGATGTGGTAGCAGTTGGTGTGGCTGAAATACTTGCTTCTATTGGTTGTTCAATTTCTACTGAATCTTCATCGATGCTTGGTACTAGATTGGCTACATCAGCGCCAGATAATTTGGCAAGCTTGGCTCGTACTAAGACACGGTAGCCTGACACAACGTTGAGGGTATGCTTCTGGGTTTCGTAGGACGGCAGTGTGATTTCAAAAGTATGTTGACCAACTGATAGATTAGGAATAGTTACTGGAGCAAATTCCTTTTCAAGTTCGTCAAAGGCAACGATTGCTCCATCAGGAATGGTGATGAAGGCAACTTCTGCTTGTTGTCTGTTTTTTAGCGGTTCCATTTCGTAGATTACTCCCCCACTGAGTTCGGGAGTTCGCTCTGGTTTCCAAGTTACGACACTTAGTAGTCCAGACCGCAGTGTCACGCTTGTCTCGAAGGGAGCTAGGTCAGGATCATCAGGTTCAATTCTGAGCGAATAGGTGCCTGGTTTAAGATTTTTTTCTATAAACGGTGTTTTTTCGACGTATTGCCCATCAAGGAATACAGAACTTGGTTTTTCGCTTGTGATGATCTGGAGGCCGCCGGTAGTTTGGCGATCAAACAGTGTACAACCGCTGAGTGTTGCGGTAATAAGCAGGACAAAAAGGAAGCGTTTCATCGTGTCACTAGTGTAACACTCTCGGGCAAATTACAGTCGTAGCGCTTTCTGCAAAACGTCATTAATAGTATTCATAGGCAAGAAAGTAATGTCATCTCGAACGGTTTTTGGGATATCTACCAAATCTCGTTGATTGTCTTTGGGAATCAAAATGGTGGTACAACCAGCGCGATGCGCTGCGATACTTTTCTCCTTGAGGCCACCAATTCTCATCACCCTGCCGCGAAGAGAAATTTCTCCGGTCATTGCCACCTCTTTTCGAATTGGCGCGTTGGTAAAGGCAGACACCATGGCAGTTGCGATCGTGACACCAGCAGAAGGACCATCTTTGGGTACGGCGCCCTCTGGAACGTGGACATGGACATTGGACTTATTGAGTTTTTTTTCGCTAATACCAAGTTCTTTGGCGTGGGCTTTGACATACGTGAGAGCGGCCTGTGCGGATTCTTTCATAACATCCCCGAGCTGGCCGGTCAGTTGTACCGTTCCTTTGCCTGGCGTGAGTGCAACTTCGACGAACAAGACATCACCGCCAACGCTTGTCCAGGCTAGTCCGGTGGCGACTCCAACAGAATCTTCTTTTTCAGCCAAAGGCTCGTCGTACTGTGCCGGTCCGAGAAACTCTGCCAAGAGTTTTTTGGTGATTGCAATTCCTTTTTTTGCAGTGAGGTTTTTGCTAAGGTGCACGCGGGCAGCCTTGCGAGCGATTTTGCCGAGAACTCTTTCGAGTCCCCGGACGCCGGCTTCTTGGGTATAACGTGAGATTATACTTTGCAAAATACTGTCAGAAATTGTCAACATTTTTTTGTTCAGTCCATTGCCAGCCAATACTTTTTTGAGTAAGTGGCGTTTGGCAATCTGGAATTTTTCTTCTTGCGTATAGCCAGAGTAGCGAATCACTTCGAGACGATCTCGCAGGGCGGGCGGAATCGTATCGAGTGTATTAGCGGTGGTGATAAAAATCACTTGCGAGAGATCAAAGGGGAAGTCGATATAGTGATCTTCAAAGCCATTATTTTGCTCTGGATCGAGTGCTTCAAGTAGAGCTGCAGAGGGATCACCGCGAAAATCTGCTCCGAGCTTATCAATCTCGTCGAGCATGATTACCGGATTGCTTGTGCCGGCCTGTTTGATGCTCGTCATGATGCGACCAGGTAGTGCACCAACATAGGTTCGTCTGTGTCCGCGGATTTCTGCTTCGTCTCGCACGCCGCCGAGTGAGGCTTTGACAAATTTTCGTCCCAAGCTATCGGCAATAGAGCGACCAATGCTTGTTTTGCCGACACCAGGCGGACCGACAAAACACAGAATGGTTGGTAGTTTGGCATTTTTCGTTTTTGCAGCGCGTTGTTTGAGCGTGAGTACTGCGATGTACTCGAGAATACGATCTTTCACTTTTTCGAGGCCGTAGTGTTGTTTAGCGAGTATTTTTTCTGCTTTTTCTAGATCTGGCGTACTTTTTGACAACTTGCCCCAGGGTAATTCAAAAATAGTATCGAGCCAAGTACGAATATAGCCAGCTTCTGGATTATTAGGTGACATTTGGCGCAGGCGGCGAATCTCTTTGCCCAAGCGAGCTTTGCCTTCCGTATCCATGCGCAATCGTTTTAGCTTGGTTTCATAGTCGAGGACAATTTCTTCTTCGTCTTCAAGTTCACCGAGTTCTTTCTGAATTGTACGCAATCGCTCTCGCAAGACGTTTTCACGCATATTTTTGTCAAAACTCTTTTGAGTTTTGTGCATGACGTCTTTTTCTATTTTCATGACCTGCATCTCTTCTGCCAGGTGCCCAATCACGAGCTTCATGCGCTCTTTTACCGAGATGGTTTGCAGTACTTTTTGCTTTTTAACAGTAGAAATATTGAGTGTACTGGCAATCTGATCTACTAGTTCGCCATTTGTTACTCCTGCCATGAGTTTCATAAAATTGAGAAACTCAACAGGTTTGCCCATGTGGACAGCCTTGCGGAATTCTTTTTGTAGATGCGAGACGAGCGCTTGAAGCTCGGCATCCTTCTCTTCTATATCTGGCAGACGAACTGCGTTTACGAGTAGGTGTGGTTTTTCTTGGTGAAAGGAAAGTACTTTTACTCTAGCTATGCCACGCACGAGCGCATTAATATTTTCTCCGCCATCGAGCGTTTTTTCTATAATTGCCAGCGTGCCGGTTTCGTACAAATCACCAGGTGCAAAGGAATTTTTATTTGAGTTTCGCTGTGTGAGTAGGATTACTTGGTTTTGTGCAGCGCTTGCGGCTTTGATAGCACGTTTTGACAAGGCTCTACCAAAGGTAAGCACTGACTCGGTACTGGGGAATAGCACCCCTTCTCTGATCGGAATTGCCGGCAGTACAAGGCTAGTGGAGAGGTCGCTTGTCTGGGGTGTATTGCTTATTATTTCAGCCATGAATTGGCATTCTAGTTGTTTGACTGCTAAAAAGCAAGTTATGAATTAAGGTGGGTCGCCATGGATTCGAACCATGGACCTCAGTCTTATCAGGACTGCGCTCTAACCAACTGAGCTAGCGACCCGTGTGTCGGCGGCTTGTATTTTACCACGTTCGTTCTCAAGAGAAAGTAATGGTAGAGTTTTTTTCGGATACTTTGATCGACTGTCCCTCTTTTATCTCTCCGGCAAGCAGCTTACTAGCCAGCGGATCCATAATGCTTGTTTGCAACAGTCGCTTGAGCGGTCGCGCTCCAAATACTGGGTCGTAGCCAATTTTTGCGAGATATGACTTGGCTTCGGCAGTGACGTCAAGTGTAATATTTTTTGAGTTCAGTCGGGTTTGTAGTTCTGCCAGCTGGAGTTCTACGACCTGTTCAATGTTTTGTTTACTAAGTGGTTGAAAGATTACAATTTCGTCGATCCGGTTGAGAAATTCTGGGCGGAAGTGCTGTTTCAAGATAGTTTGCACAGTTTCCTCCTGTTTTTCTGGCTTGTCTGTTAGGCCTGAAATCTCGGTGCTGGCTAAGTTTGAGGTCAGAATAATCAGTGTATTCTTGAAGTCGACAGTTCTACCTTTGCTATCTGTCAGTCGTCCGTCATCGAGCAGTTGTAGCAAGATGTTAAAAACTTCTGGATGAGCTTTTTCGATTTCATCAAATAGCACGACCGTATATGGATGGCGTCTGACTGCTTCGGTGAGCTGTCCTCCTTCTTCGTAGCCAACATAGCCTGGAGGCGAACCGATAAGGCGAGCGATAGAGTGTTTTTCCATGTACTCACTCATGTCGATCCGTACCAGTTTGTTTTCGTCTGCAAATAAGAACTCGGCAGTCGCTCGAGCTACTTCTGTTTTGCCGACTCCAGTTGGTCCAAGGAAAATAAACGAGCCGATTGGTTTAGTTTCCTCGCTAATACCGGCCCGAGAGCGACGAACCGCATTGGCAATAGCCGCTATTGCTCGAGTTTGACCAACTACGCGTTTGCCGATTTCGGCTTCCATATCGACAAGTCGCTGTGCTTCACTTGCGAGCAGTTTGGAGACAGGGATGCCAGTCCAGCGAGCAACGACTGTTGCAATATCAGCTTCTGTTACTTCTTCTTTGAGAATTTGCTTGTCTTTTTGTACAGTGGCGAGTTTTTGTTTTGTTGCTTCGAGTTTCTTTTCGAGCTCTGGGATTTTCCCGTAGGTGATTTCGGCGACTTTTTCGAGCTCGTACTTACGCTCTGCTTGTACGGCTTCCTCGCGGAGTTCATCAATTTGTTTGGTTAGCGATTTGCTTGTTTCTATTACCTCCTTTTCATTTTTCCAGTGCAGCTCCAGCTCTTGGTACTGGTCCTGCAAGTCAGCAAGTTGTGACTCCAATTCTTTGAGTCGCTTTTTTGAGGCTTCATCTTTTTCCTTCTTGAGCGCTTCACGCTCAATCTCTAGCTGACGAATCTTACGATGCAATTTATCGAGCTCGGTAGGCTTACTCTCAATCTCAATTTTTAGCACTGCAGCTGCCTCGTCCATGAGGTCGATTGCTTTGTCGGGCAAAAAACGATCAGAAATATATCGGTTTGATAAGCTTACTGCTGCAACAAGTGCGTTGTCCTGAATACGAACGCCGTGATGCGCTTCATACTTTTCTTTGATGCCACGCAAAATAGAGATAGCATCAGGCACACTTGGCTCCTCCACCATTACTGGTTGAAAACGTCGCTCGAGCGCAGCATCCTTTTCGATATATTTGCGATATTCACTGAGTGTTGTCGCACCAATGGTTCTCAGTTTGCCTCTGGCAAGAGCTGGTTTTAGTAAGTTACCAGCATCGGTCGAGCCTTCTTGGGCACCAGCGCCGACAATTGTATGGAGTTCATCGATAAATAAGATAATTTCGCCGTCTGCCGACTCTATTTCTTTGATAACAGCTTTGAGCCTATCCTCAAACTCCCCGCGATACTTTGCCCCTGCGATCAGTGAGCCCATGTCGAGCGACAAAATTCGTTTGTTCTGCAGTAGATCTGGCACATCATTATCAATGATTTTTTTTGCAAGACCTTCGACGATTGCAGTTTTACCGGTGCCTGGTTCTCCGACGAGCACAGGGTTGTTTTTTGTTCTTCTGGATAAAATTTGTAGTACTCTGCGGATTTCCTCATCTCTGCCAATGACGGGATCAATTTTGCCATCTCGGGCTAAGGCAGTAAAATCTTGGGTATACTTTTCTAAAGCTTGATACTTTCCTTCTGGATCTTGATCTACTACCTTTTGTGATCCTCTGATTGTTTTGAGTGCCTCGAGCACTGCGGATTTTTCGATATCAAACACTAACTTGATTTGGTCAACATTGAGTAGTCCAAGCAACAGATGCTCTGTGCTGACATACTCGTCGCGCAACTTGCCTGCCTCAGACTCTGCATCGGACAAGACTTTTTGTAGCTCACCAGATATTCTTGGTTGACTTGCTTGTTGGAGGACTGCTTGTTGTTCAATAATTGTCGTCAATTGCTTGGTGATATCCTCAATATCTCTCTCAAGTTTTGTAAGTAGCGAAGGGACGATACCCCCTGGTTGTTGGACAAGAGCTAAGGCTAAATGGACTGGGACTACCTCACTCTGCTGGCGCTTGTTTGCGAGCGTAACGGCTGCTTGGATGCCTTCTGCTGCTTTGGTAGTAAAACTATCTCCATGCATAGTCTGTCTTATTGATTCGTATCGTACCAGTCTTGTGGATCGATACCAGAAGCTGTCATATTTGGTTCTACCGTCACCATAATTGGATTGTGCGAGGGACAACTTGCTGCCAATCCGCACAAGACAAAATCAGAGTAGTAAGCCCGGTAGGAATCGTTTGGCAATTGGGCATACACCAAGTATGACCCGGGTGTTAGCTCGAGTTGGTAGCCAAATCCAAAAGTATAGTCGTCGCTTTTTTGAATTTCTCCGGTACAAGTTATTTCGAGTGTCTTTGTGTGTTCCGCACAAACTTCCATAGTGTCTGGGATGCCAGAGCTGGGGAAGCTGAGTGAGCCTTCTATTGCGCCAAGCTGCTTGCTCGGTACTGCCGAGCGTGTTGCCGATTCTTCTTCGGATGGGAGTTGGTGTAAGTCTGAAATTTGTTGTGTTTCGATCTGTGAGCGCAGTTGTTTTTTCTCTGCCTCAGCAGAGCGAATGTACAAGCCGGTTAAAACGAAGATAAGTAAAACTACAGCGATAAAGGCAAAGGTGAGCTTTTGCATCACAAGTATTATGCCACATACCATCAAAGAATATAAATCAAACTGACCCAAACATGGTGGTAGATACACCGACCCAGGCATGAGTGTCCATGGGATTTTAGTGTATTTCATATCTCGATTAGGAGATATGGGAGAAGAGGTCGTGAGTCTCTTACCTTCAACTCCTTAGAAAGGAGGTGATCCATCCGCACCTTCCAGTACGGATACCTTGTTACGACTTAGTCCTCATCGCCAACCTCGCCGTAGAGGGGCCGATCTCTTGCGAGTTTCGGTCTCCCGCTTCGGGCGTTGCTGACTTTGCTGGCTTGACGGGCAGTGTTCTGAGATAGTCTTGAGCATTGCTGCTTCATGCTTCTCTCCCGACTGGGCACACGGTTTTCCCGTACCCTAGCCGACGCTCGGTTCGTTTACTGAAAATGTTCATCTCACTTCTTATGTTTCGCAACTTATCTATTCCAGCATGCGTGAGATGCTCTTTTTTACGGAAAACCTCGATAGCCTCAAGAAACAAACGATATGAATGTCTCTTTTTGGCTCGCAATGGATACTGCGAAAGAAATGGGATTAATTTTTCAGTAATTTCCTGGATTGAAGAAACTTTTAGCTTTGCATGTGGGTGTCATCCATACTTCTCATAATTGAGGGTATAGATTTTTCCACAGCCAAGTGTTTCTTGGATTGATTGCAGCATTTCCAAATCATCAATGCGAAGCTCAATTTGAAAATGTAGCCGTGCATCAAGTCTCAACTTTTTAGTCGAGTGTTTGGAGATGACGATGGTAAAACAACCTTCGCCATCAATAAATCCTGCAATATAATCTCCAGGAAGTTTCATACCAAGTTAGCCCTTCTCTCCGCCGAGGCGGAAATACTATGGCATCTGCAGACTTCCTTATAGTTATTTGATTTCATCACTTCGATCATACTTAATCATTCTTACACTACGTGTAGGACGACTGAGAACTATTAAGGATCTCCCTTCGTACACATACGCACCATTTATTTTCATCTTCGAACCCATTACCTAGTCTAGCTGTCTTTCTTAGTGCAGACGGTAAGCAACTTCCCCATTTGTACGGTGGGTCGTTACTAGAAAAGGCCGTTATAGTTTCAAGCTGAAAACTGCTACTTTCGCCCTTCAGCCTGCCAGTTACCCGGAGAGGCCTGCGATTTTGCTTCAAAATGCTTAATTTGGCTGGATTTTCACCAGCTGGTGTGTATGCGCGGAAGGCGCATATTTACGTTGTACAAGGAGCGAGAACGTATTCACCGCAACCTGCTGATTTGCGATTACTACCGATTCCAACTTCATGCGGGCGAATTGCAGCCCGCAATCCGAACTGAGGGGCCGTTTGGAGGATTGGCTTGGGGTTGCCCCGTCGCTACCTGTTGTCGGCTCCATTGTAGGATGTGTGTAGCCCCAGATGTAAGGGACATGCTGACTTGACGTCGTCCTCTCCTTCCTCCCCTGCAAAGCAGAGGCAGTCTCGTATGATACGTGTAACATACGACAAGGGTTGCGCTCGTTACCACACTTAAGTGGACGTCTCACGACACGAGCTGACGACAGCCATGCATCACCTGTGTACCACTCTCGAAGAAAGACTTGTTTCCAAGCCCGTGCAGGTACATGTCAAATCTGGGTAAGGTTTTTCGCTTTGTATCGAATTAAACCACATGCTCCACCGGTTGTGCGCTCCCCCGTCAATTCCTTTGAGTTTTAACCTTGCGGTCGTACTCCCCAGGCGCCTTGCTTAACGCGTTAGCTTACGCCACCCACCTCACGATATACACCAAAAAAGATGTATATGGTGAGACAGGCAACTAGCAAGGAGCGTTTACAGCTTGGACTACACGGGTCTCTAATCCGCTTTGCTACCCAAGCTTTCGTCCCTGAGCGTCAGTACTGTCCTAGAAGTTTGCTTTCGCGCGTGGTGTTCCTCTTGATATCTACGGATTTCACCCCTCCACCAAGAATTCCGACTTCCTCGAACAGACTCTATCCTGACAGTTTTGCTTGCTTATCTGAAGTTGAGCCTCAGGCTTAAACAAGCAACTTATCAAGCCGCCGACGGACCCTTTACGCCCAGTAAATCCGGATAACGCTTGCACCCCACGTATTACCGAAGCTTCTGGCACGTGGTTAGCTGGTGCTTTCTAGCGAGGTACTGTCAAAATTCCTCCCTCGCCACAGTGGTTTACGCTCCGAAGAGTGTCATCCCACACGCGGTGTCGCTGCGTCAGGCTTTCGCCCATTGCGCAAAATTCCCGGTTGCTGCCATCCGTAGATGTAGGCTCCGTGTTTCAGTAGCCTTGTGGCCGATCATGCTCTCACATCGGCTAGCCGTCGTCGCCTTGGTAGGCCATTACCCCACCAACTAGCTGATAGCGCGCAGGCTCCTCTAATAGCGCATTGCTGCTTTCCCCCGGAGGGTGTATGCGGTTTTACCTCCGCTTTCGCGAAGCTATCCCCCACTACTAGGTAGATTCCTACGTGTTACTCACCCGTCTGCCACTCGTCAGCATCTAGCAAGCTAGACCTGTTACCGTTCGACTTGCATGCCTAAGGCACACCGCCAGCGTTCATCCTGAGCCAGGATCAAACTCTCAAATAAAACGTTATCTGTTTTTAATGTTGTAAAGAATTGTACGGTTCACTGCTATCCAAAATAGGTAGCAGAAACCGTAATTTCTTACAGTGATCTACCACCATGTCTGGTTCAGTATAAATTATCTATATTCTTTAAAAAATCTTCGTTTATTAACGAGCACGTTTTTGAAAGGGAGTATCTTATATCAAGACTTACCTCGCGAGAGATGGATTGTAACACAGCTGCTTACTCGGCGTCAAAGGGGGAAATAATTCCTCCTCCTAGACAAATAATCTCTTGGTTGACTGGTTGATACAACACCCCCGACTGTCCTGGCGCAACGCCTTGAGTTGGTTCATCTAGATGGACATGCAATGTATCACTTGCTTGCTCAACTTCGCAGCCAAGCAGTTTGCCCGTATGGCGGATGCGGATAAATAATTTTACATTTGGGGAGTTGAGTGTTGTTTCGTTTGGATCTATCCAGTGTACATTTGTTAGGGAAAATTCACTTGCATATGTTTCTGCGCCAAAGCCGACAACCAGCCGATTACTCTCTGGCTTTTTAGCAATCACATAAAATGGCGGCAGATTCTCTCTCTCCAGCACTTCGCCACTTGCAGTCGTGTGGAGTGATTTTTTATTAATGATAAAACCATGTCGTTGTCCAATTGTATAAAACCACAGACCTTGGTGTGAGCCAATTATATTGCCTGCAGAATCTACAACTTTGCCAGGCTTCTCCCCCAGTTCTTCTTTGAGGAACTTTTGCACGTCAATATCACCGATAAAGCAGATGCCGACGGAGTCTTTTTTGTCGCTGACAGCTAGTTTTCGCTTTTTTGCTTCTTCTCTCACCTCTGTTTTGGCGACATCTCCTAACGGGAAAACTGTGTTCTCAAGCTGTTCGCTAGTTAGCTGATACAAAAAATAGGTTTGATCCTTGTGGATGTCTTTTGGAATTGTGAGTTGCTTGCTGGCAATTCTGGCGTAGTGCCCGGTGGCAACTGCATCAAACCCTTGTGTCATTGCCCAGTCATAAAAGAGGCCAAACTTTATCTCCTTGTTGCAGGCTATATCTGGATTTGGCGTGAGACCCGCTTGGTATTGGTCAAAAAATGTTTGAACAACTTTGTCGTAGTATGCTTTCTTGAAATCCAGAACCTGGAAAGGAATGCCTAGATCGAGCGCAACCTTGAGTGCGTCTGCCCGATCCACGTCAGTTCTGCAGCCAGGTGCGCGCCAGCATTCGAGAAATACGCCGGTGACATCATGGCCTTGCTCTACCAGCAGATGGGCACAGAGTGAGGAGTCTACTCCGCCGGACATACCAAGGGCGATTTTTTTCTTTGACAGCTTCATGTGAGGAGTGATTTTATCACTGCTTCAGCAATGTTTCTGCCCGTTTCTCGTTCAAAACCAAGAAATTGTGGGGAGGGATTGTATTCAATAAAGAAAAAATCTCCAGTCTCAGTCTCTCCCACATCAATGCCGCAGAGATCGCAGCCAATATAATCGCTCAGCTTGATGGCCTGTTGAGCAATTTTGCTTGGCACTTCGGTTGCACCAGCAACCTTAACAATAGTTTTATTGCCTTCTTCTAGCCAAGCATCACGCGCCACAGTGCCAAGTAGTTTTCCTTTGCAAATGAGGATGCGATAGTCTGCTTTGAGTGGAAAGTAGGTTTGGAAAATATACTGTGCAGTGTCAAAGTCTTTCATGAATGTTTGTAGTTCGCTTCGATCATGGAGTACATAATTGGCGTTGTGCCTACTACTAATACGTTTTTTGGCAATGATCGGAAATACTATCGCCTTTGGTTTGGTTGTATTCCAGAGTTGAGCGAATGGTAGTTCTAGTTTCTGAAGCACATAGGACTGATAGAGTTTGTCCTCATAGCGCATAAATGATTGTTGATAGAGTTTGTCGTCGAATACGCTCGCAAATGAAAACTCTGACAAAATCATGTGCAACAGAGCGTCGGCACTGTGTTCAATAGCATTGGCTACATATGGCTGGCGAGCCAAAAGTGCAACATTTTTTCCAGAGGGAATTTTTGGTAGTGGCAGCGATTTACGTGTTAGGTCGTTGTAGAGATAGTGTGAAACTTTGGTTAGTTTTTGACCCTCTTTGATCAGACGTGTAGCAGACAGGTCATTTTTTGATGAGAGTATAAGTAATTGTGATATTTTTGTCACCATTTTTCCCTATAGAGCGTTAATACTTGATCAGCATAAAAGGCATGCTTTCGGTTGCAAACCTGCTTGATTTAAACTCAAATTCGCTACCCTTTTTTTTACAGCCAACGAGTATGAGTCGGTTGTCGTGTAAACCAAAAAATAGTACATCACCGTTTTCGCTCAGCGGCGTTGTTGAAAGGTTTGCTATCCCCTCAATGCAAGCTGGATAGGTGCCAAATCGTAGTTTGTAATCGATATAACCATACATGTTGAAGACTCCCGTGGCGTTACGCGCTCGTCCGGTACTAATTTGCGGCCGACCAGTTTTTATCGATTCTCTTAAAAAAATAAAATCTACTAGTGCGCCGAGTGATCCGTTACGCTCGCGAAAACCAATCAAGTGTTCGCTTGCCTTGAAGTGATTGGTGATTAGGCCATGATCTGCGGTCTGAGTGTAAATTGCACTTCCAACTAATTTTTCTGCTTGATATAAGAAAATTCCTCCAATTGTGAGTCCCCGAGAGATCATTTCAGCATACCACGCTGCTGTTGCAAAGATATCAAAATGTTGTTCGACCATTTTCTTTTTGTAATATTGAAGCCAAGCCTGGAAATCTTGTTCTGTAAGCCATTTTTGTTCCCAGGTAATGCCTGCCTCAGCCAGCGAGTTTTCTGTTTTTCTCAAGAATGAGCGCAGTGACTTGCTCTTTATATTTTGTAGTATTTCTTCTTCGCTTCCGACGAGAGGAAAAAACCACTGCAACTTTTCTGGTCGCAAAATGTTGTATGGTGTCAAGTCAAGCTCTTTCATACAAATAACTTATTTTGGGCAATAATTTCTTGTATATTATTTTTATATGCTTCCCTACTGGTAGTAAAAAAACTGGGAAGCTTTGGCACGAATTTTGGATTGAGTTCGACAGCTTTATCGACATCTTCGATGGCAAGTTTGCCGTAGTAAAGCTTGCTGATATCAAAGTTATTTTCGCTGAGCCAGCGAGCTATTTTTAGCGCCCCAGAAAAATAGGTTGCATCTTTCATGAAGATACAGGGTTGGGTTGTGTCTTTGAGTCCGCGTTTCTGGCGAATGCAAACCATCCAGCGTTCTTCTTCATCGGTAATGTAGGGAGTCAAGAATTGCCAGAGCTCGGCAAAACTTAGTGTTTGTGAGTAGTGTACAGCCATGTAACGGACCGCTGGTTTATACAGTAGCTTATTTGGTACGGGTAGCAAACTGTGTAGTGAGGCCAAGCCTTCTTCTGTCTCTATGTATGAGCTAAATCCATACTTTTTTTTTCGTCTATGCCAAGGTTGTTGTTCGTAGTTGACTTGCCTGATCGCATGTGTACCGATTTCGTGAAAAAGGAGTCCGGCAGTCTCGCGTTCGCGAAATGATGCAATAGACTTGAGTTTGAGTGCTTTTTTTGTCATAGTCGCTCGACTGATGTATGAAGCAGACCAGACAACTGCATATCGTTCTGCCAAGCCATGCATACGGAGAAAAATTTTTGCTTTTGCTGTTACCTCTTTTTGTGTGAGAAGTTTGTCATTATCGTTGTTGCGAGGATCCTGATTTTTGGGCGATCCGGCATTGGCAATACGTGTAGCGATTGCAAGCGTTTCTAGATCTGGTTTAGGATGTTTTGACATCTGTTGCAAGCTGGCAGGATGTTCATAGGTGAGTTGGGGATTGTATGATTTGTCGCCAAAAAATTTGCGTTTTTCTGCAGCCGCGTTACTTGGTGTAAGTTGTAGTAATAAATTCACTCTTCGTCATCCATATTTACTAAGAAGCCCTGCAAGTCTTGTCTGCCTAACTCTACTCTATGCCTGCCCTTGTTGAGTCGTTTGGTCACGAGCATGGCAGTTTTTATTTTTGTCTCTTTCAGTAGAATAGTAACTTCTACTACCGGGAGTTTGCCTTCGACAACTTCTTGTTGCTGCCACAGCAGATCGTCTAGGTCGAGCAATCCAAGCTGTGTAGCAAGTTGCTCGCTGATTGCCGAGCGATATCGCTTGGTGTCAACAAAGGCGAGTGAGCTGTGTGCATTTTTTTCTTCGTCGAACACCTCAATTTGCGGCCGTGTCGAAATGATCCGTAAGCCTTCTTCACTTTTGATCTTATCGGCGAATCGCTCGGCAAAGAGCGCTTGTCCAATCTTTACCCCATGTTCTGGATTGCGTACTTCGATACCCTCTACTCGCTCAAGACGTCGTTTGAGTCCGGCTTTATTGCACAGTTGAATTGAGAGACCGGGGAAGCCATTGAGCTCAACAATCATTGGACCCTGTTCGGCATGGATAAAAATATCTGCTCCCATGTAGACGAAGCCAGCAGCAGTTGCTGCTTTGACAGCGATTAAGAGCACTTCATTCCAGTGAGGAATCTTGATACCGTTTACCTTTTTTTTTGTATCTGGGAAGTGTGTGATGTGTTCTGATTTGCCGTACACGCCGTGCGTGGTGATGCCAGTGGCTATATCGATTCCGAGGCCGATCGCACCTTTATCAAGATTTGCTTTACCCTCAGACTCTTTGGTGGGAATGCGGGTCATAGCCATAATTGGTACGGAGTTAAATACGATTACCCGAATATCGGGTGTGCCATGATAGGAGTACTTGGCAAGTGTTGGGTGAGAAACTATCATTTCTTCGACAATTGCTTCGTTGCTACTGCCCCAAGTCGTAAATTCGCCATCAAGAATATTAGCCGTATGTAGTTCAATATCAATCTTGCTGAGCTCATCGCCGTCTTGATCAAGCCAAACAGATTGATTCGGTTTTTTCTCAGTAATGATCGCCACGCCTTTGCCTGCGCTGCCACTGGCTGGTTTGATGACAAACGGAGTTGGAATTTGCTCCCAAATTACTTGCTCAAGATCGGTGCGTGTAGAAAAAACATGGTAGACGCGCGCGGTTGGAATCTTGTTCTCTTCCAGCAACTCCTTGGTTTTTAATTTGGAAAAGCCAAATTTACGGGCTGATTTGGGATTGAGTTTGGTGTAGTAATTTCTCGAGTTCATCCCGAGAATGTGCGAGGGCTTTGTGGCCATACAAAATCTCCTCTTAGGACTACTCTTCTTCTATGATGGAACGAAACCTCAAACGCTCTGACAATCGAAGACCGACAAATTTGCCAATAATGATATTGAGGGCTGCTGTACCGAGAAACATGAGCTCTGGTTCGAGTAGTACGAGCTTCTGGAGCGGTTCCCACTTGAGGATGAGTCCTGACACAAAAGCGAGACCAAGCGTCTCAATTGTCAGGGCGATTGCTTCACTTTGCTTTGTTCTTGTTTGGGCATCAAGAAAGTTTTCTGCCAAGAGAACTAAAATCAGAATGGGAAAAATATTAACACTTATAATAGAGGTAATACTAAGTAAGGGAGCTAGTGTCAGTGTGGCAAAAATACCAAGCGAGATGGTCCAGAGCAGCAAGCCAGTTCTTGGCAAGTACGACAGTTTTAGTTTGGCAATAACGCGTTTTGCCGCTAAGGCAGTGAGTACGATACCAACAAACATGAGAATGCCTTCGAAGATTCCCGTTGAGACAAGAGCAACCGATAGTACAGCAGGGATATAGATACCAAATCCTCGCAAACCAATAATGTGGCGCGAAGCTGCTATAAGCGCCGCGACAAGCGGAAACAGCAAGACGAGGACAATTGTATTGGCAGGAACGCCTTCGCTCACTGCATAGCGGATAGAATACTGCATGAAGTTATTCCAACTCAGGGGGTCGGGTGGATTTTCATCGAGAAAAGTAGCGAGTTTACTTTTTTGTTTTCCGCCAGTTTCGGTGAGATCTTGATCTTTTTTGTCTTGGATTTTTTGTTCTACCTCTGCAGAAGGCGAGGCAAGTGATGCCGAGGTTGTGCTGCCAGAGTCACTGGCTAAGTCTGGAGTTAGGATGATTTCTGCTGTACTGCGAATATCTTGCGCTGCAACAGAGGTTGTGCCGAGAGTAATCGCAATCAAAAGCGCGAAAAGTATGTGTTTCACCCAGATAGTATACCGTAGATTTGGCATTAGAGCAGCGTTTTTGTTATTGAGTGTATAAAGCTAATGCAAGTAGAAACAAATACAAGTGAACCGAGCTGACCGAGTTGTATGCCAAACAATACGATAGAGTCAATGTAAAATCCAGGTACGAGCGCTAGCGCTAGCCAGAGCAGTCCAGCGTTGAGCACGATAGAAAAAAGGCCAAAAGTAATCAGATTAATGGGAAGTAGCAAGAGCTTCAACACAGGTTTGACAACACTATTGAGGAGTGTAAGCACAACTCCGGCAATGATAAGGGTAGTAATGCTAGCAAAGGTGATAGTGGGTAGTAGCCAACTGAGGATGAAAAGCGTAATGAGCGTGAGAATAAAGGGTCGAAGCATATCAATATGATAACAAATTTGATCCTAAGAGCTCAAGAGCATTCGACCACTCCTTCGCTGGTGTTGTTTTTTGGAAAATCGATGTGCTTCATCTCTAATTCTTTGTACCAGCTGTAAGCCAGGGTGTGTTTCTGGCAATTTCAGTATGTGATACTGCAAGTTTTTGGTCGGCATTGCTGCATCGTGCTCGAGTTTTGGAAACTGGATTTGAGGAATGATGATTCTATCTGGTCTTTTGACGATGCTGATAATTGGCACTCGCCAGCGCCAAACTTTCAAAGCAGCCCTCAGCTGCCCTTTGCCGCCATCAATTACTACGAGCTGTGGCATGTCCCAATCTGGATGATTTTGTCTACGCTGGAGCGCCTCTTGGAGCATATGATAGTCATTGGGAGTGTTGAGGGTGCGGATGTTAAAAAGCTTGTATTTACTCTGATCTGGTCTGCCATCAGTGAATGCAACCAAGGCAACGGCAGGATTTGTACCTTGGTTGTTGCTGACATCGTAACCTTCGATATGTGAGAGCTTGTGTGACATTGGCACGGCCATGTATTCTTTGAGTACTTTTTGTAAATACTGTAGGCCGTCGGCTGCTTTATTTTGCAGTAACTCTGGGTGCAGGAGAAGATTTGGTTTGAGACGATAGGTTTTACTTGTAACCTGTCGAATGCTCACAAGACGATCCCTCAAAGTAGCCGCATCCTCAAACTCCTCTCGCGCAGCTAAACGCGCCATCTCATTTTCGAGCCCGGTTGTGACAAGGGAGGTTTTACCACGCAGAAATAACAATACTTGCTTGATCATAGCTTGATACTCTTCTTGTGAAATTTCCCCAACGCATGCGCCACTGCAGTATCCCAGGTGATAATAAAAACAGGCAGGTGATCGACCTGGATGTGAGCACCAGTGAAAAATTTTTCTGGCAATTTCCAAAACTTCTTGTATTCTGTAGCCGCTTTGGTAAGGACCAAGGAGGGTTCCGGGCAATTTTTTCTGTAGTATGTCTCGTTTGCGCACTGTTTCTACGGTAGGAAATGCATCATTAGAAATATGTATATAAAGAGGGCTTTTATCATCTTTGAGCAAAATATTGTAGGGTGGTTGGTATGTGCCAATTAACTCGGCCTCTGTCAAAAGCGCTTCTAGCTCACTGCCGAGCACGAGATACTGCACTTTCGCCGCCGTCGTGCTGAGGGTATAAATTCGATCAGAGAGTGTCCTGAGCTTTGTATAGGATCGTAGTCGACTTCTGAGGCGAATGGCTTTGCCGACGTAGAGGACGTTACCGGCGTCGTCGGAAAACCAGTAAACTCCCGGTGACAAGGGTACCGATGGTAAAACTGCCGACCAGGATAAGGGTGATGGTTGTTTCATTGAGATAGTGATACAGCGCTAGTCCTGTTTGGGCACCATCAAACGTTTTGGTGGTGTTGTAGTCATTTTCTAACGAAAGGGTGACTAGTAACTGAGTTGTTTGTGGTAATTGTACCTGATCGGATGTAATCAAGAGTGGTAGAGCAAGAGTTTGAAACGGCAATATTGTGTCTTCGGTGTTGGTAGCATTCACTGCGATTTCATCATTGGTCGAATTTGTTGTTATACTCGCGGACAATCCATACCAAGCCTGTCCAGTATTGTTAGTGATATTTATAGTGTAGAGTCCAGGTAAAGCGATGCCAAATATGCGTCGATCTTCGAGTGAGATAGTAAAGTCTGGCTCGAATGGTACAAATTGATCAAGCAGTTCTACCTCGACATCTTTACTCTGAAATGAATTTGACTTATATGATCCAGCAGCATAGGGAGTGACACTTGAGACACCATTGATAGCAAAGGTTATATGGTTGAGATCAAACTGCGAGAAGTAATCACCGCCACCGGTTGTATTGCCCCAAGTAGGATCAACTTGGCGCCACTGCTGTCGTTGTGAGTCAAAGTACTCTGCCCAAGCATGGAGAATATCAGTTTGCAAACTGAGTGGTCTGAGTTGACTGTTTGAGTTAAAACCATAGCCAGTGACTCTGCGAGCGGGAATATTATTGGCTCTTGCGAGGGCAATAAATACATCAGTAAATTCTTGGCAAACTGCATTGCCTGGATCTGCGAGCGCTGCCAAAGCGCCTTTTCGGGGAAAAGGATCACTCCCACCCGGCAAGTTATAGGTCAAAGTCGAAACAACATAGTCATAGATAGCTTGGGGTGTTTGGATATTTTTGGCAACATCAAGCACTGCTGGTTCGTCAATTTCCCAATATTTTTGTTTTTGTGTGTGACTCGCCAAAACAGTTGGTTGTGGGATTTCTGGTGATGGCCAGAGATGTACTTGCGCTGCAGCTGTCAGGTATACCGCTACAGCCGAGCTCGGTCCAACTTCGTAGGTTGCTATCCAGTTGCCATCCTGGTCGAGGTGAAGCTTGTTTGGAGCAGGGTCAAGCGAGTGATACTGCATTTTTTGGTATGGCGTATCGGGTGGTAATGCAATTTGCGTGATGCCGGGGGCGCTACTCGAATTTTCCAAGTTATAGCGCAGCGTAAGCGAGAAAAATTGTGTATCCCCAAATAGGGCAACAACCCCTCTCTTTCCTAGATCAGGGAAGTTAGTTACGGCTGTAGATGTTGTAAAAGAAACAGCCTCTGGTTCTGGAGTAATCTGGGTAGCTCTGCCAAACTTGAGTGGTGTCTTGAGCGTGACACTTCTTTTTTCATACTGCTGCTCATCTGCGATGCTTGGTACATATAGCTCAAGCACGTTGCCAGAGATAATAGCAGTATCTGCAGAACCATATGACAGGGTAAACTTCCTTGTTTTATTTTCACCCACAACTTGGTCGTCAAAAGTGAGAACGATAGTTGTGCCATTCTCACTTTCTGTCACCTCAGTTTGGACAGGTTGTGAGTTTGTTTCGGCTGCAATTTTTGTAAGATTTTTTAGTGGACTTTTGATTGCGTACTGTGAGACATAGCTTGTTGCTGTTTTATTTTTGAGTGAAAATTCATGCGAAACAGTTGTGTTGCCAGACAGCGAGACGGTGTAGGTTGTGTGAACGCTTGTTGCGAAGGGATCTTCATGCTCTGCAGCGAGAGCTGCTGTCGTAGTAAGTACGAGCAGAACGAGACTCAGTAAGAGTGGGCGAAAAGGCATCAGAAAAGTATTGTACTGCACTACCCTGTTTGTTCGAGCAATTCCTGTTTGAGAAATTGCCCAGTGAATGACTTATTATTTTCACTAACTTGCCGTGGTGTGCCAGTGGCAATGATATTTCCTCCACCAGACCCACCCTCGGGACCGAGATCAATTATCCAGTCGGCATTCTTTATTACATCGAGATTGTGTTCGATCACTATCACGGTATTGCCTTGTGCCACCAACTTTTCGAGCACGTACAAGAGTTTCTGGATATCGGCAAAGTGCAGACCTGTGGTTGGTTCATCAAGTAAATACACGACATGTTGTGCATTTCTTGTCGAAAGTTCTTTGGCTAATTTTACCCGTTGGGCTTCACCTCCAGAAAGCGTCGGTGCTGGTTGGCCGAGTTTGAGATAGCCAAGCCCGACATCACAGAGCGTCTCGAGCTTACTAGCAATGCCAGCGTGTGATTGAAAAAACGTTTTTGCATCGGTGATGCTCATATCGAGTACCTCAGAGATATTTTTATTTTTATACGTTACCTCCAAGGTTTCTTGATTGTATCGACGACCTTCACAGACTTCGCAGGTCACATACACATCCGGCAAAAACTGCATTTCGATTTTGATTTGCCCGTCTCCCTGACAACTTTCGCAGCGCCCACCACGGACATTGAAACTAAAGTTGCCTGCTTTTAAGCCTCGAATAGCGGCTTCTTTGGTAGTAGCAAAAAGCTTTCTTATGTTGTCAAAAGTCTTGGTGTAGGTGGCGGGATTAGAGCGCGGGGTCTTGCCAATTGGGCTTTGATCAATGAGCGTTACTCTACGCACAGTGTCGGGAATCATGATTCGCTCAATACTACCGACTTGTTCTTGAGAGCTTCTCCCGAGATGCTTTATAAGGTTAGTGTATAAAATATCGTGCAACAAGGTTGACTTGCCCGAGCCAGAAACACCTGTGATACAGCAAAATGCTTGTAGTGGAAATGTAACGTCGACAGCAGCAAGATTGTGTTTTGTGGCGCCTGTAATGCGAATTTCGCTGCGAGAAGTATCAGTATCAACCGCAACCATGCGTTGTTTACCGTCAGTTTTTTTTCTGACCACATCCTTTTTTCTGCGTAGATATTGGCCGGTGAGTGATTTTGGATTATTCATGATCTGAGTTGGGGTGCCTGAAGCAACGATCCTACCCCCCTCTTGACCTGCTGCTGGGCCGAAGTCAAAAATATAGTCTGATGCTTGCATAACATCGCGATCGTGTTCGACGACGATGACACTATTGCCTTTTTCTTGTAGATTTTTGAGTGTCGCAATGAGGCGCTGGTTGTCACGCTGATGTAAGCCAATAGTCGGCTCGTCAAGGATGTAGAGCACACCAGTCAGGCCAGTACCGATTTGAGATGCAAGTCGAATGCGCTGCGCTTCCCCACCTGCAAGTGTGGCAGCCTCGCGATTGAGTGTGAGGTAATTGAGTCCGACAGCATGCAAAAACTCGAGTCTGAGTGAGATTTCTCTGATAATAGCAACTGCAATTTGTTGTTCTTGTTTTGAAAAAACTTCGGTATTGAGTAAATCAATCCAGTTTTTGCAGCTATCGATCGGCAGCGCAGTGACGGCCGCAATATGCTTTTGTCCGATAGTAACACTCAGCGATTCTTTTTTGAGTCGCTGTCCATCACAAGTAGGACAGACTTCTTTGTGCATGTATTGACCAATCTCTTTGCGAACATACTCCGAGTCTGTTTCACTGTAGCGTCGCTCCAGATTGGTGAGGAAGCCTTCAAATTTTTCTTCAATGGCTGTTTCTCTGCCGAAGCGGTTTTCTCCAGAGACAGTATAGATTTTGTTTGAACCGTGTAGGAGCAACTTCTGTTGTTCCTCAGTCATGCTTTCGAAAGTAGTTTTACGAAAATCAATTCCATTCTGTTCTGCTACCGCTCGAATGAGTCGGGCCCACCAAGAGTCATTGCTGAGTACGCGAGCAAACGGAATAATCGCCCCCTCACTTAGTGAAAGTGAAGGGGCAATGATCTTTTCTTGATCTATTTTCAGTAGCGTTCCGAGGCCATTGCAAGTCTCACAGGCACCTTCTGGTGAATTGAAGGAAAACAAGCGTGGCTCAAGTTCTGCAAAAGAAATGCCACACTCTACACAAGCTCTTTTTTCTGAAAACAATAGATCTGTAGTTTCCTTGGGTTTGTCTGGAAACGAGAACGAGCCGTCGCTCACAAAAGCAATAATTACTTCTCCCTCAGAAAGCTTGAGAGCTTGGTCGACAGATTGAGACAGGCGTTGTTTGAATAACTTACTCTCACTGGCCGACTTTGCCTGTTGTCGAGAAAATGTCAGGCGATCGACAACAACAGAGATGGAGTGCTTATTGGTTTTGATGAGTGTAATCTCTTCATCAAGTGAGAAGACTTCTGAGTCGATGCGTGCTCTAGAGTAGCCTTGCTGCTGTAGATTTTGAAAGAGACCCGCAAACTCTCCTTTGCGATTTTTGACGACGGGAGCGAGTACCATAAATCGTACCTGCCCTTGCGAGAGGCGTATTTCCATCTCGTCATGAATTCGAGTGATGATTTGATCAAGCGACTGTGAGGAAATTTCTCGACCACAGTTGGGGCAATGTGGGTGTCCGACTCGAGCAAAGAGGAGGCGGAGATAATCATAAATTTCAGTAATGGTTCCGACCGTGGAGCGCGGATTATGAGAGGTAGTTTTTTGATCAATTGAAATGGCTGGCGATAGGCCCTCAATATGATCAATGTCTGGTTTTTGCATCATACCCAGGAATTGTCGTGCATAGGAACTCAAGCTTTCTACATAACGGCGTTGGCCTTCGGCATAAAGTGTGTCAAAGGCGAGCGAGCTTTTGCCACTACCAGATAGTCCGGTAAATACCACTAGTTTATTTTTTGGAATATCGAGCGAAATATTTTGCAAATTATGTTCGCGTGCGCCTGTTATGCTTATGAAGTCTTGTGTTTTTGTCATAGTGTTATTTCCCTGTTTCGAGCGTGACGAGTATATCGCGAATCTCAGCTGCTTGCTCAAATGCCATGCTTTTTACTGCTTGTTGCATTTTTTTGCGCAGATGTTTGGCATATTTTTTGCGATCTAATGGGGTGAGTGACTCGATGTCTTGGAGTGAGTACTCAGAGCTTTCTCTCTTGCGCTTTTCTGCCTCTTTTTGTTTTTTTCCCTGTGGAGCAAGCTTTGGTAGCATACGCTGTTTGATTGGTTTTTGTACTCCTGCGGGAGTGATGTTGTGTTTTTGGTTGAATGCAAGTTGTAACTCCCGACGGCGAGTTGTTTCTTCGATTGCTTGGCGCATCGATTTGGTCATTCGGTCTGCATAGAGTAAGACAGAGCCTTGTTCGTGTCGGGCTGCCCGTCCCATGGTTTGCACCAATGATGTGACAGAGCGCAAAAAACCTTCTTTGTCGGCATCAAGGATGGCTACAAGCGAAACTTCGGGCAAATCAAGACCTTCGCGCAATAGGTTGATTCCGACCAAAACATCGTAGACACCCTTGCGTAAGTCATCAAGGATATCTGAGCGCTCCAGTGTCTCGATATCCGAGTGGAGATAAGCAACCTTTGGTAGTTCATCATCGGTCGGTGAGAGTTCGCCAACTTCTGTTGATGAGTGCAGGTGTGATGGAATGGGACCGATCTCTAGCTTATTTGTAGGGACAGAGTCATAGCGAATTAGTGGTGTATCTGCTGTTTGTTCTTGCTTTTTTTTATTATGAGCGGCAACAAGATTATAAACTTTAGCGGGTGTATTAAGAAATTCAGTCAGTGCCTCTGCCATACGTTTTGTCAGAGTTGTAACCAAAACCCGCTCTTTGCGCAGTTTTCGACTCAATATTTCGAGCACTAAGTTTTCGATTTGTCCCTGTGATGGTCGTAGTTGTATGACTGGATCAAGCAAACCAGTTGGACGCACAACTTGCTCGACAATCTTATTTTGTGTCAACCCAAGTTCGATTTTACCCGGTGTCGCCGATATGTAGATATTTTGTGGTGTTCGCTCTTGAAATTCCGGCAAATCTAGCGGGCGATTGTCGAGCGCGCTTGGTAGGCGGAAACCAAATTGGATGAGTGTTTCTTTTCGTGCTCTGTCGCCTCGATGCATGCCACCAATTTGTGGTAGGGTGATGTGACTTTCATCAACTAAAGTGAGAAATGTTTTTATTTTTTGCCGACGTACGTTTTCTGAGAAATAATCCAAAAGAGTGAACGGGGGTTGTCCTGGTTTTCTACCATCAAAGTAGCGAGAGTAGTTTTCTATTCCGTTGGTAAAACCAAATTCACGGATCATATCGAGATCATAGGTTACTTTTTGTTGCAGGCGGTAGGCTTCTACCAACCGTTCTTGTTTCTTGAGAGCGGCAATTTGTAGTGCTAAATCTTGTTCAATCGTTTGTAGGGCTGCAGTTTGATCTTTGACTCCTGCAAGATAGTGTTTAGCAGGAAATATAGTAAAGCGTGAGGCTGCTCCTGTTGTGATAACTTTATCTGGTTTAGTTGTAGTCCCTGTGATTGGATCGATCCAGGCTATGTGTTCGATGCTATCACCAGCTAGCTCGAGTTTAAGTGCAACACTTTCGTAGGCTGGCCAAAGCTGAATAGTGTCGCCTCGTACCCGATACGTTCCTCTGCGCAGATCTGCATCTGAGCGTTCATACTGCAAGTTGCTCAACTGAAGTAAGAGAGATTTTCTTGGAATTATTTCTCCCTCAACCAATTCAAGTGTTTGACTGCCATACTCAATCGGTGAACCAAGGTTGTAGATTGCAGAAACAGAAGCAACAATAATCACATCGCTACGCGTCAAGAGATTAGTTGTTGTAGCCAAACGCAGCTTATCTATTTCATCGTTGATCGTTGCCTCTTTTTCGATGTAAGTATCTGTCGAAGGAATATAGGCTTCTGGTTGATAATAGTCGTAATATGACACAAAGTAGCTGACAGCATTGTCAGGAAAAAAATCACGGAACTCTTGGTAGAGCTGGGCTGCGAGTGTTTTGTTGTGAGCGATAACTAGAGTAGGTCTTTGGGTCGCTTCGATGACTTTTGCCATGGTGTAGGTTTTGCCTGAGCCAGTTACTCCCAGTAACACCTGGTGTTCTTTGCCTGTCTCAATACCACGTGAGAGTGCAGCCATGGCCTGTGCCTGATCGCCAGCTGGTTCATAAGGGGCATGAAGAGTGAATTTTTTATGATACATATGCGTCTCGGCGGTCTACTATTGTACAATGGACTTATCTGAGAGAGAAACTATGAACTGTACCGCATATAGCACGCCAATTGTCCGGCCAAATGATGATTTACTGCAGCTTATTTTTGCCGCAATTCCACAACTTTCAGAACGATCGGTGCTTTGTATTACATCAAAGATAGTCGCTCTTTGCGAAGGGGCGGTGGTGCCGATAAAATTTGGTACCCGAGAAGAAAAACACGCCTTAGTCGCGCAAGATGCCGAGCATTACTTGCCACCAGATAAATCAAAGTACGATCTGATGCTTACAATCAAACATCAAACATTGGCAGTCAACGCAGGTATCGATGAGTCAAATGTCTCTGGTGTATATGCTCTGCTACCTAGAGATCCAAACAAGACAGCAGCAACAGTTTGGCAAGCACTTAGGAAACAGTATGGTTTACAAGAAGTTGGCGTTGTCATCACCGATAGTAAAAGCATTCCGGTCAAGTGGGGTGCGATTGGCACTGCGATTGGTCATTGTGGCTTTGTGGCACTCAACAGTCATATTGGGGAGCCAGATCTATTTGGTCGCAAGCTACAAATAACTCAGGTGAATGTAGCCGAGTCGCTCGCAGCAGTTGGTACCTATGTTATGGGAGAAAGTGCGGAGCGACAACCACTTGCTGTTATTCAAGCCGCACCGAGAGTAGTATTTCAGGATCGTCCACCTACCGTTTCTGAGATTGCTGAGCTCGTCATTGCTCTAGAAGATGACGTCTATGCTCCGCTTTTACAAGCTGTTAATTGGCAGCAGCACGCGTCACACAAACATCAAAAATAGGCTTTGACGTTTTGGTATAGCGAAATTTATACGACTCATCACCTCGAAGAAAGTCATATATTTGTCTCTTTTGTGCAATTGCCTGCTTGATTGTGTATGTGACTAGCAGCGATCCTACGCTGAGTTCTCGATATTTATCAAGATAAAAGCCAGAATTGTAAAGCAGAAATTGGTTGTTATAGTCAAATATGAGCATGGTCGCCGCTCGCTCGTTTTCGACACGCAAAAAATAAAGCCGAAGCCAATCTTTCTTGCCAATTTCTGGAAGCAGTTGGCGAAAGAATCCCAGGTGCACGTTGTCCCAGAAATCTCGTTTATTTTGTGATGATTGTTTGTGTAAGTAAATAAAATCATCAATATCTTGTTGAGTTGGGTTTTTAATTTCTTCAAATCGATGTTCTCTCTCCTGCAGTCTTCTTGTTTTTCGCCTAATCTCATGACGCTGTTTTCGGTTGAGCTCTGATAAGTATATCTCCCACGTTTTGGGTAAAATAATTTGTGGACAAACGTCTTGTTGTGTTTCTACTACTCGTTCAGAGACAAAAAATTGCTTTAACCAGACCCTTGATGCAGACTCTTCTGGCAGGCTACACCACTCAAGCGATCTCCAAGTAAGACCGGTAAGTGATTCTAATAAAATGGGATAGAGCTCATCCTGCAGCTGTTTTTGCACTAGACTGTCTAGATAGTCTGATACATTGATACAACCAAGCAGTCGCATTGTTACCCCTTCAGAAGTTTCTTCGCTAAATAATGGTGCTACAGCAACCAGCCTATTTTCTGCGTCTCGTAGCGTGATAATGCACAATTTTTCTGGATGAAATTCTTGCCACCAGGAAAACAAGAACGCATGTGTTTGAAAAATTTGGTTGGTCGCACTCAACTCAAGTAATTTTTGCCACTCATTTTCTAGATCTTGAAATGCTTGTTTTGTTGTGATGATTTTGGTTGTGTAGTTCATAAGCGCATCGTATAGTATACGATAAGACGTGCCAAGGAAAATTCAATCGATTTCGACAAAAACCGGGGATACAGGTAGTTCAGGTTTGATAACAGGAGAACGCTTGCCAAAAGATGCTGCGATTTTTTCTGCTATTGGCACGATAGACGAACTCAATTCTTGGCTGGGATTGGTGGTGGTGCAGTTTGGCGAGCGATTTGGCGAGCAACAAGAGCAACTTTTGGTTATTCAGGAGCAATTATTTTATCTTGGTGCTGAATTGGCTGGATCAAAAACTGCTATTATCACTGCACGGTCGTTGGACAAACTGGAGAAGCAATCGCATGCTTTACAGCTCGCGCTCTCAGATAATTGGCACACAAAATTTGTTTTTCCCGGAGGCACTCAGCTTGGTGCCTATTGCGATATTGCTCGGTCGGTTTGTCGCAGAGCTGAGCGCGTACTAATAACGCTCAACCGACAGCAAAAACAATCGAGAAATCTCATGTGCTACATCAATCGATTATCTGATTATCTCTATTTACTACGTTGTTTCGTAAATGAGCAGGTTGCTTTTCAGGAGCGACAATTTATCGTAAAACATTAGTATTGAAATTTTCTTATTAGCCCCACTACCCTACCTTGAATCTGCACGTTGGTGGCATAAATAGGACTCATGCTTGAATTAGCTGGCTCGAGACGAACTCTAGTTAGTTCTTTATAAAATCGTTTTAGGGTTGCGAGGCCATTGTCGAGCAGTGCCACAACAATGTCTCCATCACTGACTGCTTGCGTCTCTTCTATAACAACATAGTCTCCATCGTCGATGTGATCTTCGATCATAGATTTGCCTTTGACTTGCAAAACATATGATCGTTTTTTGCCGGAGATCATCTCAGGTGAAACTTTGAATGATGCAGCCGAATCGGTGTGAGGCTCGATCGGCGAGCCAGCAGCGATATATCCGAGTAGTGGCAGGTCAACGCTGTCGGAGATTCGCATGAATGTACGGTCAATCAACTCAATGCCTCGCACTGCGCCTTCATGTCGTTTAATAACTTTCTTGCGTTGGAGGGCCTGCAGATGCTCATGAACTGTAGCGAGCGACGAAACACCAATTGATTCGGCTATCTCTCGCAAAGTGGGAGAAAAACCATTTTTTTGTATGTACTGGGCAATAAAATCTACAATTTGTCGCTGTCTTTTGTAGAGTGTGACGGCCATGATATCCTCCTTTTATTCGGGCGTATCTTTCCCAAATCTTTCTTAGCATAACCGAATATCTCACGAACTCGCAACTATATCTTTTTATATAAAACTATAGTAAAGATCGACCAGTCATGCTTTCGGGCGGAGTAATTCCCATGAGTTTGAGCATGGTGGGCGCTACGTCTGCCAAAATACCTGTTGGCAACATAATTGGTTTTTGAGCAAATTGATTACCAATGATGAGCAGTGGCACTGGGTATATTGAGTGTTCTGTATCTACTGCACCAGTTTGTGTGTTAATCATTTCTTCGACATTGCCGTGATCTGCAGTAATCAACACAATGCCATTTTTTTGATTGACGGCTGTCACAATTTGGCCGACAACTTTATCAACAATCTCACAGGCTTGGACAGCAGCTTCAAAATTACCTGTGTGTCCAACCATATCACCATTACAAATATTAGAAATAATCACCTGATATTTGTCTGTCATGATGCGATCAATCATCTCTTTTGCAATCTCAAAGGCGCTCATTTCTGGAGCTTGATCATAAGATTTCACACCTTTTGAAGGTATAATGACTCGATCTTCACCTGCATACAGAGATTCTTGTTGCCCATTCATGTAGTAGGTTACAAACCGTTCTTTTTCACTTTCGGTTATGCGAAGTTGTGACAAACCTTGTTGCGAGAAAACTTTGCCCAGTGGATGCAAGATTTTCTGTGGCGGAAAGACGATATCCACCGGCAGACCAGCCTCGTACTCAGTCATAGTTACAAAATAAAGATTGCTTAAAATCTTTTTTCTAGTAAAGGTTTGGCTTGCTTGGGGTTTTTGAATATTTGTTTTTTCATATTTTTCGGTATATGGGTCAAATGCTGTTGTGTGGATGCCTTGTTCAAAATCTGGCATAACAAATGCTCTGGTGAGCTCCCGAGGTCGATCAATCCGGAAGTTGAAAAAAATGACTGCATCATTTTTTTCAATTGTTCGCTTCTGTCCATCGTGCCCGCAGACACTGATTGGTTCAATAAATTCATCGGTTATGCCGTTGTTGTACTGCTCTTGGAATGAATGCAGAGGATCAAGAATACAGGAGTCAGGACTACCAAGAGTGAGAGCGTCATAAGCTTTTTCAATTCGATCCCACTTGCGATCTCGGTCCATCGCGTAATATCTGCCCATGAGGGTAGCAAGTTGTCCAACCCCCATGTGTTCACAGCTTTCCATAAGCTGCCTAATGTACTCAATACCAGAAGTAGGAGGAGAGTCTCTGCCGTCCATGAAGGCATGTATATATACGTTGCTCAGATGCTGTTGCTTGGCGAAGTTAAGCAGAGCATAGAGGTGTTCGATGTTGGAGTGGACTCCACCAGCTCCAATCAAGCCCATAAGATGCAGCGTACTATTATTTGTTTGTACGTGTTTGGCGGCGTTGAGCAATGCGGGTGAAGCAAAAAAAGAGCCATCTGCGATTGACATATTTATTCTTGGCAAATCTTGGTACACAATGTGTCCTGCACCAATATTGAGATGACCAGTTTCTGTGTTGCCGTCCTCTCCTTGTGGTAGTCCAACTGCTTGCCCACTAGCCGTAAGCTGGGTATGTGGGTATGAAACCCAGTAGCCGTCCATGTTAGGCGTGTGCGCTGTTGCAATAGCGTTACCAGCATTTTGCGGCCCGATCCCCCAACCATCTAGCACGAGCAAAACAACAGGTTTTGGACCAGTATAACTATTTTGCATCAGAGATGGGTCGAGCGGTTTGCTCGAGATAATAGGTGTGACTGCCTGCTGTGTCATGATTGCTGCTGTCGAGAGAGTCCAAGTTCCTGATAAATTTGAGACAAGCGATTATATTTGGCAGTTCGCTCTCCTCTATTGGGAGGACCAAACTTGGTGTACTCTGCTCCGACGCCAACAGCAAAATCTGCGACAAAATCATCGTTAGTCTCACCACTACGATGTGAGAGCACAATACTCCATCCTGCTTTTCTGGCGAGTGAGATCACCTGTATGGTTTCAGTGATAGTGCCTACTTGGTTTGGTTTAACCAGTAGTGTGTTGCAATACTTTTTATCGATTGCCTCTTGCACCTTTGTCTGACTAGTTACGAGCAAGCTATCTCCAACGATTTTAGTTGTTTCTCCTAGTGATGCAGTGATACTTTGCCACGAGCCAGTATCATTTTCGGCAAAGGGGTCCTCAAGATAAAATACATTGTAGAGACTGCGAAGTTTTTGGTAGTACTCAATTAGTTCACCACTAGTATATGGTTGTGCGCGATCACGCAGTCCATACTTACCCCCTTCAAAAAATTCCGAAGCTGCGGCGTCTACGCCAAAGAACAAATCTTGTGCTAATGTGTATGGACTTGACTTTATAGTTTCAACTAAAATTTCGAATACATCGCTGTTGCTATATAAATTTGGGGTAAAACCACCGACTAGGCCCACGGAGTGAATAGCTCCTTTCAGAATTAAGACCTCTTCTAGTTTTTGAAACAAGGTGACTGCCATGCTTAGAGAGTCGGGAAATGAAATATGACTAGCAGGTATAATTTGAAACTCTTGTAGATCCAAATTGTCCGCACCGTGTTCGCCACCATTAACTACCGTAAAAATATTGGTGGGTAAAAAAAGCTCCTGCGTGAGTTGGTATTTATTGAAGATGTAGTAGTAAAGAGCAACGTTATCTGTTAGAGCTCCAGCTTTGCAAACAGCTTGCGAAACCCCAAGAATTGCGTTGGCGCCGAGCTTGGATTTATCTGAAGTTCCATCAAGTTGTATAAGAAATTGGTCAATTTCTGACTGCTGTGTTGGATCTTTGCCAATTATTTGTGGCGCTATAATTGTGTTAATGTTCTCTATGGCTTTGAGCACGCCTTTACCCATCATTCTATTGGGGTCGCCGTCGCGCAACTCACGCGCCTCGTGCTTTCCTACGGAGGTTCCAGCAGGCACACTAGTGAGGACAATCCCACCCGTGTCAAGCCAGAGAGTGCACTCGATAGTTGGTAATCCGCGAGAGTCTAGAATTTCTCGGGCGTATACTCCTTGGATTTTAGGCATGCCTGTCTATGGTAGCGCCTTCCACCGCTTTGCTTCAAGGTCAGATACAAGCGAGCGTAATATTTGCTCCAAACTTTCGGGTGCATGAATATATTTATAGACAACTGAGTCGAGATGTTGCAGGGTATTACTGGGTAGTTCGTGGAGTATAAGACCATGAAGCATATGGTTTGGCACCTGTTGTTCTATTAGGGAAAAAAGTAAGTCATACTCAGTGTCAGACCAGGTAGGAGTCACATATAATGACTGCAATAAACCAGGTATATCAAGCATAATACCGTCAAAGAAATCAAGAGCTGAGTAGTTTTTTAACTCAAATAAGATGCCAAGACTGGAGATTTCGGGCCAGAACTGCCACGTATTTGTTGTACTAGTTGCAGCCAACAAGCTTGTCCGTGCCGCCTCTAGCTCTTGTAGGTTGGTGACGTTTGGAATACGAATGTTTGTAGCTGGTGCTAGATGAGTTCTTTGTAAAAAATCTGCAAGAATGGCAGCAGTACTCTCTGGCTGACTTTTCCATCTTCGATCGAGAATTTGCCAAGCATCGTTGTTTGGAGTGATGATAGTGATACTTGCGACCCTATCTTCTGGGGCGCTTGTTTGCTGAGGCACTATCTCACTGACATCTGTAACGAACAAATTATTTTTGTCAATTTCCCAGCGCATCGCTATCGGACGGAAGACTTTTTGTGAAATCGATATCGTGAATTTTGCTAATTGCTCTGTTTGTTTTTTGGTTACAACGCGACCGTTTTGTTGTTTTGACGGTATCTTTTTTTTCTCAAAACTATCTTGGGTGCGTCCAAAACAGATTGTTTTGGTGCCAATTTTTGCCGCAATCTCTTTGAGTGATGAGCGGTGGATTTCATAACGATCTTGCGCAACGCTGTCTGATTGTGCTGGCACAACACCTATTTGCGCAGATACAACAATGGTATTTTTATTTGGTTGTGTAGTATTTTTTGAATATGCTATGCCAGAGCTACTTGCTTGCAGCTGTGTTTGGATGAAAGCACCAGCAATGCTCGAGAGCAGCGGCATACCAGAGTCTCGACTTACTGCCAAGCCTTGTTCTAAGAGCTTACTCGAGTACTCCGCCAGTGACTCAATAAGATTGCTATCACCGATGATATTTTCATATCCAGAGCTAATGCGAACAAATGAACCGAGGAGCTCCTGATGATACTGCTGAGTTATTTCTTTGGTGAGAGTGTGCGAGAGTTTTTCTTTTTGAAAGAGTTGTAGAATTTTTGCTTCAATTAAACGAACTACTGTTGGCTCGTGTTGCGCTTTTACTCTATCCGACAGCAATTCTTTAACCTTGGGATGAGAGAGAAATGAGCCAAAGAGTGCTTTTGGTCCAACATATACTGTTGGTGCAGTAGGTACACCAAGCATGTGAGCGGTATGCAGCAGTTTGAGGTAGATAGGAATTGCACTTGGGCTACTTGAGCGCCCAAGCAACATGGTGGCAGGCATACAGTAATCGTAGCACACTCGAGACTAGTCTTTGAGCTTGTTCTTGAACCAATCGACAACCGGGATTGGGGCTGGATCGAGGTGGTGTAGCATTGCCAAATAGTATGTGACGTAAGCGCCAAAGGTTAGGAGTTCAAAGGCTTGTTCTAATTTAGTTTTGCCACTGAGCTCGAGCGTTTGGTACTCAATGTGATTGTTTTGGAGAATTTCTTGCGTCAGTTTCATGCGCTTGCGATTGCTCGGCTGGTATAGCTTGGACAAAACCGCAAAGAAGAATAAGACTTCATCTCGATTTTTTGGAAATTGCAAACCTTCTAGCAGGTGATGATTTATCTCTGGTACTACACGAAACTCTGAGTAGGTTTTGGCATTCTCATTGAGTTGATTGGCAAACACATGCGCCACGCCCTCAAGATGTTCGGCAACGGTAATAATTGGAATACGGTTAGAAAATTGATATGCAAGCAACTTGGCAGGATTATTTTTTTCCGCTACTGCCAAACCTGCTCGCAAATGTACATCTGCAATAGCTGCGAGTACTGCATCTACTTCTTTGTTAGTAACGTTTAGAACACCTAGCTGTGACAACAATGCAATTTGTCCAAAAATTGAGTAGCCGAGCGCCATTCTCGGTTGACCGGATGGGTTGTAGGTTGGGGTAAAGACAAGCGCCGGAGCGTTGTTGGCTTTGAGTAGCTTCGCGAGTTCTCCACCAGAAGTTATGCCAGTCACCTTTGCTCCGCGCTCGAGTGCTTGTTTGGTGCTAGCGAGTGTCTCCTCTGTCGTTCCTGAGTAGCTTGAGGCGACAAAGAGTGTTTGTTCATTTACAAATGCTGGCAGATCATAATCTGGAACAATGGTTATTGGCAATTTAATCTCATCTTTGAAAACTGTTTGGATTACGTGAGTTCCGAGTGCAGAGCCACCCATGCCACCGACAACAATATTTTTAACTTGTTTGTATTCGCCAGAAATACGTAGTGATTGTGCTTGTTGCCAGATATGTTGTGCTTGTTGGGCAAACTGTTCGATCGAGCCTTTTGTGTTACTTTTATCGAGTATTTCCATTTCTTCTGCGGAGTTGAGGATCGAAGTATCTTTTTTCATGGTTTTTCCTTGAGTAGAGTTTCTACCTGATCCAAAGTGGGTAAAGGACATTTTGAGATACGGATAGCGGCAACTGCATGAGCAAAGGTAATTGCCTCTGACATATTTTTGCCTTGCCTGCGGGCGAATAAGTAGCCAGCGTTGAAGCTATCTCCTGCGCCAACTGCATTTTTTGGTGTGATGGAGAAGCTGTTGATAGTGTAAGTATTGCCGTCAAGATCGAGTCCAACAGCTCCTTTCTCTCCTCTGGTAACGACAGTCTCTGGTCGCTTTGATAGTGTTAGTAATTTTCTGAAGCCAGCTTCGATTGAGTCGACTTCCCATATTGTGCAAAACTCTTGTTCGTTTGGTCGGTAGTACGTCACCTGTTCAATCAATTTTTTTACCTTTCTGATGTGTTCTCGTTCGACTACATTACTTACCATACCGTGATCAAGTAGTACGTCTATGCCAGCGTTTCTGGCGTCGATTACCAATTGTTGATAACCGTCTTGCAGTGCGGTGAGCTTGAAGTAGCTACCAATATATAGTGTAGAAATTTTGTCAAAGTAGTTGCGTACTACTCGATGAGCGTCATCGGGATCGAGGGCTGCATTTGCGGAGCCTCCTGTTGTTTGAATAGTATTGCCTGCTGGATTGGTGAAGTGGGAGCTAACATTAGTTTGGACCTCTGGATCGGTAAAAATTAGCTGCTGAATTTTTAGTTTGCTGAGCTCCTCGGTCACAATATCACCTACCCGGTCTTGGCCAATTTTTCCCAAGAGCGCCATAGACATACCAAGACTGGCACTAATTTGTGCAAAGTTAGCTGCCGAGCCGCCAACACTGAGCAATACTTCTGAGCCAACAGTTTCAGTTTCAGTATTTATTCCCATTTTGGTATCAAAGGGAAATCTACCGTAGTGTATATCAAGGTAGATGGAGCCAATGGCGAGGGCATCAAAGGGTCGGTGCATATGATTAATGTTCTGTCGCAATTTTACCACCTCCTGCCAGGATGTGATTTTTTAGTTCAGCCACCATAGTGTCCAAGATTTTTTGTGAGTCGGCCTCAACATTTAGTCTCAAAACTGGTTGCGTCTGAGATGGTCGAATATTTGCCCACCATGTTTTGGTCCAAACAGATAGTCCGTCGAGCCAGTCTGTTTTGGCATCACTGTAGCGAGCTGCGATTGAGTCCATCATTGCTTGCTTATCTTCTACTGAAAAATTGATTTCCCCACTAGAGGGATAAACGTCAAAAGTTTTAGCAATCTCTGATAATTTTTTATTCTGTTGTGAGATCATTTCGAGCACAACTAATGCGGCAATTAGTCCGCTATCAGCATTAAAGTTGTCTCGAAAGTAGTAATGTCCCGAATGTTCTCCAGCGAAAAGCGCTTGTTGCTTTCGCATGGCTTCTTTGATAAGTGTGTGGCCTACGCGCACTCGATCGCTTATGCCACCTCTTTTTTTGATAGTCTCGGGTACCACTCGACCACAGATAGCGTTGTAGAGAATGGTTGCATTTTTATTTGTTTGCAGGAGTTGATCTGCGACCATGGCTGTAGTGATTGTTCCAGACAAAAATTTGCCGGTGTCGTCTACCAAAAACATGCGGTCACCATCGCCGTCAAACATGATGCCTAAGTCTGCCTGTTCTTTTTTGACGGCGGCTACGATATCGTGTTGTGCCTCTTCTAGTAGTGGGTTGGCAAGGTGATTGGGAAAGGTTCCGTCTAGTTCAAAAAAAAGTGGAATTATTTTGATTGGCAGGTGTTTTGCAATTGCTGGAATAAACTTTCCCGCCATCCCGTTACCGGCATCGACAACTACTTTTAGTGGTTTAAATGTTTGGACATCGGCCATAGTAAGGGTGTGAGCGATCCAATCATCAAGAATATCTACTTTTGTAATGTTTCCAGGTATATTTGCAACGGGAAACGCTGTGTTAGAGATTGCTAGATCACGGATATCATAAATGCCTGAATCACCACTTACGCCAATTGCTCCTCGTTTGACAATTTTCATACCATTGTCTTTTGGTGGGTTGTGGGAGGCAGTGATCATGATTGCAATATCAATATCGAGTGTTCCGGCAGCAAAGTAGCTCATATCGGTGCTGATAAGACCGAAATCAATAACTTCAATACCTTGTGTTGTTAAGGCTTTGCTGAGTGCTTCGAACCACTCCTGCGAGCTTACGCGCATATCATACCCAATCCCAACTGTTTTTGGAGAAAAAAATGAGCCAATTGCTCCACCAATTCTTCCGACTCCTTCAGCATCAACTGATGAGTTGTGTGTGGCTCTAATATCGTAGTCTTTGAAAATATCGGGTTCGAGAATCATACGAGTCCTTACTATTTTTACTGGGTACTCGCCTGATAGCGACTGATCTGTTTACTCTACAAGGAGAGTGTCAAAAGATCAAGTTGCTGTTCTGTGTTGAGTACCGATGTGTTGGTTTTGCTTTGGTAATCAATCTCAAGTAACTGTTGGTGAAGTTGTAGTAATGCGGTCAAAGTAAATTGTCCCGCCTGTTTTTTGAGTTTTGCTTGCACGAATGGTGGTCCGGCGATTACTCTCCCGTCTTTTACTTGCAATAGAAGACGGACTTGTCGTGCCAGCATGGCAAAGCAAAAGCCGATCCCATCGGTTTGTTTTGCTTGAGTAAGGTACTCCAAAGCCTGCTTTTGTTGGTGTTTATTACCAAGGCAGTCAAGCCATTTAAAGAGCGTTGAGCTGGTTGGAAAATGTTGTGACTCTGCTTGCAAGAATTTCTTGAGTTCTGATGCAGTAAGATCTTTTTGTTCGAATAAAAGTACGTTTGCATCTTGATGAGACTGCAAGTAGGAGATAAGGTCGGTTTTTCTCGCAGATTTTGGCAGACTATGTAGTTGTTCGAGGACAATGAGTTTTTGTTTTTGAAATAGGTCTTGTTCACCGAGTTGAAGTTCTAGGTCTGCCAAAGAACAAGTTTTTGCTTGCAGCCGCTTTACCACTTGACCAAGCGTAGTCGCTTGCTTGAGTTGTAGCAATAAGGCTTGGTGTGCGTGAACTTCATGTGAGCCGTGGATGATTTTCATCTACTTCAAAAGCTGCTCAAGTTGTGCGATTAGATAGCCAATAAGAATGAGCGCAATATATACGATACTAGTATGTAGCAGGCGGAGTGCTTTGTGAGTGCGTGTTTCTTTGTGTGGCCAATGCAGCTTTTCTGCCAGGCTAGTCAGAAAAGTATGATGATTGTTGAAAGCAAGCAAATTCTTCATATCTCTAGTATACAACGTTATGCGAGTGGTATCGCAAATTTTTGCAGCTCTCTTTTTGCGAGTTTGTAATTGGGAGCATACTTGGCGACCAAAGCCCAAAATGTTCTTGAGTGGTTGTGGTGAGTCAGATGGGCTAGCTCATGGATAATAACGTAGTTTATACTCTGGGGAGAAAAATGCACCAAGCGCCAGTTGAAATTGATGTTGCCGCGCGAGCTACAACTTCCCCAACGAGATCGCTGCTCTCGCAGGGTAATGCGAGCAACAGAAACATCCATCAATTTGGCAAGCGCATAGGTTTTTGGCAAAAGATATTGCTCTGCAGTTTGTTTCAAGAATCGTACAAGTGCTACTTCATATTTATCGGAGTTGAGGGAGGTTTGTTGCAATGCATTGTTGTAGAGTAATGCACCGTTCAAAATACTAAAGCCTGTTTCTTGTTGTGGATTATAGGTAGTTTTTTTTTGATATGTTTTGCCAAACAGGTGTATTGATTTTTTATCGACTATTTTGGTTTTTTTGGCTTGTTTTTGTTGTTGTTTGTCAATCCATTCGTCCTGTCGTTTTACAAATTGGTCAACTAAGATTTTTGGTACCAGGTCTGGTGCCGTTACATGTACGGCGTTATTATTGCCTATTCGGATAGAAATATTGTGGGACCGTTTTGATCGCTTGAGTATGTACGCTCGCATATCACTACTACTCAACAATTCTGGCAAGCAGTTCTAGACTAGCAATATACCTGCGGATTTGAGTAGCAAATAATAACAAACTCGAGGCAAATATAACATCAAAGATCTCGACTAGCATGCTTTTTTTCTGAGCCAAGCGAACAGCAAACGCCATTTCGACCAATGTGACAAGCAGGAGCACGATCGCCTCTACCAGCACGGCTTCAACAGAATCACGTCCCACTTGATGTCGCTGCAATTGCTGTTCGAGGATGGGATATTCCTGCAAAAGAAAACGAATCGAGAGGAAGAGGCCATATAGTCCATGGAGTGTCAAGAATATCAGGGCAATTTTTTTCCAGAGCACTCTAATCAGATGAGCATATGCGCCAACAAGGAGCCGCCAATTGGGGTGAAGTACGATAGTCTTTTCTTGCTCAGGTGTTGTCGCAGTCTGCATGCTGCTATCTTAGCTGGTGCGGTACAATAGGGCAATCATCTCGCCGAGATGCTGGAACTGGTAGACAGGCTGGACTTAGAATCCAGTGCTCATTACGAGCGTGCAGGTTCGATTCCTGTTCTCGGCACAAAAAACCCCGCCGTCAGCGGGGGGGGTTTTTGTCTCAGAACGAAAACTCCGGTGAGGAACTAACCTTCTGAGGTATTAGCAATATAGCAAATTACTATAAGATTGTCAATATATATCAAATACCATCATTTGTGCTAACAAATTCAAGCAAATCAGCATCTTGTTTGGCAGATCTGCCTGCCGATCTATCGTCATAGCGCATCTCAGCCATCCACTGGTTTACACTTACCGCCCAACTACCATTGCTCGAGGGAGTATACTTCCGCATTATTTGCTCTGGAGTCACCAGACCTATATCGATGTAGTTGTTTTTGAGGATAATGGCAGCAGCGCGAAAGTTTTCTTCATAACTTTCAAACTCCCAGGTGCCCCGGGCATGTACGCCGAGACCGAGACAATTGTATGATCCAGGCGGCGTAACCTTACATAGATTGCTTTCTTGCATGGCTATAGCAGGCAATAATCTGAAGTCCATCCCGTGCTCGTCGGCGATTTCTACAAATAATCGGCCGTATTTTGCATGTGGTTTGAGTGGCGAGTTGTATCTGGCCAAGAAGTTGGTCACCAATTGTGCTCGTGCGTCTTGCACCTCCATAAAAGCCGTGATCTCTGCCTCGCGCGCGCGTTCTGCAGGACTCGCAATGCTCGCTCGCACTGCTTCGCTTGGGTTGTTGAGAAAGTGTTGCCAGGTAATCTCGTGGAGATAAAACTGCATTCCAGCCACACCGGTTAGTAGTACACCAGTTGACAAAAATATCCATGAAAAGGCAAAAAACAAGTTTTTCATTTCGCTCGAACAAACAGTATACCAAATACTCACACGCCTAGACAATAACCCGAACAAATGATATCCTATAACCATATACCATGAAACATTTTTTTGCTTTATATATCGCTTTTTTACTTACTTTTTTTGTGCCAAACATTGCCCATGCTGACGAGGTAGCAAAATTGGGCATGCATGTTTTGCAGCCCGATGAGTTTGCAGTAGCCAAGCAAGCATTACTATCACCGGATACAACTGCTGCCGAATCCGCCTGGAATTTTATGACTGTGCCAATCACGCTCGTAGATATAGAGGATCCAATCCGCTGGCAAAAACAATTTGATCAGGCAAAAATTGACAGAGTTATTCCGATTGTTCGCCTTACCACGCGATTTGAAAATAATGCCTGGCAGCGTCCGAACCGTAAGGAGATTGTTGCCCTCATTAATTTCCTCTCTGATCTGGAGTGGCCAACGGCTGACAAGCGCATAATAGTTTTCAACGAAGTAAACCACGCCAAGGAATGGGGTGGCAGTATCGATCCTGCGTCGTATGCTCAGGACTTTATCTTTGCGAGCAACTGGGCGCATGCAGTTGATCCTGCGTTTATCGTACTTCCAGCAGCTATGGACTTAGCCGCAGGTAACACTAAAGACACCAGCGAAGCATTTTGGTATTTATCACAGCTGTATGAGTATGACCCAGAAGTTTTTTCGTATGCTGATGCTTGGAACTCTCACTCGTATCCAAACCCGGGTTTTGTCTCCTCCCCTGTCCGCACTGATAAAAACTCGCTGCGTGGTTTTGAGCATGAACTAGCATTTTTGGAAAATAAAATTGACAAAAGCCTGCCAGTGTACATTACCGAAACAGGTTGGCGCGGCACCAGAGCGACCGATCGCTGGCTGGCTTCGTACTATGAGTATGCACTGCGACACATCTGGAGCAAGCCAGAAGTAGTGGCAGTAACACCGTTTTTGTACAAAGGAGCACCTGGTCCGTTTGCCGAGTTTAGTTTTGTGACCGCAGACGATCAGCCAACTAACCAACTCCTCTCACTACAACTAGCTCTCGAGAATATCGCGCGTGAGAAGCGCTTGCTCTCTAGCGTACAATAACCGGTATGAAATTTGCCATTGTCAGCGACACTCATGATCGATGGGACCTACTCATGCAAGTTGTGGTGCGAGCCAATCGGGTGGGCTGCGAAGTACTCTTGCACGGAGGTGACCTCGTCAATCCAGAGGGTATAGACACACTTGCCAAATTTTCTGGTGACTCCTACTTAGTCTGGGGCAATAACGAACCAAGTCATCGTACGACAGAAGCGATCACGGCAAAAATTGCAAAACATGACAACATCCATTTGGCACATGGCACGTTAGACCAGCACATTCTCGGCATAAGTATTTTTATGAATCATTATCCAGAAGTTGCTCAAGCAGCTTTTTCACTTGATATTCATGACTTGGTTGTGCATGGCCATAATCATGTATATCAAGTTGAGAAAAATGATGGAAAATTTTTGATTAACCCCGGCGAAGCTTGCGGGAGGATGACAGGTATTGCGACGTTTGTTATTTTTGATACTAAAAAAAAATCTGCCGAGCGAATAGAATTGCGGATGTAGCTAGTAGTTGTGCTTGCCCTAGAATGTGCTGATGGTAGAGCAACCGAGACTATTAAATTTGGAAAAAGCTCAGGTTTTGAGCAATTCCCTTTCCGAAGAAGTAAAAGCATTTCTTTTGGCTCAACACCCGAGTGTTGCAATCTTTTTCACCAAATGCCTCCTTGGTGTTAATGAGTCTATAGATTTATTAGGAGAAGAAGGTAGAACGCAGCTTGGAGAAGTATCAGCGCTTTATGATGAAGATAAGACGTTGCTTTTTTATGCAATTTGCCTTCAATTCCTACAAGCAACAGGTCGCGATAAACTTGTTGGGCTAGTAGTAAATTGGCCGCAGCACATTCAAATTATTTTACAAAAGTATGTGCAAGAGTTTGTTAACTTTGGACGAGTTAATCTAACACTAGAGACGGAAACTGATTTAGCAGCTGATGGAATTGAGTGGGAAGCAGTATTGTCAGAAATGGCTGATTCAGCATATGTGCCAGATTTAGGTTTTGATAGTCAAGATGGCATTGTCGCTCACTTTTTGTGTTGTCTGTTAAACCTACCTTTGGAATTTTTAACCCACCTCACTTAAATCCCCGACCGTAAGGTCGCTTGGGGATGGAGGTAGCCCCTGAATCTTTTTGGTTGGGAGTTGCTACACTATCTGTAGAATGCAACTAATAAGGTTAGCGCATAGTGT
>Ga0210057_1000553_pt1 | contig 61395 bp, 62 predicted proteins | sample CryGeyCG2114_010_2_FD_183968 | JGI IMG/M metagenome (GOLD analysis project Ga0210057, IMG submission 183968) | Groundwater microbial communities from aquifer - Crystal Geyser CG10_big_fil_rev_8/21/14_0.10 (SPAdes) (version 2) | ecosystem: Environmental > Aquatic > Deep subsurface > Groundwater ...
TCAAAGAAGTTGAGCGACTACGGGGTATCCTGTATGATGTCCAAAGGAAACACGGTAGCCACATTTCTTAAAAATCGGCAAAATCCGCTAACACAATTACGGTAACCTTTTATTATGGCCTATAGCGCGCTTTTTGCTGTCTTTCTTCTTGATGACTTTGCCATAGTTGGCATTATATCATAATTTCCTCTGTCACTTACTTATACCATCCCCAATCAACCATTTCACCCAAATCCCTGAATTCTGGCTACAAAACTTCGTTTCGCGCTCGCCATATCTCGATATGACTCGCGCTCCTTTGGTCCGCCGTAGCACCTCGCGAAGGAGACCAACTCGTTTTTCGCTCAACATTCAGGAATTTGTTACGGTGAAAGCGTTGATTGGGGATGGTATTATTTCTCGTTCAAAGTAACTGCTGTTATATTCAAGGTCTTCAAATGATTAAAAGTATCCACTTCTCCGTATTTGTTTGCTTCCACATCCCCTGCAACAAAGACGAGAAAGATACCGACAACTATTTCCGCGACGAGAACAAACGAAGCAAGAGCACCAAAAGCCGCGCTTTCAGGAGAAATCACATACTGCAAGATGGTGACCACGGACATAAAAATGCCGGAGACAAGCACCCACGTTCCCTTCCAGCCAATATCATGTGCACGACGCAAGCTGGCGGGGATCGTTATCACACTAAAGAGTCCGAAAACAATCTCAAAACCTATCTCCAAGGCAACCGAAGACTCTGGAAATGAACTAAGAAGAATGCCGTACGCAATTCCGATGAACAGTGCACCGAGAATAACAAGAAAGAAATTCTTTCTGTTAAGTCTTCCTTCAATGAGTCGAGGTAACATTGGCATTGGTGATATTAGCGTTTAGACCCCCACTTCTCCATAGTAACAAGAAGTGGCGAAGCGATAAAGATAGACGAGTAGGTTCCTGCAATCACACCGATAGAGAGCGCGAGTGCGAACATTTGGGTAGCCGTAGGACCGATGAAGTAGAGAGCGAGAAGCGCGAAGAGCGTGGTAAGTGATGTGTTAATTGAACGGCCTATGGTCTCATCAACACTTTCTCCAACAATCTCCTCAAATGGTTTCTTTCCGTGATTCTCCTTATCGAGGCGAAGATGTTCTCGAATACGGTCGAATACGACAATCGTATCGTGAATCGAAAAACCCAGGACAACGAGAAGTGCGGTCACAAATAACGTATCGACCTCAACCCCTTGGGTGTGTCCAAGATAAGAAAAGACACCTGTTGGGATAAGGACATCATGAATGAGGGCAATAATCGCAATGATACCGTACTTCCAAGACGAAACCCGCCCGACTGAACCGCCGTTCGGGCGGACCGGTTCAGATACCTTTCGAAAGGCAAAAGCGATAAAAAGAATAATGACAAGAAGAACCAGCACAATGGCCCAGAGCGACTTACCTATTGCCTCCTTTCCGAGAAGTGGGCCGACTGAATTAAAGCGGAGTTCTTCAGCTGTTTTTGTCCCTTCAAAACTAAGAGCGGTAAGCGCTATCACATGATCGCTATCGGAAAGCTCACGTGTGCGGATAATAAAGCCGGAATGCTCACCATCAACCGTTGGCCGTACCGAAAAACTACCAAGCTCGAGAGGTGTCAACACTTGTTCAATATCGACAACCGAAACCGTATTGTCGGTATAGACAACCTCCATAATCGAACCGCCCTTAAAGTCGATACCGAGATTAAGTCCCCACACTAAAAGTGAGCCGAGTGAAGCAACGAGCAGTATGCCCGAAATGATGTACCAGATTTTTCTTCGAGAAATAATAGACATAGCGTTTAGCGTTTAGTGGAGTAGTCGGAGGCTGCGTTTAGTACTCCTGAGCCAAATAGGAATCGGCCGATTTTCCCCTCCTTCATCTGCATAGCATAGAGTAGTGTCCGGGAAAATGTAATTGCCGTAAACATACTGGTTCCGACACCGATAATAAACACGAGTGCAAATCCGCGAACAATCGGAGTGGTGGCAAAGTAGAAGAGAATAATAGCCGTGAGGATACTTGAAATGTTGGAGTCGCGAATGGAAAGCCAGGCGCGAGCGAACCCTTCCCTCATCGCATCATGAAGCACACGGCCTTTTCGAAGCTCTTCCTTCATACGCTCGAAAATAAGAATGTTTGCGTCAACCGCCATACCAAGAGAGAGAATGAATCCTGCGATACCTGCAGCAGTGAGAGTTACCGGAATAAGCTTAAAGATTGCGAGGTTAAGTGCCACATATGCGACCAAAGCGATACTCGCAAGGAGTCCTGGAAGTCGGTACCACAACACGAGAAACGCCGCGATTATAATAAGTGACCAGATACCTGCTTTGACACCAGCATCGGTTGCTTGATCACCGAGCGTCGCTCCAACTGTTTGTGTTGAGATAAGGGAAATAGCAACAGGAAGCGCCCCGTAGTTCAAATTGCGCACTAAATCGCGAGCCTCAGTTGGAGTAAAGCCACCGGAGATCACCGCGCTCCCTCCGGTAATTTCTTGTCGAATAACAGGACTGGATATCGGCACACCGTCAAGGAAGATAGCAAGTACATGCCCAACATTCTCTTTCGTTATTTTGGCAAACAGATCACTTCCTTCCTTGTTAAAGTCGATTAACACTGCCGCTTCTCCCGTCGTATTTGAATCAAACTGGAGTTGAGCTTCTTGGAGAAAGCGTCCGGTAAGTTCGGTCGAAACAAATACCTCTCCGAGTGTCTTTGTCTTTAACTCCTCATCGGATAGTTTCTCCATCTCCGGACGTACGAGTTTAAACTCGAGAAGCGGTGTAGCACCAATAAGCGCAGTTGCCTCATTCAAATCGGTAACACCTGGAAGCTCGACGATGAGTCTGTTCTCACCACCACCAAGTACACCACCCTGTTCAACCTGCACGATTGGCTCTGAGACACCGAAGAGGTTTACACGACGCTCAATAACCTCGCGAAGAGAGGTCATTGCACCTTCCACATCGGCGGAATCAAGACTGGCGGTATCGGCGCGGTACACGAGATGTGACCCGCTTCGAAGATCAAGCCCTAGTTTAAAGGCATGTTTTGAGTCCCCAAGCTCGGTCGAATAGACAAAATAGCCGACTAAAACGGCTAGAATAATGAGCCCAATGGCGCCAAGACGATACTTCCACATAGGGAGGCAGTATAAAGTATTAGGCAGGAAGTATCAAGCATCCCTTACAAACAGTCTTTAGAACAAATCAAAAAGAAGCTTCAAAAAGACAACGATCAGCATGAATCCAAAAATAAGTGAGCCGAAATCATTAACCGTCAGTTCTCCCAATCGTTTATGTTCCAACTCTCTAAAAACGCCGTCTTTATGAAAGCCCCAAATAAAGAAGCCGACAACCATCAAACCAATAATTGTAGTAAACATATCTACGAAAGTGTTGTCTTTGATAATGGGTGCCTATTTCTGTAACAAATCCAAAAACTCTTCAACCGACAATTCCGCGTCTTGAATAATCTTCCGTAGCAGACCACGACCGATAGTTTTGTGGCGAGGAACGGTAACCGGCCACTGCGGGCGTGCCGGACTTGCCAATCGGATGTGACTACCACGTTGTCGGACGATTCTATATCCTCCCCGTTCAAGAGTCTTAACAACTTCTGCACCCGACAAAATCGGAAGTTGTGGCATCGCACATAGATTACAAAGAAATAGTGTGCAAACTTAATTCTCGCGGACGGTAAGAGGCGAGCAGGTCGCGGTTTTCTTTCTCTTCCAAACAAAGCCCGATAACCTCGCGGATATTTTTAAGTGCTTCATCAAGAGTTTTACCTTGCGTAAAACAGCCGTTCAGGACCGTACACTGCACCACGTAAAAACCATCCTCGTCGCGTTCAACGATAACGGGGAATTTCTTGTTTTTAGCTGTGCGTACAATTGCCTTTTTCATGGTGCAAGCATACCATTTCCTGCTAAAATCTCAAAACACCCGCGGTTAGAGATTTGTAGAAGTTTAACTTCTACAAACGGCCATGGAGAGCCTTTTTCAAGGGCTAAACCCGTTTAGCCATTGAAAAGCAAGTTGCAATTATACCAAGTAATACCGATAGGCATTACTTGGTATAATTTATTTTCTACAAAACAAACTCTCTTTTGAGCTCCGCTATCCCCTCCTCAAACACTACCTCTGGTTTCCAGCCGAGGAGCTTCTTCGCAAGTGAACTGTCCGCGAGCGTATCGTGAGGTTCTATTTTAGGTGGTTCGTGTACGACGGGACCTCCAATCATCTCTGCAAGCTGATTGACGGAATAGTTTTTCCCCGCGCCAATATTCATAACCTCCCCCTTCCCCACCTTATCACTCTCCATTGCGAGAAGATTTGCTCGTGCAACATCTCGAACATGTGTGAAATCTCTTGTTTGGGTCCCATCACCCCAAATTGTCATCGGCTTTCCTTGACTACGCTGTTTGAGAAACTTTCCAATAGCAAGCGGGTATGACCCATCGGGATTCAGCCGAGGTCCGTACACATTGAAATACCGAAGCCCCACCGTTTCTAGACCATACACCGTGCTCCACACCTTGCAATATAGTTCTCCGATATATTTATGCAGACCATATGGACTTAACGGACTCGGTGACATTGTCTCGACAAGAGGAAGCACCTTCCCGCCCGAACGTGTCGAGCCACGTCCGGTACGGGCGGGCTGGTCGCCGTAGGCTGAACTTGAAGCAGAATAGACCACACGCTTCACACCCCCTTCCTTTGACGCGATGAGGACGTTCAATGTACCTGTCACATTGACCTCGTGAGTCTCCGCAGGATTTTCAATCGAATATTGAACACGCGGGAGTGCGGCGAGATGAAAAACAAATTTTGCCCCCTTAATAATCGGTTTTATATCTTCAAGATTTCGAATATCTTTCTCATGAAAAATTACTTTCGGATTGAGGTTGCTTTTCTTTCCGCCGGAAAGATTATCTATGACATGCGTCTCATATCCACGCTCAATAAGAACGTCAGTAACATGCGAACCGATAAAACCCGCACCACCTACTACTACAACTTTTGTCATTTTATTTGTTTTTTTTGGTTTCATACTATTATGCAACTACGTTACTACTCTGGGAGTTACAAAATCCTAAGCACGAAATCCTAAAATCTAAACAAAACCCAAATTCTAAATCCGAAAAACGAAGAAAGTTTGGAGCTTGTATTTTGAATATTGGAATTTGTTTAGGATTTAGTTTTTAGAATTTAAAGTTTGCTTGCTTACACACCACTGCGTGAAAGCAAGACTTTCACCGTCTTTAAGGCAATCTTCATATCGAGGAAGAATGAACGATGCTTCAGATAGAATAAATCGTATGACAGTTTGACCGACGTCTCGTTTGTGTCTGCGTTCCCTTTTGGTGGGGTTTTGTGATAAATCTGTGCCCACCCAGAGAGCCCGGGCTTAAGAAGATGTCGGATGTGATAATACGGTATCTCCTTTTCATACAATTTTACCAAAGAAGGAAGTTCCGGACGAGGACCAATAAGAGACATGTCGCCTAAGACGACGTTCCAGAGTTGAGGAAGTTCGTCAATACGCGTTCGGCGTAGCATTGCCCCGAAGCGAGTCACCTTGTTCCCCACCTTCAGATCGGCACGTCCCGCGTCATCTCGAGACATCGTCCGAAATTTAATGGTCTTCATTATTTTGTTATGTTGTCCCACACGTTCTTGAAATACAAAAAGTGCTCCTCCGTCGTCAAGTTTAATACCGATATAGACTACGAGATAGAGCGGTAAGGACAAGACGCCCAAGAGAGATGCGAAGAGTATATCCATCGTTCGCTTCCCAAGGTCATACAAGGTGCGTGATGACATAGAGACATTCTCAAGAATCCAGTTGTGCTGGATGAGTGAAAGCGAGACATGTCCAAAGATTTCCTCGTACAGAGTATGGATATCCATAAACCGCACCCGGGAGAACAGCAAGTTATAAAGACGTCTCGACGCTGGTTCAACCTTTTCGTCGCTCAGGTCAATCACCACAAGCGACACCTGTTCTTCGTACACGCGTTTAAGTATATCGTCTTGGACATCAGTTTCACTCAGTGTATGCGTATCTGTCCCCGAAACAAACCGGACATTGTACCGAGAGTTTTCATTTACCTCGTGAAGTAATTCTTGAAACGCAGGACCGCTTCCAATAAGGATTGCCCGTTGCTTCTCTCCCGCACCCAGCACAAGCGACCCATATCGTCGCCACAAGAAAATAACAACAAACGAAATGCCGATATAAATAAAAAGGTTGGCGCGTGGGGTTATGAGAAAGCTGGGAATAAAATAAAAAAGAAGTACTGCGAGAATACTGTTGACGGCAAGCGTTGAGAGAAGAAGTTGTGGTAACCTGCGCTGAAATAAAAGTGTGTGTCGCTCATACAGACCGGCGATAAAAAAGACGATGAGCCAAACAATAAATACAATCGTAAAAGGAAAGAAATGAAGGCGAACGACCGGTTGACTACCAAAGGGAAGTCCGTATCGAAGAAACAGCATGAGAAACAATGCCGTATAAAGTAATATGGCGTCGCCTAGAAAAAGGAGAAACGCTTCTATTCGGTGAGAAAACATGGCATCATTCAAGAAACACGCCTTTACCCAGTACTTTGCCTTTAACGCGCTCGCGAGGGTATGACCTTGCCTTGCCACAGAGTTTAACGCGTTTGTGGTCAAGGTGCTGGGTTTACAACAGGCTACAACAAAACCACGGTCTGACAACATTATAACTGCAAAAAAGGTTTATATGCTATATGGCTACACGACGTAAAATCCTATTTCTTATCACAAAGGGCACCTGGGGCGGTGCCCAGCGATACGTATATGATCTGGCAACCCACCTCCCTCAGGGCACATATGAGCCTGTGGTGGCCATGGGAGAGGGCTCTTCTCTTGCCCAGAAACTATCAGAGGTAGGGGTTCGGACCATCGGTATCCCCTCTCTGAAGGAGACCCGCATTGCGGGTCCTCAGATGAGTGATTTTCGAGCCTTCGCAGATCTCATCCGACTACTACTTGATGAGCGTCCGGATATCGTACACGTCAACAGTTCCCGTGTCGCACTATTCGGAGTCCTCGCTTTACGTGGATCAAAATGGTACACCTTTTTCTTAACCCACATAGCACGCCGACCCTCTTCCTCTAAAAAAACGTATACACCCAAGATTCTCTATACGATTCATGGATGGCCGTTCAAAGAACCGCGTCACCTGATAATCACCGGCATCATCTGGTGCGCATCGTACCTTACCGCCCTTTTATCGGACGCACTGATTGCTGTATCCCGCCACGACTACACCTTGGCAACATACATGCCCGGCATTACCCACAAAGTAACCCATATCCCAAACGGCATTGACGCGATTACATTACTTGAACGAAATGAGGCTCGAAAAAGCCTCACGAAGACACCTGCGCCAGATGAGCGTTTGTGGATTGGGACCATTGGTGAACTGACTCCTAACAAGGGGTATCGGTTTCTCATTGAAGCCATGGCAGATATACCGCCCTCTGTGATTCTCTGTATTATCGGCAGTGGTGCAGAGTATAAATCCCTAACTGCTTACGCAGAACAACTTCGTGTTTCTTCAAGAATTCTTTTTGTGCCCGCCCTGCCGAACGCATCGCAGTATCTTCGTGCCTTCGATATATTTGCCTTTCCGTCAGTCAAAGAAGGTCTTCCCTACGCACTCCTTGAAGCAGGGGCTTCAGGACGCGCGGTTGTTGCAAGCGCAATTCTCGGAAACAAAGAGATCATCTCTAACCCAAGCCTAGGTGTTCTTGTCCCTCCTCAAGATGCGACAAAACTCGCACAAGCACTTCGAAAACTTGCCGACAACGCCGAACTACGAACATCCCTCGGAACGCGTCTTGCGGACCACGTACGCGCAACATTTACGTTTGACGCAATGCTTACAAAAACACTCGCGTTATATACAACACTCGTGTAGTTATACCATCCCCAATCAACCATTTCACCCAAATCCCTGAATTTGTTACTGTGAAAGCGTTGATTGGGGATGGTATTACTGAACAATCGTATCAAACTCCTTATCCGGTATACCGATAAATTCGTTTTTCATTTCGTCTTTATGTACGGTTCTGCGGTACCGTCGCATCCCCATGAGGATACCGAGGCCGAGGAATAGTGTCACCAGATGTGTCCCCCCGTAACTCATAAACGGAAGACTAATACCGGTCACCGGAAGTAATCCAAGATTCATACCGACATGGATGAGAAACTGACCCATGATAAACACGGCAAGTCCTAAACCAAATAAAATCTCAAAATTAGATTGACCATGAAGCGCGTTCAAAAGTATGCGCCATATGAGCAAACCGTAAAATGTGCATAGAATAAACACACCAACAAAACCCCACTCTTCAGCAAATGCCGCAAAAATAAAATCGGTTTCGTACTCAGGTAAAAATTGAAGTCTGGACTGTGTACCGTATCCAACACCTTTGCCAAACAGTTCACCCGAACCAATAGCAATAGTTGACTGGTATGCGTTATACCCTGTCCCCCGAATATCGGTGAGTGGATGAATAAAGGTGATGAGGCGTTGCTTTTGATAATCTTTAAACACATACGTCCATAGAAACAACACCGACATGACACCGATGAGAATAACCGAAAGGAGATGCTTCTTGGAGATGCCTGAGAGGAGCACCATACCAAACCAGATGAGAAAGATAACGATAGCACCACCAAAGTCTGGCTGAAGGAGAACCAGGAAGAAAAGGATAAACGTATATACTCCCGAAACGAGGATATGCCGTATGTGCGCTATCTCGATATGCCTTCTCGAGAAATATTTCGCCAGGATAAGTATAAGAATCAATTTAATAAGCTCAACGGGTTGTAAACTAAACAATCCGAGATCAAACCAACTCTGAGCTCCCTTCACCACCTTTCCTGTTACAAAGAGAAGGAGCAGGAGAGAAGCTCCGATAATAAACAAAGAAAACAATACATTTGTCCGACGCAGGAAACGCCAGTCAACAAAACTTCCGACAAAAAAGACAAGAAACGCGAACGCAATCCATATAAGTTGCTTAGAAAAGAAATGCCCTCCCCCAAAGACAGGTGATGTACAGTCTGCCGTATTGGTAAGTGAAATAGCATCAGACGTCTGTGGTGGACATTCACCTACCGACGAGAACGAGTACATCGTAATAAGCCCAGCACCAAGTATTGGAATAAGTGCGAGAAAGAGTATCCAGTCAATGGATCGTTTTGATACACCTGTTGAAACATGCGAGATGAATGCCATACACAGAACTAAGAGCCAATCTCCAATCTCGACACAACATAACCTTTAAAATCCTTGTTCACCCGCTAGAATAGCAAAATTTCCGTCAAAAATCCTCGCTTCAGCCTCACCGTATCTCGATACGCTTCGGCTTCCAGCTCGATTTTTGCCTGGAAATCTTGCTATTCTATTCAGATGCGAGATTGGAGATTGGCTCTAAGGGTGAACGCCGGACACCGTCGAAAGTACTTCAATACGAGCTGGATCCTGAAGCTCTCGGGGCCAGGTAAAACTGATATTGGTTGAACTGAGAGCACTAAGATCCTTTACCGAAGTTGCCGACGAGGCAAATACATTACCCGTACTATCAAACAAGAGCGCAACGAACTCAGACTCTTGTACGGCAGTACGAGCCGGATTATATAGAGACACATCGAGCCTGGACCCATCAACACTTTGCGTAAACCGCTTACTTCGAATATCAATAACGGGGTCCGGAGCCATTGTCTCAAAACGTATCGGAGCGGTAAATTCGAACGTAGCTCGAGTCGGAACTCTCCACCCGACATCCAGAGCACCTTCAAAGACGGCAAATATTTTATTAGGAGGAATGTAGACAGTACCATGTCGTTCCGCAACAAGAAGATTATCGGCGTCGTACAGTTTTACCACGTAAACAGCGCTGGTTGACCCAGCATCTTTGTTTTGGTTCTCAAGAGAAACCACCGCCCCCCATATACCGGATGATACTTCAAGGGCGCGCGTAAAATGTATAAGCGGAGCAAGGGCGTCACCTTCACAGACGAGCCGGCACGAGCCTCCGCAATCAACCCCACTTTCTCCTGAATCCTGTTCCCCATTCGAACAGGTTGGTTTATTCCTAAGAATAAAGAAACTGGGTATAATAAAAAAGACAATGAGTGCACTTATAGCTCCTCCAATAATCATACGTTTCCGTCGTTCGGCCCAGGACATCATATACTACATAGTATATAGCACTCTCCGTGCGGAATAAAACCAGCTCGTCCTATCCCCGCAACAAGCTGACGGAGTATTCGGGAATGAAATATACAAAAAACCAGCCTCTACGGCTGATTCTTGATTCAAAACTTTGTTCTGGCGATGAGCTACTCTCCCCTGGAAACCAGGGTACCATCGCCTCTGCAGGGCTTAACTTCCGAGTCCCCGGTACCAAAATTAAATACTGGGAGCTGGCGGCTACCTACTCTCCCCCGCTCGCGCGAGGTACCATCGGCTCAACAGGGCTTAACTTCCGAGTTCGGAAAGGGATCGGGTGTGACCCCTGCGATAAGCCACCAACTCTCAATATTTAACTTCTGTGATTTTGGTACGGGGCACCGTCGGAAAGGGATCGGGTGCCCGCCCGAATGTACCATTCAGTACGGGCGGGTGACCCCTGCGATAAATCACCAGAACAAAATTTTCAATCATCCAATGTTCAAGATACAAACCTCATCCACATACGTGGACGGGTAAACAGATAAATCAATGTGCCCATGGTTCTTTCGCGAATCGTAAAACGTGAAGCGTATGACGTCAGAAAAGAATTTCTTACGATACATGCTACACGTTTTACGCTACACATGAAGATTCCATGGAGCAGGACTAATGGTAGTTTCAAGTTTCCCGATAAGATCGACCAATTAGTACGTCTCGGCTGAACACCTTACGGTGCTTGCACCTAACGCCTATCAACCTAGTAATCTCCTAGGGGTCTATAACGATTCCTCATCTTAGGGACGGTTTCCCGCTTAGATGCTTTCAGCGGTTATCCGATCCGAACATAGCTACCCTGCGATGCTCTTGGCAGAACAGCAGGTACACCAGAGGTTCGTTCATTCTGGTCCTCTCGTCACGATATTCACCTATCACTAGGTGCGCAGACTATATCTTCATCCTTCCGCCAAAGGTGGGATAGGATGTCGGCGTATTACAAGCATAAGCTGTCGTTTTCAACGAAACGATTCCTCAATATGCAAGTCCGTTCTTTGCCACATGCAAAGAAACAAGTCGTTACGGGGTCAAGAAAAATTAAAAGTGTAAAAATCAAAGTGTAAAGTGACACGGTAAAATCCAGAATTGCTTCTGAAAATTTACAATTTTGTTGTCATTTTTAATTTTGAAATTTGCATTTTCAACTTCTCCGACTTCCCACGGTATTGTCTTAATTACTTCTGGTCCTCAAGTAAATTGTACCACGACCTCCGAACCATCAGAGGCTAAGGTTATCAACAGACCAGAGAGGATTAAGATTCCACCGTTATTAGCCGCATTGTCATCACACATTACTGTGTGAAGTAGCAATAATTTACTAAGAACAAAACCCTTCAAGAATCAACGCCTGCAGCAGATAGGAGACCAACCTGTCTTACGCATCTTGTTACTCCGTACAAGCGCAGACCTACGCCGACTTGACGCAGACTTACGCGGAACGAGGACAAAACATTTCTGTTTGTCTCTCTGAATTACTTCAGAGGATCGGACTATAACATAATCACAAGACGTGTAGCATGTAATATATAACATAAAACACAAAAAGGATTGCTGACATTTAGTCTCTACGGGTAAATTAGTTCATAAAGTGAAAAGTCTGTAAGGTTTATAAAGTTGAAGAAAGTGTTCCCCCCCCTTTTTTTTACGAACTTGATAACTTTCAACTCTTAACTAGCTCTTCCCTCGGTATTACCCTGCCTTAACTAACAGCTATAGGCCATCAGCTAAAAACTTCGGGCTTCACCGATATAAGTCAACTTCATCTCGCATACTTACGTATGCGGACCGCCGTAATATGGTTGTCTCACACATTTCGACCTCTCCCGAAGCCGAAATGTTCTCTATACTTTTTTCATAGACGAAAAGCTCGAAGTGATTCAGACTGTCCAAAAGATTAGGCTCTAGGTAAGAAGGCTTTAGGCTCTAGGAGTTTCTTTCCTAGCGCCTAGTGCCTAAGGCCTAGTGCCTTTTTCTTCTAAACGGTCTGACGTTTGTACATCTGCTATTACTAGCAGGACAGACTATACCTTTCCCAACTTTTCCCAAAGTCAGGACTGACGTGTTAGCAACCCATCGACTAAAATGGATCGCTCTGCCCCGCCAAGGCGGGACAAGTCGTTACGGGGATTAGCAATCTTATAGGTCATTGAAGGAATGATATAAGGACGAACAAGAGCTGTAAAATCTTGGAAATAATACTTCCCGATACTAATTTTAAGCTTTGTTCTGTCTTTCACTATGGTCGCGTTGATTCTGTATGAGCCCTTTAGAAATTTCACTATTCGCATCTGGTCTTCTTGCGAAAAACTATGCGTATTTAACGTAAAACTCTCTTTTGTATTTGAGCCGTCATCCATAAACCACACTGCGATCATCCTTGGATTAAGAACAGTAAATATATCTTGAGGTAATACCTTCTGTCCGTTCTTGTAAAAATAATGATAAAGATAACCAAATTCTCTCATACTTTTAGTATGAAAGTAGTAGGAAATCTCATGTAAATTCCTTTTCGAATTTGACCATGAAATCTCCGACGGTTCTTTATTCACACATTCTCTCAGAACATTGTATTTCCACAACACATACTCTTTCTGCTTCAATCCATGATGCACCCGAAAACGCGCTGTTACTGGAGTTCGTACTCCAATTGAACGACATTCTAAACATGCATCGCCTAACAATGACCCGATAATCACATCAATTTGATGTGAGGAAAATATAGATTGTAATCTTCCCACGATATTATCCATTACTCGTCATTATAACATGACGGGCATTGGGACTTCACCGTTATGAGTCAGTTTATTTTTTATCTCATATTTATCCTCGTAGATTGTCTTGAGCTGGGCTCATTTGAATCACTTACCCAGCTCGCGTATCACTTTAAATGGCGAACAGCCATACCCTTGGAACCTTCTCCAGCTCCGGGATGTGATGAGCCGACATCGCTTGTCGGATTTTTCTGCGATTACTCGCAGGATCGGACTATGTCTTCATCCAGTTGTCATTACAACTGGAGATTGGCGTGTAGTCTCTACGGGTTTTAACCCAATTTTATAATACATAGACGGAACTATGTACGGTTGTATCTTTTCCATGAGCAAAGGAATACTGGACTTCTTGAATCGGACTCTCCAATATATTTTGTCCTTGTTCAGTGATGCTTCTAATCCAATTTCACCAAGCATTTCCAGAATCTTTTACTGGTCCTTTATATTGAATTGCTGAGTGTTTAGGTAAACATCGGACGAGCGGCATCTACTGCCGTCATCCATATACCATATTGCGAGCATCACCGAATCCAATTCCACTCTTGGAATGACTTTCAGTCCATTCTGATAGAAGCACTGATACAACTCTGTTATTTCCGGAAGTGCGCGAGTATAGAAACGATATGCAAGTCTTGTGCCGTTACTCTTTCGAAGTTTTGGCCCTCCCCGAACGACATTCTTCAGCATTTCATACTTCCATTCCACATATTCGCGTTGTGAATATGAATGATTTACCTCGAGAAATGCATCTTTGCGTCCAGGAACGATTCGCACGTACCCGTCGCCGAGTAGTGTTCCTATAATGAGTGACTTCTGGAATTGAGTTAATCTTCCCACGGCATTGTCCATACATATATTGTACCACTTTCGTGGTGGCTTCTGTATGGAGTTCACCGTTATAGCCAATTTGTTTTTGTAGAGGATTGCTCCTCTAGGCACCCCGATGTTTCTTGAGGTTTAATTCAAGAGTTAAGGTGCCGAACTCCGCCGTCGATATGGACTCTTAGGCGGAACTAGCCTGTTATCCCCGGAGTAGCTTTTAGCAGATAATCCTCCACCGCATCTAATGCGAATGGTCGGTTCACTATGCCCCGCTTTCGCGTCTGTTTGACACTGACGTCTCACAGTTAGGCTCTCTTATGCCATTGCACTATCGGCACGGTTTCCATTCGCGCCTAGAGAACCTTGATGGACCCCTCCGTTACTTTTTGGGAGGGTAGCGCCCCACTAAAACTGCCCACCAGGTACGGTCTCGTAACGTTTTTGCCGTTACGGTTAGCATGTATATTTTTAAAGAATGGTGTTTCATTGTTGACTCCACCTCAACCGAAATCGAGGCTTCAAAGTCTACCATCTACGCTACGCATTAAGAACATACAGGCAATACCAAGCTACAGTAAAGCTTCCGGGGTCTTTTCGTCTAGCTGCAGGTAACCGGCATCTTCACCGGTATTGTATTTTCACCGAGCGAGTCTCCGAGACAGTTGCCCAGACGTGACACTATTCAACGCGTCGGAACTTACCCGACAAGGAATTGCGCTACCTTAGGACGATTTACGTCTGTTATTCTGTGCAGCATTTTGGTAGCTTCTGCACAATTCTCTGTGTCTCCACAGAGGTCGGACTATATCATCTCGTTGTTCTCAATTAAGAGAGTCGAGTTCGGCGTATAGTCTCTGAGGATTCTCTGATAATCCGCGATTACATGACTTTTCTCATATTTCCGTTTTCTGCCTTTTCCTTCATTCAATCCTTCTCGCAACTCAACGACCTCCATAAATCCTTTCGGCGTAAGATGCCGTCCGGAATATACAATGTTCGTTGCTTGCCTAAAGATCTCGAAGTTTTTCTTCTTCAAGACCGATTGAAGCGGGAAACGTTCAAAGAACGGAATTACCTTTTCGATAAGTTCTTTGTAATTTGTCACCACGAAGTAATGGACCCCATCACTTCGTTTTTGCAATCTTCCGCACTGCAAATATTTTTGCAGGATCAGGAGATTCGTGACATCGCGTTGCGCCACGTTAAAGGTTAGGACGACTTGCCATTGAAGCTTGTGATCTTTTCTCATTCGGAGAGAAACATTGAAGCTTCCCTCACCGTCACAAAATCCAGACAAGTACCAACCAATATTACTTGGTAGTTCCATTCCTCTAATTATAACACCTATCAGAGCCTTTCCTGCTGATTGACTGCACGTGCGCATTGTCACCGCTGTGGGTAGCGCACGAGTTACACTCATTTAAGAGACAGTGTTTCCAGCATATGGCCGAATTTATTAACTACAATCGCATTATAGTTATCGCCGACATTCACCAGGGCTTATAGCACTCAGCTGCTCCGCATTCGCTGCGCAACTTCGTCAACCTACAACTCACCACCAGCAACCTACAACAAGAAGGAAATCCCGTCGTTGTTGGTCGTTAGTAGTTGGTTGTTGGTCGACGGTTGTGAAGCGGATGCGAAACAACCGGCGCTATTTGACCTTCTGGCATTGGTCAAGTGTCACCCCCTATACATCCTCTTGCGAGTTAGCAGGGAGCTGTGTTTTTGATAAACAGTCGCCAGGCATTCTTTCGCTGCGGCCTTGCCCTGTCTTGCGACAGGAAAAGGCAGGCCTTATCCCGAAGTTACGGCCGCTTTTTTGCCGAGTTCCTTGGAGACCTCTCACTCGTTCGCCTTCGTCTACTCGACGAGACCACCTGTGTCGGTTTGCGGTACGGTTAAGTCGCGTTTAATCTTAGAAGCTTTTCTCGAAAGTCCGATTTGCCATATCCCGATGCATCACGCGAAGCGCGATGCTCAAAATCGAAAACCTAAACTCTAAATCCTAAACAAAACATAAATCAGAAACCCCAAACAACTGCGTTTGAAATTTGAATTTTAGAATTTGGAATTTGTTTAGAGTTTAGTATTTAGAATTTCGGATTTGCATCACATTCCCTGTGATGCACCGGTTTTCACTTTTCCTTCGATTCGTCATTAAAGACAGACTCAGGGATTTACCTCCAAATCATCTTCGAAAAGCAAACGTCAAATCCAATTATGCGCATGGCATACTAGACTTCGTCACTCCATCGAAACGCGCCTTAGTCACGGAATATTAACCGTGTGTCCATCGGGTGCGGCTTTCGCCATCCCCTTAGGCCCGACTAACCCTCCTCTGACAATCATCGAGGAGGAAACCTTGGTCTTTCGGCGTGCAGGTTTCTCACCTGCATTGTGGTTACTTGTGCCAACATTCTTACTTCGCAACGCTCCACTATGGGTCACCCCTTTAGCTTCATTGCAGATGCGAATACTCTCCTACCGCGCCAGTCGCACTACGCTACGCTCCGTACTCAAATCACTAATCAAACTCGAATTAAGACTCGAATAATCGCGAATGAGGATTCGGGATCGATTCGGGAGCCGCGTACTCGCGGCTCATTCGAGATAATTAGAGATAGCACGAAATGCAATGTAGTGCGGCCGACGCCCTCAGTTTCGGTACTACGCTTAACCCCGATCATCTTCGGTGCAGAATCTCTCGATGAGTGAGCTGTTACGCTTTCTTTTAATGATGGCTGCTTCTGAGCCTACATCCTCATTGTCTAAGAGATTCCACTTCCTTGTGATGTACTTAGCGTAGATTTAGGGACCTTAACTGGAGATCTAGGCTCTTCCCTTTTTGACCTTTGGAGCTTAGCCCCCACGGTCTAACTGCCACGCTTTAACTTCTGGTATTCGGAGTTTGATTGGTCTAACGGTCTTGCGACCTATTTAGTCCATCCAGTGCTCTACCCCCAAAAGGAACACGCGACGCTAACCCTAAAGCTATTTCGGAGAGAACCAGCTATTACCAGGTTCGATTAGCTTATCACTCCTTACCACAAGTCATCGCAGAGAATTGCACAACTCTAGCGTTCGGACCTCCCTTCGACTTTCGTCGAAGTTCATCCTGCTCATGGTAAGCTCACCTGGCTTCGGGTCTGATGTATACTACTGACCGCGCTCCGCGCGGAAACTCTAAGTCCTAAATCCTAAATCCTAAACAAAACACAAACATCAAACCACAAATCCAGAACGAGATCTTCGTTTGGAATTTATAATTTGGAATTTGGAATTTGTTTAGAGTTTAGAGTTTAGAGTTTAGGATTTCCGTGCGAAGCACGGCATTCGCGCTATTCACACTCGGTTTCCCTACGGCTCCACCCTAATGGGCTTAGCCTTGCAGTATGCATCAACTCGTTGGCTCATTCTTCAATAGGCACGCTACCACCGATGCATCACGCGAAGCGCGATGCTCAAAATCGAAAACCTAAACTCTAAATCCTAAACAAAACATAAATCAGAAACCCCAAACAACTGCGTTTGAAATTTGAATTTTAGAATTTGGAATTTGTTTAGAGTTTAGTATTTAGAATTTCGGATTTGCATCACATTCCCTGTGATGCACCGGCTATAACTCCTTGTAAGCATACGGGTTCAGGTCTATTTCACCGCCCTCACCGGGCTGCTTTTCACCTTTCCCTCACGGTACTAGTTCACTATCGGTTTAGAAATGTATTTAGCCTTGCCGGTTAGTTCCGGCAGATTCCCTCAAGCTATTCATGTCTTGAGGTACTCAAGAACAGTAACAAGAAAGATTGTGTTGTTTTCATGTACGGGACTATCACCCTCTAGGGTGCTTCTTTCCAGAAGCTTCCATTAACAAACAATTTGATAACTTTCCTCGTATAAATACGACGTCACTGCCTTACAACCCCCGCCCAACTTTTTGGAGTCCAACAAAATAGTGTTTCAATACCCTTTTGAGATAATTCCTCCCCCAGCCCGTTTTCAAGAATCGCTCACGGGCTCGCGCATCAGTCTCATTTTGATACGCTTCGTAAAGAATTATCTCAAAAGGTAAACGACCTTTTGTTGCAAAACTCTCACCAGAAAAATGTTCACGGACACGTCGCCTTAGATCAGTTGTGAAGCCGATGTAAAGTTGACCGTCTTTTTCGCTACGCAATACATAGACGTAGAACATTTTTCTATTATAACTCCAAAAAGTTAGGCGGGTTTGGGCTTCTCCGCGTTCGCTCGCCGCTACTGACGGAATGTCTATTGATTTATTTTCCACCGGGTACTGAAATGTTTTACTTCCCCGGGTACGCTACCGTCCCAGTGCCGAGCGCCCCAATCCCGAAATTGACATGTTGTTGAGAAGTCCGTCCCATGCCGACATTGCAATATCGGCATCAAAGAGCGGCTCAACGCACAGAAACAATATCGGCACTGGGAAGTTCGGCACTGGGACGGCTTTCCGCGGTTTACGCGGAAAGGTTTCCCCATTCGGAAATCTTCGGATCAAAGGTTGCTCGGCACCTCCCCGAAGCGTATCGCCGCCACGCTACGTCCTTCATCGCCATTTCTAACCTAGGCATCCACCGTACGCCCTTGTTTCCCATCAGGAAACCTGTAACCACTTTCCTCGCGCGAAGCGCGAGAACACTGAACTGACACGAAATGAAGAACGCGGAACGAGACGGAACTGTTCCGTGTTGCTTCCGTGTTCCGCCGTATTCGGCGGACTTCCGTGTTGCTTCCGTGCTCTTGTGCTTCGCACAAGGCATTAGTCCTGCTCCATAGAATTTTCTAAGGAGCAGATTAGATTTTTTTACCTGTTGTGATCTGAAGTCATCGTCATCGGACAACTTCAGATCTCCCGTACAAATCTCTTGAAAATATGTACGGGGTGTCTCACCTCGTTTTAAGGCAAGATGAGACGTCCATCTACGAAGCGAAAAGACCCCTGTCTCTACCTAACAAAGGATAGAAACAAAAGTGCCTCGTGATGGCATAACCTCCGCTTGGCTTCGGTAACCAACAACTAACCACCGACCACACATCGAAAAGAATTGCTTCCTTTTTGTAGGTTGTGGGTTGTTTGTTACCAATGTTTTGCATTGGTGCTTGTCAAAGTGACAGTCGTTCTGAACGTATTTCTTTCTGTACTCATCAAGCTCTATTCTCGGGTAAACGAGTCTGGGGCCTAATAAAAACAGAAAACCTCTCGCTCTTCGGCGGAGGTTTTTCGAAAACAGCCGTAAAAGGCCGCCGTTAACTCCTCTGCCAATTAGAAATGGGGTTGAAATGTAACATGTGGTTGTAGGCACTAGTATAGTTATTTCAGACTTTCTGTCAAATCCTACCCGTACGACCCTGTGGAGTAGCTGTGGATAGCATGAAAAAACCGCCCTCCCCTATGCGGAGAAAAGGCGGTCTTTTATACTTTTCGTCGAATACACTCGGCGTAGAAATACTATTTCTGATGGCTCTTTATCTCACCGCGAACCTTATCGATAATTTCAGATGCTGCCTGCTGACCGCCTAATCCAAACGAAAGTCCGATGGCGAGCGAAAGTGCAACCACGAATCCCTGAAACAAGGATTGAATGAGAACAACCGCAACATCGAGTTGAAGAAGCGCGCCAAGAATAGCGAAAATCCAGATAGACCACCTTGTGACGGCGCCTAGGAAATTTGCTGACTTTACTCCAGCTGCCATTGCCGATCCGACAACAATACGTTGCATTGCCGCCGCAATAACAACCGCCACCAAAAGAATAAGAACAGCGATGATTACTTTCGGTAGATACTGAAGAACGACGTCTCGAAGAAACTCATTGACCTGTGAAAGGCCAAGAACGTCGAGAGACGCAACCAAGAATACTAAAACGACGAACCACTCAACGAGTGAACCAACAAAGCGTCCTGAATCAAGACTGAAGCCTCCACGCTTCAAGACTTCGTCTACCTTGGCGCTCTTAAGAAGATTATCCACCTTAAGGGTACGGAAAATCTGTGAGACAACCTGACCAAGTAAACTACCGATAAACCAACCAACAACAAAGATAACAAGGGCGACAACGATTTCGGGAATAAACCCGACAAGACCTCCACCTAGTTCGCTAAAAGCGCCACGAAGGCCTGTACTCCACATTTGTAAATCCATATATTAAAGATTAAATCTAATAATTAAAACCAAACAAGAGCGCATGCTCGAGCTTGAGCACACAACTACTTCGACCCTATTTGGCACGTAAGTTGCATGCGTTAATTATAGCACCGCATTACCCACATATAATCAACATGTTATCCACATATCCATGAAACGACCATAAAGAGACACGAAAGCGAGTAGCGAGCACTACCCGTCTTGAATACTAATACTAGAGGACACCTTCTTACTCTTTATCGTATCTTTTTTCGTCACTAAGAGGGGGCAGTCCGAGACGGTCAAGAACAACCGTGTGTGGAAAATCGAGAATGTCTCGAATGAGCTTATCATACATTCCCAGACGGTAGTTAAACTCAGTAGTCTCAAGTATGACATAACGAAGCTCCTTCCCTATCTCCGCCTGGATACTCTCGAGCGCACGTTCTGCCGTCGACCGCTTCAAATGATCACCGACAACAAGCACGTCCACGCGACTGTCGAGATTTTGTATAAATATACCCGCTGTTATAACTAATTTGAGCTTCCCCGCAGAGTTCAATTTTCGTACGAGTTCAGGACCCTTAAGAAGACTCGCATCAATAAGAAGTTGCTGTAGTTCAGGAAGATATTGAAACGAGGAATTAAGTACGGAGCCCCACACCCTTTTCTTACTAAAACTACTCTGTTTCCCCTTCTTCTTCAGAATGCGCTTAGAAAAGCTCTTACCTTTGATGAGGTTAATCTTCCGAAGAATAATGAGCTCATGCCGTACAACAGACAATGAAGATTTAGTCCTTTCGGCAACATCCTCGTTCGTAAAAGGTATCTCAGGGTTAAAGAGAAAAAGACGCATAATCTTTACCTTCGACTCTGCCCCAAATAGTTTTCCTAAAATATCCATAGAGTTAGCTTGCTAGTTTATTAGTTGTTAGTTTGTTAGCCTGCAAGGAATACCCTAGAAAGTTAAGAAGCTAACCGCCTGAAAAGCCATGCTGTGCATTCTAACACTCGCTCAAGATTTCGCTAGGAGTTGACAACTGTGCGTGTCTGTGCCAGTCTACATCTTAGAAACCATCCCCTCTTTATGTAAGACAAACCTGAAAAATCAGACATCTCACAGCTCACCGACAATCAGTTTCTTACTCTGCTCTTTAGCCGACGAGCGGCATCTTTTCTGGTCTGGATGTGTTCGAAGAGAAAATGAAGCAGCACACATCGACTCCAGAAGGCTTGAAACGAGTCGCGACCAACGTCAGAACGATGATGGGGCTACGGCAAATATACCAAATCGCCAAACTTGCGGAACGGGCCTCCATGGATAGAGCTCAGTTAAGCAAATTTTTTGATGGAAGGGCTCGCCTTTCTGTTCGAACATTCCTGAACATCGCTCAAGTCCTTGAGGTGCATCCTGACCTGCTTCTTGAAAAAGACATCCTCAAGGAAATCGAGGATAAAGTCCTTAATCCTGCATTCGAAGGATAAAAGGATAACTCGTTTTCAACGCAAACCGCCCGCAGGACGCAAGTCCCGCGGGCGATTTTTAATACATCTCATCGCGTCTTCCGACTTTCAAGATGACAATACGGCTGTCTTTAACATCGAATGAGGCGCGGTAGTCTCCGAAACGGAATCGGTACTCCCCTTCACGATAGTCAGTGAGATGTTCCGCGAATTCGAGCGGGTCGTCTTGGCTCGCATAAAGACGCATCTTCTCGGCAATGCGTTTCTGCACCTGTCTTGGCAGTTTGCCCAGTTGCCGGGCGGCCCGATGCGTGTATTCAAACTCCATCAGATTCGCAAGCGACGAAACAATGCTTCTTGAGAAACCACGCGCCCAGCGCTCACATCTTCCCGAGCCTTCCCAATATCCAACAAGTGTGCTGCGTACGACAAAAAGGCTCCGAATTGGCGGTCAACCCTCTTCAAGCGGAGGTATTCGTCTTTGGATACTTTCACCTTGTTCGTCTCCGAGCTTTTCATAGTGCGGATTATACCGAGATTTGAACACAAACGCAAACCGCCCGCAGGGAGAAATCCCCGCGGGCGGTGTTTTTATTTCTTTTCTCTCTTCCTCACCTCCCATCTCTCCTTTCTAAAGAGGGACTGCCTTGAGGGTGGTAGAAGAATCCACTACCCCCTCTGTATCTCTCCCTTGCTCCCACCCCTCACCCTCGCCGACTCGGGAGCTCCCCTCTGGCAGAGGAGCTGGGGGAGAGGAAGAAATACCTGGATCCCGCATCAAGTGCGGGATGACATTGAAATAAATCGGAATTTATTTCAATGTCACTTTGCCTCCTGCGGCCTCTACATCCTTCTTAAGTTTCTCCGCATCTTCTTTCTTTACGCCTTCCTTAAGAACTGCTGGGGCGCTATCTACGAGGTCCTTTGCTTCTTTAAGGCCCATAGCAAGGGCTTCTTTCACAACCTTAATAACAGCAATCTTCTGGGCTCCTCCATCGGTTAATTCGACAGTGAAGATAGTCTTCTCTTCCTTTGCCTCGCCGGAGCTTTGAGCGGAGGCGGGTCCGACCGCAACAGCTGAAGCTGATACACCGAACTTCTTCTCAAGTGTCTTTACGAGCTCATTGAGGTCGAGAACCGACATATTCTCTACGGCGTCAATAATAGCCTTGAACTTTGCAGGTACCTCGACAACTTCTTCTTTCTTTTCTTCCGCCACAGCTTGTGGCTCTACGGCTGTTTCGTCTGACATATGTATTCGTTAATTTTTAATTTACAATTTTCAATTTCCAATAAATGCATCAATGTGTAAATGTTTTAAACATTGATGCCTTGAAAATTCAATGAAAATTGCAAAATTGATAATTGGAAATTTATGACTTTTTCTTTGCTACTTCACTTAGTCCTATCACGAACCTCTGTATAGGGGAGTTAACCAGATTGGCGAACTGCGCATAGAGAGTTTCTCGTGAGGGGATGGATGCGAGAGCAACCATATCTTCCCGGCCTTTGTAGAATCCTTCAAAGATACCTCCGATAAGCGATACCGCCTTATCAAATTTCTTCTCAAATGAGAATACTTCGCGAGCGGGTGCAATACTGTCGTCTCCGATTGAAGTAAGATACGCGACACCAATCTCTCCATCAAGAGTGGGGATCTCCCCTTCTGCCTTGACTCCTTCGAGTGCTTTGCGAATAAGGGTCTTTTTGGCGACAAAGTATCCCGTCTTCTCTTCTCGTAGCTTTCGTCGTAACTCCTGCGCGTTCTTAACCGTCAGCGTATGGAAGTTAACGAATGCAATACTTTTTGACTCGGCGAAGATTGCCTTAAGTTTCCCGAGAATTTCTTCCTTTTTTTGTTTGCTTATTGCCACGATGGTAGCTGTATAGCTTTTCAGCTAATAGCTTCTTAGCTTATAAAAAACGACCTTTCACTAAGGCCGAAGAGATCCCCTAGACAGCTAACGATTGAAAGCTAAAAGCTGAATGGCTGTCTCGGTAGGAAATTAAGCCCTAAGTAACGGGCACCCACTGTCTGTGACCTAGTAGAGAGAGCTTACCACAGGATTAACAATTGTCAAAACATTGAATCGTAAGTATCCATACCTCCCGCGAAATGGCGGTCATGCGACCACTGCTCGCTTTCAGCGGTTGCGGTCATGCGACCACTGCTCGCTTTCAGCGGTTGCGGTCATGCGACCACTGCTCGCTTTCAGCGGTTGCGGTCATGCGACCACTGCTCGCTTTCAGCGGTTGCGGTCATGCGACCACTGCTCGCTTTCAGCGGTTGCGGTCATGCGACCACTGCTCGCTTTCAGCGGTTGCGGTCATGCGACCACTGCTCGCTTTCAGCGGTTGCGGTCATGCGACCACTGCTCGCTTTCAGCGGTTGCTTTATTTCTCCCTTTTCTAAAGGGAGCCCGCCCGGATGAACCGGTTCGGACGGGCACCTGCCGTCTTCGGCAGGGAGGGATTTCAAAATTCCCCGCCTTTCAGGCACCCCCCTTCCCGAGCTACGCCGGAGGCTTCGGCGAGGCGAGTAAGAAAGGGGGAATAAGAGGCGTGGACACTTACACATAACGCAGTTGGCTTCGTGTCCTTTTTGTGGTATGGTGTTAGGCAAAATGAATACTAAGTTCTTTACCGTGAGCGAACTGACTCACAAACAACACGAGGCGCAATGGACACATGTCCTCCACTTTGCAACCCATCCCGACAAAGGAAGCACGTTTGCTCGGCTTACGTCCTTTCTTCGACTGCTCCCCAAGCGACTACTTTTCTTTCTTTTAGTACCGTGCTTGAAGTATGACGGAATCATCTGTTACGATGAAGGAAAATTCATCGGTCACGTGTTTTTCCAAAAACACCGTTTCCATTGGGGAATATTTTCGGTGTTTGTTCAGGAAGAGTACCGAGCGAAAGGGTATGCGAAGCACATGTTGGCCGAGTGCCTAAAGCGCGCATATGCGCTATTGCACATACAGCGTGTCTATCTTGGTAACGGCGGAGACCCGTGCGTGCAACACATTGTTGACCTCGCAACGACGGGCAAGTTGGGAGGTCTTAAGTTTTCGCTAAAGCCTGGCACACGAACCGGCGAAATCGTCCTTTCTCGCCCGACACAAGATGGTCCCGTTCGCCATCTACTGGCGGGGAGTGTGCGGAAGATCTGAGATTATCGCCTACCACTCTTTTTCGAACCGTCACATCTAGCACCTGTGGCGGTTTTTTTATCTTTTGCTCTATGTAATACAGACGTCCTCGAGGTATACTGTTTGTATGACAGCACGCGGTAAACATATTGTTCTATTTGGTGCCGGACTTGTTTTACTTCAGGTGCTTGCGTTGCATCTATTCGGCCAACCTCCTATTTGTGAATGTGGGTTTATAAAACTGTGGGAATGGGATGTGTGGTCTTCGGGTATGTCACAGCATCTAACCGATTGGTACACCTTCTCGCATGTTATTCACGGGTTTATTTTCTACGGAGTGCTTCGTCTCATTTTCCCCCGCATGTCTGTCGGTACCAGACTTCTCATCGCCATGGGGCTCGAAATCGGTTGGGAGATTGCCGAGAACACGCCATACGTGATTAATGCGTATCGCGAGCAGGCGCTCGCGCAAGGATATGTCGGTGATAGTATCCTTAATTCGCTGTGTGACACACTTTCAATGATACTCGGCTTCTTTCTTGCGAAGAGATTGCCTGTTCCAGTGACCATCGCGCTTGCGGTTATCTTCGAGGTATTTGTTGGGGTTATGATTCGCGACAACCTCACTCTTAACGTCCTTAACTTTATCTATCAATTTGATTTCATATATCAGTGGCAGGCGGGAGCTGTTCCCGCGGTATAGATAACCTATACACAGTCTGTACTAGGTTTTGTACGGTATACTTAATACATGTTGGAGCGGACAAAATCATTTCTTGAACGGCATGAACGCCGTCTTTCTATTTCCGCGTTCCTCGGAGGTTTCTTGTGGGACTCACTTACATTGACGCGAATCGACCGTCTTTATGAGAACCTTATGCTCGGAGCGTACTTACTCATCGCATTCGCCGGCATCGTGCTTTTAAATGCGCACGGCGCTGGACGTCTTCGTGGGGCTGTGATTGCGAAAGGGATGAGTCTTATACGTTTTGCACTTCCGTTCGCCTTCGGAGGTCTTTTTAGCGGATTTCTTATTTTCTATTTTAGAAGCGGTACAGTACTCGCAAGCGCACCGTTTCTTCTCGCCCTTCTCGTCTTCTTTCTTGGAAATGAATTGTGGAAAAAACATTACGAACGATTTACTTTTCAGATGTCAATCTTTTTCGTGGCCCTTTTTTCATATATTACGCTCGTCGTTCCAGTATTCGTAAAACAGATTGGCACGGGAGTGTTTGTCGGGAGCGGAATCCTAGCGCTCGTCGTTTTCTTTTTGCTTGTGAAGGCTATCCATCTCGTTTCGCGAGAGGAGGTTGAGCGGAGCTATCGTACGCTCATCCCTATGGTGATTATCATCTTTATCACTTTCAACTTTCTGTATTTTAACAACATGATTCCGCCTATTCCTCTTGCGTTGAAAGAATCAGGTGTCTATCACTCAATCTCTCGAACAAAAAGCGGTTCATACATCTTATCGTCGGAATATCCTATGTGGTATGAATTCGGTCGACAGACCGGCGCAGTCTTTCATAGAAAGGGAAATGAGCCGGTGTATGCATGGAGTTCAATTTACGCACCAACAAAGTTCGATACGTCGATTGTTCATCGCTGGCTACACTTGGATGATATGTCTGGTGAGTGGGTGAGTGAAGGGGCTATTCCTTTTGCTATTTCCGGCGGTCGGCTTGAAGGATTTCGGGGATATTCGGTGAAATCTAATATATCTCCAGGAAAATGGCGGGTAGATGTCGAAACACCTCGGGGAGCTGTTATTGGACGGCTTACTTTTACGATTGTTGATTCTAATATCGCGCCCCCACTTACCATAGAGACGAGATAGTGTCTCAGTCGCTGGATATTTTCAGATATTTGGTGTACCATGGCGGTATTAGTGGTATAAGTGTGGGGACGGCGCGAACGCCAGCGTCCTATGTGTACAGTATGAATAAGAAAGAAAAACACGCAAAGAAGAAACAGCGAAAGAAGGCTGGAAAGAAGATTCAGGTTCGCTATCGATAACAAAACACCCCTCCGACTACCGTCGATGGGGTGTTTTTGTAGGCGGTGTTTTTGTAGGCAAGGAGGCAGTGCATCTTGGTACGGCGAAACCTGGTATACTATATATATGAGAATCGAATCAGCACCAGAGGAACATACAGACGCAGACGCTCGTAAACGAGCAGAAGGTCGCCTATCAGGCGAGCCTGAAGAGTCGGTACTCGAAGGAGCTCCTCCTGTACCTGTAAACCTTGAGACACCCGATGGTGTTTCAGTGGAGGAGGCGGAGGAAGTGGCACGAGAAAGGCGCTTCGCTGATATGCTTTTCCGGCGAGATATGTCGGAGAAAGTGGATGTCGAACTTGAGAGAGAGCGTGTCCCCGTACGTCTCGATGCTGTTCGAGATCTGGCAAAAGAGGTAAAGAAGAAAGCTACGAACGGGGATGAGAAAAGCCTTAAGGACATCCCGCATATAGAGAAGGTCGTGAAGGCACTGGAGAACGATGTTGGGAAGATTGATCTTGCTGTTGAGTGTAATGACGCATTGGAAGAGCTTCATAAGATTAAAAGAGATGACTCGGAAAATTTTGAGGCAATTATGAACACGGGAAAGGATAAAAACGGACATGACGTCAAGCTAAGAGGCAAGCACGGAAAGTCGCTTGATCTCAATACGGATCAATTGAAGCATGTGGCAGGTCTCGCGCATCGAGGTATCAACCACGTGAGTTGGGGAGATATTGGTACACTGTATCAAGTGGCTGACAAAATTCTGCAGGAAACAATAATATCAACCGCTAAACGTTTTTTAAATCCAACTAAGTAGAACCGGTCATGTTTGCTGTGTCATTATGTACGTAAAAGTCCACGTTACAACCGAAAGTAAGACGGAACAGGTACACAAGGAGGCGCCAGATTACTTTACGGTGTCCGTTCGAGAGCCGGCGAAGCAGGGGCTCGCGAACGCACGTGTTCTGGAGCTCCTGAGGAAACATTTTGGCACGGCAAAGCGGTTATATATAGTAAGTGGACACCATAGTCCTCATAAAATTATCTCTATCGATTTTACTAGCTAGTATAAAAACCATGAGACTCACCCTCAAAGCAACACAGGTTACGATTACCGACGATATTCGTGACTATCTGGATAAACGTCTTCAAAGTCTCAACAAGATTATGGATCTTGAGGATCCTGCGGTGATTACTTCTGTAGAGCTTGGTCGGTCAACAAAACATCACCAAAGCGGTGACATATTTTACGCAGAGATTACCGTGTATCGCGGGAAACATAGCTGGAGGTCGGTCACTCATGAGGCGACCCTCACCGCTGCTATTGACGCTATGCGGGAGGAAATAGCGAATGAGCTCTCCCAGAGGAAAGGGAAGAGATTCTCTCTACTTCGTAAAGGTAACTTAGCGGCAAAAGCTCTCCTCCGAGGCGGTTACGAAGGACTTACCTATCTTGGGAGACCGGCAAAGGCGGGATGGAAGTATCTGAGACGTATGGCGGGCAGGAAGGAGTAATAATGGACGTGGTTATTCATACAGTGGAAAAGTAACGTAGTATGCAGTATACTTTCCAAGTATTGGTCTACCAACTACGTTATACTTACCACTAACTACATACTACTTGTATGGATATATCTAATTCATCACATCGCCTCGGTTTTTCATTGGCGATTATTATCATCGTCGGTGTCGGAGCATGGTATTTCCTCGGTACGGGTTCAGGAGAACTGAACGAGCAGGCTGAAGTGGAATCCGCGCTCCTTAATCCATCTGACGTACTGTTGCCAGGAGATACGGACAGCTCTGTACAAACAGGTGTCGGTAACGATTTACAAGAAAGGCTCAGCGAATCATCATCTATGACAGAAACACAAGTAACAAAGGCAACAAGTGTTATTCTCAGAACATCGTCAGGCGACATAGAAATCGAACTCTTCCCCGATAAGGCACCGAAGACTGTGGCAAACTTCGCAAAGCTTGCGCAAGACGGATATTATGATGAGACCAAGTTTCATCGAGTGATCAAGGGATTTATGATCCAGGGAGGCGACCCCTTTACTAAGGACGATACGATGATGGATCGATGGGGGACCGGCGGTCCAGGATATCAGTTTGAGGATGAAATCAACGACCAGAAGATTGTGCGGGGCGTTCTCGCGATGGCGAACGCAGGTCCGGGGACGAATGGTAGCCAATTCTTCATTGTCACCGCTGAGTCCGCTCCGTGGCTCGACGGTAAACACACCGTGTTCGGCAAGGTGGTGAAAGGTATGGACATTGTCGACAGAATCGAAAATGTCAGAACAGGAGAACGTGATATTCCCGCAACTCCGATTGTCATCAAGAGTATAATGGTGAAGTAACCATATACAAAGTAAAGAAAAACAGCTTCGGAGGAATTCCGAAGCTGTTTTTTTGTAGGTTGCCGAGGCGAATGCTTTACGTTACTCTGGAGGGCGGAACAAAGTTCCGTAACCTCATAAAGAAAGGTACCTTGTGAAATTATTATCTCTGCATTCGCAGACATCGGTACAGATACCTCGTCAGAATGAGGTACCTGTAGCGCATCAACTGGAGTTCGCACTCCGCCCCCACATAAACGAGAGTGGTTCAAACGGTAACAAACATAACAGCGCGCACTCGGGTGGTGTAGACAGTGACCACTCAATTTCTCGCGTGTATTTACGGGAAATCGGTCAAATTCCGTTACTCGAACCAAATGAAGAGAAAGTGCTCGGGCGAAGGGTTCAGTTGGGAGACACTTGCGCACGCACCGAGATGATAGAGGCCAACCTCCGTCTCGTGGTGAGCGTCGCAAAGAAATACACTGGGCTTGGCGTTCCGTTTCTTGATTTGGTAAATGAAGGAAACATCGGCCTCATGAACGCAGTGGAGCGATTTGATCCAGGATTTGGGGCAAAATTCTCTACGTACGCTACGTACTGGATAAAACATGGTGTCAAGCTCGCGTTAGCAAATCAGGGAAGGAATATTCGCGTGCCCGTACATATTGTCGATGCATTTATCCGTTTACGACGAGTATCTGCTCAACTGTCTGGAGAACTTGGCCGTGAGCCTACCGATGGTGAGTTGGCAGAGGAATTAGATATTCCACTTACTCATGTTCGGCGTCTTCGCGAAAGTGAAGCGCTGGCGACAGTGTCGCTCGATGCCCCCATAGGGGTTAATGGCGACTCAACAGACACATGTTTTGGTGATAATGTCGCTGATCCTGACGGAGACACGACTGTAGATGATCTGAACGCAAAGGATCGGTTAGCCATTCTCGAAGAGGCTATTTCTCAAACGTTGAATGGGCGAGAAGCTTTCGTTATCCGTCTTCGCTTTGGGCTAAATGGAGAAGATCCCGAAACTCTTGATGAGGTTGGGAAAAAGTACAAGGTCACCCGCGAACGAATTCGCGGGATACAAAATATTGCTTTAAACAAGCTACGCAAGGCGTTAAGGAAGCGAGGTGTCACTGGAGTTCTTTAGTTCGATTAACGTCCCGCAGAGCCGTATGTTGTAGAGGTCTCACCTCGACAGCCACGGCTCTTTTTTGTTGGGGGAGACAGCTTTGCATATACGTCAAGAATCTGTTATAAGTGGTGAAGATACGAAGCTGGATTGTTTGATCGACAGCGCTTGGTGCTCGAGATGGTGGAAACCAGGTTACCTACGTAATCTAAACAATGCTGGCAATGCTCATTGAAAAGCGTACGTATCAGGGAGAAAAAACCTATGGCCACAAAAGCCAACAAACAGAAATCAGTGAAGGAACACGCGAAGCTGGCGGGAAACAAAGGAGGGAAAGGGAAGCCTCGAAAAGATTTTATCGGCTCGGAGTTACGCGATAAGGTCGTCAAGGCGGTGCTCGCTGTATATGAAGTTCCGAATGAGGACGATCTCGAGGATATGTCAAAGCGTCGGTACTCTGACGCCAGGCAAGGAGCGGTCGTAGCCTTCAAGCAGTCTGGAGACTTCGCCGACAGGGTCGTCGGAAACCAGCTCGGTATGTCGCTCGGCAGTACCGGTAACGCGATCCGGTCTGCAAGAAAGCTCACCGGAGAAAAGAAAAAGAAGCTCGAAAGACTTCTTTCGATTCTGGCAAATGAGAAACCGGCCGAGGAAGAATACGGTTCGGCACCAGAAAGTCCTGTTGCTGAAACAAAGAGCGCAACCTCGGTGACGGGGGAGGCGAAAGAAACGACGGCAGAGCAAACCGAAGCACAGCAGGTCGCAAAGGTGCAGTCTGCTGTACGAGAAGTGTTTTGCGGTATCAACGATATTTTCAGTTACGATGCCCATGAATTGGTGTCAGATGCGCACGGCGCGTTTCTGTACGTCATACTCGTCCGTTATTTATACATTCCACGTTCCTCTTACGAGAACATGGGGGTTAATGGGTTCGATGTCGATTGCCTGATAGGGCAAGCAACCATCAAGTATCACACCAACGAGGGCTTTCGGGCGAAAGTGGATCAAGTCCTTACGTTACTCCCAGCGCTTTCAGCGACGTGAGCCTAAACAGTAGAAGACTCAAACAAATTCAAGCGCACTCTTTCACGGGGTGCGTCTTTTTTTTACCTCAATCCGCGCATAAACTCCGCATAGTCCATCTCCCTTTTGCTTTCGGGGATAACGTTGTATAAAAAATGCCCCGACAAACAATATGTCGGGGCGAAAAACTAAAGAAAACGAAAAGAACTATTTCAACTCACGTCCACACTCCCCAGAAATCCATTGAACGTCTAGACGTATTCGGAAAAGCCCTTAGTATATGTCCACACTCCCAATCGAATCTACGGACGTCTAGACCTGGCCTACTGTTTCCCGAATCGAATCGTCCACACTCCTCGAAAAGACAGGGGTCCGTACATCGTACGGAATAGGTTTTAGCCGGTAGCAGAAATACAAAAGTCTTCTACTCTCGACAACGCCTTGGACAAAGGCGTGGAAATCAGTTGGGAAGGTTAGACCTTCCCAGAAATCCATTGAACGTCTAGACAACGAGACCAGCAAGGTTGCGGTAAGGTCCACACTCCCCAGAAATCCATTGAACGTCTAGACTCAATCGTAAGAAGCACTGCGTTTCGTCCACACTCCCCAGAAATCCAGTGAACGTCTAGACCTGGAGAGCCGTCAGCTTGATTCATGTGTCCACACTCCCCAGAAATCCAGTGAACGTCTAGACCTTCTTATGAACATTCAAACGCTGAGTCCACACTCTCGAAATCCATTGAACGTCTAGACGAGTTCGGACTGAATCGAAGCCAATATGTCCACACTCCCCAGAAATCCATTGAACGTCTAGACTCCATTTCTTCGGGAGCGTATGCCTTTGTCCACACTCCCCAGAAATCCATTGAACGTCTAGACGCATCTGACAATGGCCAAGCAATTTGTCCACACTCCCCAGAAATCCATTGAACGTCTAGACCAGAGAAAGATGTCAAGAATACATTGTCCACACTCCCCAGAAATCCATTGAACGTCTAGACGAACTCTTTGCCCTGCTTCTCAATGCGTCCACACTCCCCAGAAATCCATTGAACGTCTAGACAAAGATATGTCCCTCCTCACCGCCATGTCCACACTCCCCAGAAATCCATTGAACGTCTAGACTCCGACTTCCGCTCTACAGAGCCGTATTCTGAAATTGGCAATTTTCAGTCAAAATCAGGAATGGCTTTACAGAGCCATTTACACAACCTCATCTTCAAAAAGACTAAGGTTTTGTAAACAATTAGGGTCCGTACATCGTACGGAGTAGGTTTTAGCCGGTAGCAGAAATACAAAAGTCTTCTACTCTCGACAACGCCTTGGACAAAGGCGTATTTCAAAATGCTCTGAGGGAAAACTAACACAAACACCGGACGGTGTAAAGCCCCTTTTCGTGATTGTAATAAGGGAGAAATAAAGCAACCGCTGAAAGCGAGCAGTGGTCGCATGACCGCAACCGCTGAAAGCGAGCAGTGGTCGCATGACCGCAACCGCTGAAAGCGAGCAGTGGTCGCATGACCGCAACCGCTGAAAGCGAGCAGTGGTCGCATGACCGCCGTTTTTCGGGAGGTGTGGAGAGTTACCACACAAGAGCTTGACAAGCACAGCTTTTTATATTAGTCTCCTTTTAGTTATGAGTGCTCATTCACAGAATAAAAACGGTCCAAGACCACTTCCCTCAAGCGCTCAAGCGCTTGCGGATATGGTGCTCGGAACAACCAGAGAAATTGGACGTGATATCAACGCTCTAGTCTTATCTGACGGTAGAAACCAACAGACGCGCATGGCACTTGAACGTGCGGTGAATCATCGGGCAGAGGTGTTACATGCGCTTCGGGAAAAGAATCCAAAGCGAGCCGATGAACTTGTGCAAACAATCAAACAAGGAGGTGTCAAGTGAAATTCAAACCAAAGCCTCACGAACAGCAAGAAGTCCCGCTCACATTAAAGGGGCGACTACAGGTCATTGACGGCGACGTTGTTCACCAGCATACGGTGGAGGTGCTTCAAGCGCTTCACACTGACATGGGGGTCGGAGTGCAGAAGGTGCTCTCGTACTTACAGACATGTCTCTCTATCGAGTCCGATGACGCTGGAGTTGTTCGCGTTGACCTCGTGTTTCCGTGTCCTGAAGGGTTTCAGGGACGAGACAGGGAGAAGGATGCGCGGAAGCTTCTCGCTCAGCCAGTGAAGGAAAAGAAGGGTAAGGACGGGAAACCACTGCCTCCTCGCGTGCTCGCTGAACCGCGATACACAAACGAGTATCGTCTGGTGGCGGTTGAGAAATGCGAAGCCGGTGAAAAACCAAACTTGCGCTTCCGACTCTTTGAGCGGTACACCTATGCGGTGGAATCGGGAAAGGAAAAGAAGCAAACGATACGCATGGCACACACCTGCGTTCCTGCTAATACCTTCCACGCCCTCCTTCAGAGTTGGATGCGGGTATCGCTCGACTTTTTGTCAAAGCCGTTTCGAGGAGGTGTTTTGCGCAAGTGCGCGGAGCAAATCAACTCCTATATTGAGCTTTTGGCGAAGGGTGAGAAGCAGAAACCTTCATTTCCGAGTATCTCGGAGCGCGACCCTACGGTGAAGAAAGCCACGTGGCTTTCCGCGCTCGAACGAGTCGCGAAAAACACCGACGGGTTTTCCTATCAAACTGCGCGGGAGTTATATCCGGCCGAGTACACCGAGGACGACCCAAAGGGGAAGCGACTCATCAATGTTGACCATGATTGGCGCATCGTCATGGCGGGTCCGACACCCGGGAGATTCCCGGCGTTCACCACGTTGTCGAACAGCGTCGTTGTCTTTCGGCGAGAGTATGAGAAGGGAAGGAGACGTCGCTACTACGCAATGATTCCTGTCTTTGAGGGGGTATCGCCCGAGTCCGTGATGGGAATGCGTATGAACGAGCCTCGTCATTTTTGGTGGCAGAAGCATCGCGAAGAGTTTCACGCTCTTAAAGCGTGGACAGATGCAGTGCTTCCGGTGGGGAACACGGCGGTCGTCATCCCTATCTCGTATTCGAGACAGAATTCTGCAACGAAACGATTGGAGACGCTTCTCGAAAACGGAGAGTGGCAGGTACGCATCGCTTCTATCTCGGAAACCCACCTACCGGAAAAACACATTCGGCATAGCAATGAAAAGCGGATGTGGAAGCAGGTGGATGCTGGAGGGAAAGAAGGAGCACAGCAAGTGTGGCGCAACCCGAGTAAAAAACTTCCGTCTTCGCGCACCGAGTGGTGGCTCAAACTCTCTCTTGCGAAAGTAGTGGAGCCAGTGCTACGGGACAACGTACTCGGTATTCACTTCGAAACCGATGACGTCATCAGATGGTGCGTGATGAATCGGCAAAAGGAAATTCTCGATACGGGAGTCCTTGAAGGGAATCCTATTCTCGATGCGGGTCTTCAAGGGCAGGCAAGACACGAGGGGGAACAGAGACGTTACCGCAACACAAAAGGGCGCGGTTCGGCCGATGAGCTGAAGCGAAAGACCTATGAGGTGACGCGAAGTGTTCTCGAACTTCTCGAGGTGTTTAATGCGAATCTCGCCTTTGAAAGCATCTCTTGGGTGGAAAAGGGAGGTCCCGATTCCACGCAGAATAAAAAATTCTCACTGTGGAACTTCAGCGCCCTTCCTGCAACACTTCGATGGCTGGCTCTTCGAGAAATCGACCCTGCCGTTCCAACCGTTTCGGAGACGCCCGACTTCCGCACCGAGCACACCTGTCCGAAGTGCGGAGCCTGTCGAAGGTCCGGACAAACGCGGGAGAATGCGGACACCGTTCGCAACAATGACTCGCTCCTATGCAGAAAGTGCGACTTCAATGACGTTATTTCGCCGGAAGCGAAAGCGCATCTTGTCACTTCCGAAGGGGTGGATCGTGCCGAAGCGTTACGCAAGTAACGTGGAAGCAAAATAAATCACGAGTCGGGGAACCCAGCGTTCCTCGACTTTTTTTGTACAAAAAAGCCCCGACAGTGTGCCGAGGCGAAAAGAAGCAAGTCCACACTCCCCAGAAATCCAGTGAACGTCTAGACGAGGCCGGGCACCGTTCGTTGTTCTAGTCCACACTCACCAGAAATCCATTGAACGTCTAGACTCAATCGTAAGAAGCACTGCGTTTCGTCCACACTCCCCAGAAATCCAGTGAACGTCTAGACACTCGACTTCCGCTCTACAGAGCCGTATTCTGAAATTGGCGATTTTCAGTCAAAATCAGGAATGGCTTTACAGAGCCATTTACACAACCTCATCTTCAAAAAGACTAAGGTCTTGTAAACAATTAGGGTCCGTACATCGTACGGAATAGGTTTTAGCCGGTAGTGAAGGTACAAAAGCCCCTCACTCTCGACAACGCCTTGGACAAAGGCGGTTAAATCAATGTGCTTTGAGGCCAAATTAACACAAACACCGGACGGTGTAAAGGTCTTTTAACGTAACTGTCCACACCTCCCGAAATATGGCGGTCATGCGACCACTGCTCGCTTTCAGCGGTTGCTTTATTTCTCCCTTTTCTAAAGGGAGCCCGCCCGGATGAACCGGTTCGGACGGGCACCTGCCGTCTTCGGCAGGGAGGGATTTCAAAATCCCCCGCCTTTCAGGCACCCCCTTTAAGAAAGGGGGAATAAGAAGTGTGGATACTTACCTTTTAACAAATTACCTCAACCCGCGCATAAACTCCCCATAGTCCATCTCCTTTTTGCCTTCGGGGATAACACGAAGAAGGTGAAGTTGTCCGTCCTTGAACTCTGCAGATTTGATGTTTACTCGTATCTTTTTCACCCCTCCGCCTCCGGCACCTCCCCTCTGAAGAGGGGAGGAGGAAGAAACGAAAAAATGTGTGCCAATTGAACCGGTAAATGCCTGAATTTTCAAAAAGTTTTTGTATCCATCGTCCGAAAGGTCAATTTCGCCGTCAGTCTTGGCTAGCTTTTTGGTATAGGTTGCCTGCGTATGGTCTTGGGGCACCGCTTCTATTTCTCCCGCTATCCATTTTGGTATAACGTCGGCAAGAAGTTCTCCCCCTTCTTTCGCCAGTCTCGTTGTCAGCTCCGTCGCTGTTGGCGGTATGTGTTGTTGGTTGTTGGTTGTTGGTTGTTGAGTTCTTTGCGCGACAATTGGTCCATGGTCCATTTCAGCGTCCATAAGCATAATGGTGACGCCGACTTCCTTTTCATCTGCCAATATCTGACTCTCAATCGGAGTCGCCCCGCGATAGTGGGGAAGTAACGATGGGTGCACATTGAGCGTGCCCTTTACGGGGATATTCAACACTGACTGCGGAATGATAAGACCGTAAGAGGCAACGACAAAGAGGGAAGCATCAAAAGATGAAAGTTGTGATGAAAAAGTAGAATCCAGTCTTTCGGGCTGGAGGACAGGCACGCCTTCACGCTGTGCCCACTCTTTTGCAGGAGGTGGCGTAAGCACCAATCCACGACCCTTCGGTCGGTCTGGAGGTGTCACGATGACAGCAGGTACGAGTCCCGCTTTCCTCAATTCTTCTAAAATAGTGACCGAAAACTCATCGGTCCCCCAAAAAGCAAAAGAGACGTTTGACATATAGGTGGTTATACATCCAGACCTTCTGTGTGTTCTGGTAGCTCCTTGACGTCGGTTGCCTTGTCGGAGAAGAGGACACCTTCGAGATGGTCTGTCTCGTGCTGAAATATTTGGGCAAGAAGTCCAGATGCTCCTCGCTCGAAAAGTCTTCCGTTTTCGTCATACGCTTTGACGCTCGCTTTCTTTGCACGCTGAATCTTTCCATACAATGGACGTACGGAAAGGCACCCCTCGTCGAGGATTGCTGTTTCTTTCGAGAGTTTGGTGATGACAGGATTAATGAAGGTCATATTGCCAGCATCATGCTTTAATTTCTTTCGATTGGTGAGATGCGAGCGTTCTTCCATCGTGTCGGGCATATCAACGGATGCCTGTGAGACGAGGAAGATGCGAAGCGAGACGCCGATTTGAGGCGCCGCTATAGCGACACCGTCGTCTTGTGAGTCGAGGGCTACCGCCATATCCTTAAGGATTTTATTTATTTTCGGCGTACCGATATCGGCAAGTGGTACCTCGGTAGCTTTTTTACGGAGAACCGGGTCTCCTTTTTGAACGATAGTTATCATAGCGTGTTTGGCATTATATGTTATTTTTCGGCTTCGTGCCATGGTATTGGCTTGCTACTTAGATACCCTTCTTCTTCCACGAAGGTGGGGCGTTTGTTCGCTTGCTCTTGAGTATGCCGAAGAATTTTTTGCTGAACGAATCACCCTGTTCGCACTCTTTAAAAAGCCAGTACAGGTCGCCGACTTTGACATGAGCAGCGAGCCCGTTTATCTGTCTCCAAATAACTGGTTCGAATTTTGTTCCCACTCGTTCGAGATTTATCTTATCGACAAAACGCTGAATAATCTCCTGGCGTTCACTCGTGATCCGGAGAGGTTTTTGGTTTTGTAGGCGTTCGAGGTAGTTCTTGGGAAGGTCCATTCTTTCAGCATAAAGCGTTTAACGTGTAGCGTCTAGCGTTTAGTAAAGCAGAGGTTTGAAAAGCTGTACGATAAAGCGATTTTTTTCTCGTTGCTGTTACAAAGAACGTAGTATCTTTATACGTGCTCCGAGAGCGTTCAGTCCTTCAATGATGCCTTCGTATCCGCGGTTGATGCTGTAGATGTTGCGAAGCACCGATCTTCCTTCAGCTGCAAGCATTGCGATAAGAATAATCGCAGCGGGACGAAGCGCTGGTGGACACACTACCTCGGCGCCCTTCAGTTTGGTGGGGCCACTGATATAGATACGGTGTGGGTCGGCGAGGAGCATGTCGGCTCGTAGCTTATCGAGTTCTTTATAATGAATAGCACGACCTTCGTAGACCCAGTCGTGTATGAGGGTGGTGCCTTTTGCTTGTGTCGCTATAATCGCGAAGAAGGGAAGGTTGTCGATATTCAGTCCAGGGTACGGCCGAGCCTCGATTTTTTCGGGAAGAGCCGTCAGTTTCGATGGTGAAGTTTGTATATCAATAAGGTTTGTATGTCCGTTTTCTGATAGGTAGCGTTTAAGTATTTTGTATTTGAATCCCATATTTTCGAGCTTCAGAAGTTCAAGTTCAAGAAAGTCTATTGGCGCTCGGTTGATGCGCAAGGATGACTTGGTAAGGATTGCGACAGTAATGAAAAACATGGCCTCAATCGGGTCCTCCGATAAGGCGTGAGAATACGAAGAGTTAATATCCGCGACTCCATGCACCGTGAGGGTGGTCGTACCGACACCTTCAATATTGACACCGAGGCCTTGTAGAAAGAAACAGAGATCCTGTACTTGGTAGTTTGCGGAGGCGTACTTGATAACACTGGTGCCGGGGATAAGTGCTGCTGACATGAGTGCGTTTTCGGTCACCGTATCACCAGATTCGTAGAGAATAACCTCGGCGGGGCGAAGCACTTTTCGCTCGACAAGATAATCTTTTGATCGTGTGCGGATTTTTGCACCGAACTTTTCTAGGGCGAGAAGATGAGGTCGTACATTACGACTGCCGAGTTTACAGCCTCCCGGATGGGGGAGTTTAAAGGTCTTTAGTCGGTGGAGAAGAGGGGCGAGTAGAAGTATGATACTTCGAGTCTTGGTAGCCGACTCGTGGTTAATTGCAGAAAGAGTAATCGTTTCAGGGACTCGTATTTCTACATTGTTTCCAATCCATTTGAGGGTGACGCCAATACTTTGAAGGACTTCGATAACTCGGTTTACTTCTTCGATGTGAGGGACGTTTCGGAGTGTGGTCACACCTCTATTAAGTAGGGAAGCACAGAGCAGGGCGACGGCGCCGTTCTTAGACGTGTGGGTGGTTACGGTCCCGTGAAGTTTGTGCCCACCCTCTATTTCTATATCAAGGGATCGGTCAGAGATTTTTAAAATATCGCGATCAAGTGCCGCACTTATTTTAGAAAGGGTTTCGGTGGAGAGGTTCTGCTCGCCCGTTTCCATACGCGCGATAGCACTTTGTGAAGTCTTCAACTTTACGGCAAATTCGGATTGCGAGAAACCACGCTCCTCGCGGAGGTCTTTAATAAGGGCACCGATGTGTTTAAGTCGATTTGAAGGCATAAATAGTTTTCTAGCTTTAGTTGCTAATTAGCTTTTTAGCTTGCGAGTGAAGAACATTTCCCCCTAAGAAGCTAATATCCTAGACAGCTAAGAAGCTTGTCTAAAGAGTATACCATAAGTATACCATAAATGAGATAATGTCAAAATCCAATTTTATAGCAAATACTTACGGCCGTCCGCAAATGCTATGTTTTGAACTAAATGTGCATACGCTCAAGATGAAAAAAGCGTTTTATGTCCAATTCGTTATCAATATGCTCTACCAGCATAAAACGGACATATTTGCGTATATCGTGAAGTTCAACCAAAAAATCGATCTCGTCTCGGCATTCAAATGGATGAACCGATACCGATTGCTGGAGTTTGTAAAAACCTAGGTCTGCGAGATGTTCTCTTAGTGAGTTACGCGCATCACGCTCATCCTCAGGTATGTCAAAAATAACGACTCGCCACTTTTTGTCCCACATCGTCGGGGGCCTGATTTTCATATCACGAGAACGGTATGTTAACGCTCTTTTTTTACCGTCTTCACTCAAAATAAGAGTAGTGGTGCCGTCGGCATTATTCCTTTCCTCAATCAATCGTGATTCATAGAGGGATGCAATTGCGCGCTCTACTGTTCCCTTATCGATCTCCTTCCAATGTTCGAGCATACCCTTAATGAGTCGCCATTGCTTCGACGTGGACCGTGTACAGGAAAGAGCGAAGCCACCTAGGAGAAGTAATAGTAGTTTTTGTTGCACCGAACCGAGTTTTCTTCCCTGTTTGCGAAGTTTAATTTTTCGTTCCTCGTGCCCTTTTGTCTGACCTCTTTTCATTATAGCAAATCATAGCAAATACTTACGGCCGTCCGCAAATGCTATGTTTGGGAAAAGTGGTAAGGTAAAGAAAAGGAAATACCATCAAGGGAAAAGAAAAAGCCCGCCGAAGAAATCTCGGCGGGCACGATGTGCGTGTGTTATATGAGGAGAAAAGCTTTCAGCTTTCGTTCAATGTCCTCCTGCGTATCATTCATCGAGAGGTGTAGTTGAGGAATATTGTGCTTGATTTGCGAATGGTCACACCTAATTGCAGAGCACGAAATTCCAAAGTATTTCTTGATGATGTTTCCGTTCTTCCTCCGTGTTGTAATAAAATCGATGCCACGCTGATCAAGTGGTCCTGAACGCCTCGTGCGGTAAAAGGACATAAGGAAGCTTTTCTCCACCAGCTCTTGTAATACGAGCTCTGTACATGCTTCGGAAACAAATCCTCTGTTACTTTTCCCAGACAGAGTAAATCTGCTGAGTTTTTCGTACTGTCTAGTTTTTAAGTAGAATATTCGAGTGCGTCTTCTTGCTTTCTTTGACATGTCGTTCACCCCCTTTCTACGCTCAAAATACAACTATTTTTTCACATTGTCCATGTCTCTTTAAGTTCCGCCAGAAAGAATTAAATGTAAACTTAGGGAATAAAAAAGCCGCTCCGGTTTGAACGGAGGCGGCTCACAGGGTGTAGTGTTTCTTTTACACCGGATTTTCCTTAAACAGGTCGGGGTTGATGTATATCTGGTAAAGGCACACGCGTTCTTCCGCGAACCACTTCCCGATCGAAACTCCATTGGGGAGGGGTATCTGTGCCAGTAATTGGCCGATCTGATTGGCCTCTTCGTCAGTCATATGTGCGTACTGCACGAGGCCCCGTTTTCTTCGGTGGAATGCTCCATAGTAGCTCGAGCGCGCTTTATAGACACTTCTCTCGGATCGATCCAGACTTTGAATCCGTTGTGATCCTTGCTGAACGCCCACTTCGGGTCGGTTTCAAACAAACCCTGGGAAAGCCGCACTACTACGTCATCAAGTAAACGTTGGCCAAACAGCCAATATCGTCCCCAATCTACGCCCGGGTATCTCTCTCTTTTCTCGACTAATGGGCTTCCGTCTTTTACGCAGTATTCAAACCTGCGCTGAAAGAGATTCCCGTTCTTTCCTCGTATGCCAGCGAAGAAGACCGAAGTATGTCCGCGCCCTTCGCGCTTACGCCTTGTAAGCGGTAAACAGACGATGTATTGAATGGTTTCTCCGGTGTCGAGCGTCGTGCCAATAAGGGTGGTTTGGAGATATCGCACTGAGTCGATTCTTTGAAGGTACTTCTCACCCTCCTCTTCCATGATGAATTGGATGATGTCCTCTGCAATGCGTGCCTTCGGAGGTAAGGTCAATTTGTTTCTTTCAAAGAACTTTTTCTGGGTTTCGGTAGGTATTTTGTGTGCTGCATGGTATTTCGCCTTCATCGATTTCCTTTTTTTAGGAAGATTTCATTGGGGTTCAAGACGAACACTAATAGTCCTAAAAGTCAATACATATAGATAAAAACAAGCAGGTAGGCTATTATTCTTGTATGTACTGCGCACTTCGCGCTAAATGTTTTCTTGTATGTCATTCTTCACCCCAAAACTTGGCATTGACCTCGGAACAGCCAACACGCTGGTTTATGTACCGAAAAAGGGTATCGTCTTAAACGAGCCTTCGGTTGTTGCTGTTTCTGAACAGGACAACCGTATTCTTGCAGTCGGCATCGAGGCGAAGAATATGGTGGGAAAGACCCCTGAATCCATTGTCGCGTATCGCCCGATGAAGGATGGAGTAATAGCGGATTATCGCGTGACCGAAGCGATGCTTCGCTATTTCATTGCCAAGGCATTAGGCAAATGGAATATCTGGAAACCGGAGGTACTTATTTCCGTTCCTGCGGGTGTTACCTCTACGGAGCGACGTGCCGTGGTGGAAGCGGCGATTAAGGCTGGAGCGAAAAATGCATACGTGGTGAAGGAGCCGATTCTCGCCGCTATTGGTGCTGGTATTCCTATCCACGAGCCGATTGGACATATGATTGTCGACATCGGCGGAGGGACGACAGACGTCGCGGTGATTTCGCTCGGTGGCATCGTCGCGTCGACGTCGGTAAAGTGTGCGGGAAATCGTATTGACACAGCCATTGCCGACTATATTAAAAAGACCTTCAATCTCGCAATTGGTGACAAGATGGCTGAAGGCGTAAAGGTTCAGGTTGGGTCGGCCGTCCCTCTTGAAGAGGAGCTTTCCATGACGATTAAGGGGCGAGACTTTATCACTGGTCTCCCTCGCACCGCCGAGGTGAAAACAAATGAAATGGTGAAGGCTATTGGACGGGAACTTCGGGAGATGATTAAGGCAATGAAAGATGTGCTTCAGGAGACTCCTCCAGAACTTGCCGCTGATATTATTGATCGCGGTATCATCATGACTGGAGGCTCTTCGCTTCTTCGCAATTTCCCTGAACTCGTGTATCGTCGAACAGGAGTAAAAGCGGTGCTCGCGAAGGACGCGATTTTCTGTGTGGCAAAAGGGACAGGTATTGCCCTTGCCCATTTGGATACGTACAAGAAGACGATTATCGCGAAACGGTAAAAACAAGGTTAGGCTTACGATACCAGATTGGGTACGGATATAAGAGCCTATCCACTATCTAACCGCATTTTATCAAGCAAAACATAGCTTGCCTGCCGAAATGTCCAAAATTCTGCTACACATTGCGTCTTTTTCGTCAGTGTATCCTCGATATGCTTCCTCAAAATACGCAATTTTCGCAACGAATTTTGGACATTTCAGCTAGGCATTAGATAGTGGATAGGCTCTAAGAGTTAGGAAAGACAAACCAGATATCTTAACCTATTCCGGTTTCCTAACCTTAAACTGTACTACTATGTATGATTCTCTCACTCATCACGCATATTTTTCTCTCGGTTCTCCGACCGACGTTGTTCCCGCACTTGTCGCTCATATAGAAAAGGTGTGGGGAATTCACGTGCAAGGAAATCCTGATTTTCGTTGCGAGCGGTACGGTGCGATGGGTGTTTACGAGGCGCGAGCTCTTAAGGAATCTGCGGAGCGTACTGCCGTCACTGGTGGCAGAAAGGTGTTCGTCGTTGCTCTCGACAGTATGACTCGTGAGGCACAGAACGCTCTCTTGAAGATTGTTGAAGAACCTCCGAAAGAGACGCACTTCTTTTTTGTCTTTGGAAGTGAGGAGGTACTGCTCCCGACGCTCCGGTCCCGTCTTGAGCCACTTTTCATTACGATACGTTCTTCGGCTGAAGAAAAAACTTCACGTTCAGTCCTCGCACGGTCTTTTGTTCGTAGTAGTGTTCCTGCTCGCCTTAAGATGGTCAGCGCCCTTATTAAAGAAGTCGGCGATGAGGATGTGGGGAAGGGGAAACTGCTGGATTTCTTTGATGCCCTCGAGCGCGAGCTCGCGCCATCGGTAGAGAAGAACGCCGAGGCACTTCTCGAGTTACTTACGCTGAAGCAATATAGCCGTGACCGTGCTCCTTCATTTAAATTACTTCTTGAACACCTCGCTCTCGTATTGCCGGTGGTGAAATAATCACTCTTCTGTGGTATATTTCCTACATACTACTTACTACGTTTTACCTACTTTTAAACACCATGGCATACGCATTTACATTATTTACAACTCGCGCGCAAGAGATAGACGAGTGGATTACTCGGGAGCTTAGTGGTCTTCGAAGCGGTCGAGCAACACCGGCTGTACTCGACAATGTCTTTGTTGAGTCGTATGGGGCAAAGATGCCGATAAAGCACGTGGCAACTATTTCTCTCGAAGGTGCTCGAACACTGCGCATTATTCCGTTTGACCCCTCGATAGGAAAGGAAATCGAGAAGGCGATTGTTCAAGCAAACGTCGGACTTACCGCATCGTCGGATGACGGTGGTGTTCGCGCGCATTTTCCTGAACTCACCTCCGAGCGACGTGACGCACTCATCAAGGTTGCCAGGGAGAAACTCGAGGCTGCCCGTATCAATGTTCGAAAGCTTCGCGACGAAGTGATTAAAGATATTGAAGCGACAGAAAAGGAGGGAGGTATGGGGGAAGATGAAAAGTTTCGTCTTAAAAAAGAACTTGAGAAAATGTCTGAAGCTGAAAATACGAAACTGCAGGAAGCATTTGACCGAAAAGAAAAGGAGATAGCAAGCTAATCCCTAACCAATCTCGAATAGCGCTCCCGAATAACCCCAAATTTGTTTCGAGATAATTCGGGAAATAAATTCGAGTTTGATTCGTGAATATGACCACTATTTTATTCCTCATCATTTTAAGTGCGCTTGTCTTTGTCCACGAACTTGGGCATTTTCTTTCTGCGAAGAAATCCGGTATTCGGGTTGATGAATTTGCGATAGGGTTTCCGCCAACGTTACTTAAAAAGAAAGTGGGTGAAACGACCTATGCTCTTAACCTTATTCCTTTTGGAGGCTATGTGAAAATCCATGGTGAAAACGGGGAAGACACGGAAAAAACGCAGACAGACGCAGGTACGGAAGCGATACAGAACGCAGAGCACGGAGGCGACACGGAAAGACTATCGGTTGATGATGACCGACGATTTACTTCAAAGTCGCGCTGGATTCAGGCGCTCGTTCTTGTTTCAGGAGTTCTTGGGAATATTATATTTGCTTGGCTCCTTATTTCTATCGGTTTTCTTTCTGGCGTGCCTTCTTCGGTAGACGGGCGTTATGCGAACGATGTATCTAACCCGAAGCTTACGATTACTTCTACTCTCGCCGACACACCAGCAGGGAAGGCGGGACTTGCGAGTGGTGATGTGATTCTCTCTCTTGCTAATGGTGAACGAGTATATCGTGGTACCGACGCTGATGAAGCGAGTGTCTTTATTGGAGAAAGTCAGGGCGAGATTCAACTTGAATACATACGAGGGAAGGTTACAAAGACCTCTGCCATTACACCAATTGAAGGAATAGTAGAGGGTAAGCCTGCTATCGGCGTAAGTCTCGATACGATAGGTGTTGTTCGGTTTGGTATTTTCCGAGCAATGTATGAAGGGGTGTTGACGACCTGGGATTTGTTTCGTGAGGTAACTGTGGGACTTCTTGGATTTATCGGACAGGCCGTCACTGGACAAGCGAGTCTTGAATCAGTATCGGGTCCAGTCGGTATCGCAGGACTTGTCGGCGAAGCGCGCGTTCTCGGGTGGGTCTACTTGCTTTCGTTCACGGCGTTTATTTCCATTAACCTTGCGGTCATTAACCTTCTTCCGATTCCTGCCCTTGATGGTGGGAGGCTTCTCTTTCTCGCCATAGAAGGCATCATACGCCGGCCTATTCCTGCCAAGTTTACTCGCATTGTGAATTCAACCGGTTTTATTCTTCTTTTGCTTTTTATGGCTTTCATTACTTACCGAGATATTGTAAAGCTGTTTTAGTACATGCTATACTTCGTCTATGCCCAAGATAATGACCATTGATGACCTTGCGGTCATGGTAAAAAGAGGATTTGACGAAACTGCGAAGCAGGTTGATTTGAATGAACTCAAGGAAGATGTGTCTGAATTAAGAAAGCAGGTTAATCGTATCGAGGCTCGCATGGGCGGCTACGACAACCGCCTTGACCTCGTGGTTGATGATGTGCGACTGGTGAAGACCAAAGTTGGAATCAAATAAAAAGCGACACCTTGCGGAGGGTGTCGCTTTGGTAAGTCCTTGAGTAAATCCTAAGTCAGGAAGTCAACGCCTTGCCTCTTGTCTTCGCTAAGCATCCACGCGTTGTAGGCGATGCCTACAAGCATGTCGGCAATCATGCCGGAAAACATCTTGTCAAACCACGGTTGAACGCCGGAACATGCGACAACGATACCGTGCCGCTTCACGCCTCCCCAGTACACCGTGTCACCGGAGAAGAGGAGATGAGGCATAATGTTGGTTCGGTCGTCATTTCTGTCATGCCAGAGCTGGATTGCTTTGCCTTCGCAATACGGTCGTATTCTCCAGTCCATGTGCTCTTGTCCCCTATACTCACCTCACACAACGCGTAGGGGAAACACAACACGTAGGGTGCATCCTCTCTCAACGAAGGAACCAAAACGACAATGTGGCACGCGCGTCGTTTAAGAAGGTCGCCAACAGGCGACGCGCACATCCCGTACAGAAACTGCCGGATTGCCTTCTCGGCGACTTCTGTCGTCAAAAACTTCGGTGTAGATAGTACTTTCTGCTCACTCATAGATGAACTTTCTTTTTGGTTTTTAGTTTTGGATTTCCAAAATACAAGGTACATTACAATGATATATATGTCAAGTATCGTGTTAGAGGGGAGTTATCTGCTATGATTAGAAGAATTATTAAAATAGACACCCCACCTAAATCCTCCCCTCTAAAGAGGAGAGGAGGGAAGAAGGAATGAAGCAATCACACCTATTTACCAAAACTCGTAAAGAAGCGCCTTCAGACGAGGTGGCGAAAAACGCGCAACTGTTAATCCGCGCTGGCTATATCCATAAAGAAATGGCTGGCGTCTATTCGTATTTGCCGCTCGGTTTACGAACACTCGCAAAGATTGAGAACATCATCCGCGAAGAAATGAACGCTATCGGCGGACAGGAGATTCAGATGGCGACACTTCATCCGAGCGAAAACTGGAAGCGAACCGGAGGGTGGGACGGAGTTGACGTCCTTTTTAAATTGCAGAGCCGTACCGAGAAGGAGTACGCTCTTGGACAGAGCGAAGAGGAAATCGTAACGCCTATAGCGCAGGAATATGCGACGTCATACAAGGACCTTCCCGTCGCTATCTACCAGATAGGACAAAAGTATCGTGACGAGCTTCGCGCAAAGTCCGGCATTATGCGCGGACGCGAATTCGGTATGAAGGATATGTACAGCTTCCACGAATCACAAGAAGATTTTGACCGTTTCTACGAGATTGCAAAGAAGTCATACCTCAAGATATTTGAGCGAGTCGGCCTCGATGCCAAGGTAACAGAGGCTTCTGGTGGTAATTTCTCAGAAAAGCTTTCGTATGAGTTTATGGTGATGACCGATGCTGGCGAAGACGATGTTGTGTATTGCCCCGATTGTGTGCACTGTGCCAATACGGCAGTCGCGAAGGCTGAATCTGGTGGAACCTGCCCGAGGTGTGAAAAAGGGACACTCGCGAAAGCAAAGGCAGCAGAAGTTGGAAACGTATTTGACCTCGGTGTGAAATATCCGAAAGCGTTTGAATTTACCTATAAAGACAAAGAGGGTAATGAACAGATACCGATTGTTGGTTGTTATGGCATCGGCACGACTCGGCTCATGGGAACTATTGTTGAAGTACGTTCAGATGACAAAGGTTTAGTGTGGCCGAAGGAGGTAGCGCCATTTCGTGTTCACCTTATATCACTTGTTGGAGCGACCGGAGAAAATGTGAAAAAGGAGGCGGATGCACTCTACGAGACACTCACCAAGCAGGGGACTGAAGTTCTCTATGACGATCGAGATACCAGGCCGGGTGAGAAGTTCGCAGATTCGGACCTTGTTGGTATCCCTACTCGTGTGGTGATAAGTGAGAAAACCATTGCAGGAGGGAAGCTTGAGGTAAAAGACCGTACAACAGGCGAAGTGTTGATGCTCTCCGAAGCAGAGCTTCTCAAAGCTGTCGCGTCGTAATCTTCTGCGTGCGAACCACTGTTTTTGCGCACGCTTCGATTTAGCAAATGCTCACGGCCGTGAGCATTTGCTAAATTCGGTTACGAAAGATTAAAAATCCTTTTTAGATGAGTCTCATTATCAATGTGATTTGCTGTGATAAAGCGGACATATTTTCGGATATCTAAAAGTTCAACAATAAAGTCAATTTCGTTTTTACAATCGAATGGATATACTCCAACAGATTGCTGGAGTTTTAACACTCCGAGGCGTGTAAGGTGGTCGCGAAATGCATCTCGGTCATAGCGCATATGTTCGGGTATATCAAATATAATGATTCTCCATCGTTGATCCCATACGCGAGGTGGCTCAATTTTCATATTATGAATTTGATATCGTAGTGCTCGCTTTTTTCCGTTGTCACTAAGAATGAGAGTGTGCGTTCCATCTCTATTTTTCTTAATCTCAATCAATCGGGACTCATACAAGGAATCAATAGCTCGCTCGGCTGATTGCCTCTTAATGCCCTGCCAACCTGAGTGTATCTCCTTCACAATACGCCACTGCTTTTTGTTTGAGCGGGTACATGCAAGGGCTACTCCCCCAAGAAGCAAAAGAAGCACTTTTTTCTGGACACTCCCGGGTCCTTTTCTTTGTTTGCGTAGCTTTATTTCATGAATGCGTTTTTCGATGGTCATGTCTTATAGTTTAGCAAATGCTCACGGCCGTGAGTATTTGCTAAACTGTGGATAAGAGTGAATAAACATGGTATTGTACGAACTCTATAGGAGCTAAGCGCTCGAAAAGCAATCCACATCATACCCACAGAACGGCAGGCTTTGTCTTTTCCTATCTTCGTATATAATTCGGACACAGTCATCCAAATATGGCGGTCATCTCCTATGCTCAAAAAATACCTTAGAAAACACTTGGAAAAATTCAATTCGTATCTTTCAAACGATATTGGAATTGACCTTGGTACAGCTAACACCCTCGTGTATGTTCGTGGACAGGGGATTGTTATCAACGAGCCCTCTGTTGTAGCCGTCAACCAAAAGACGGGGCAGGTTGTCGCTGTCGGATTCCAAGCGAAAGAAATGCTCGGAAGAACTCCCGCTCACATCACCGCTATTCAACCACTTGTAGGGGGAGTTATCTCAGACTTTGAAGTCACTGAGGAAATGCTTGCATACCTTATCCGAAAGGCAGAAGCTAGCGGAAAAAAGATGCTGGGCCCCCGCGTCGTAGTCGGTGTTCCCTCGGGAGTGACAAACGTTGAGACCAGGGCTGTGCGCGATGCGACGAAGAACAACGGTGCTCGGCAGGTGTTCATCGTCGAAGAGCCGATGGCAGCAGCAATCGGTATTCGTCTTCCTGTGCATGAGCCGGCGGGTAACATGATTATCGACATCGGAGGCGGTACGACCGATATAGCAGTCATCTCTCTTGGGGGTATTGTACGCTCGAAGAGTCTTAAGATTGCGGGAGATAAATTTAACGAAGACATTATCGGTTTTGTGCGAAGTCATTTCAAGATTCTCATTGGAACCAAGACCGCTGAAACACTGAAGATTGCCATCGGGTCGGTACTTCCTCCTGATCAAGTGATTACGGCACCGATTAAGGGACGCGATCTTATTTCAGGACTCCCTCGTGAAGTCACGGTGACAGATACTAATGTTCGTGAAGCTATTTCTATTTCTGTAGATCACCTCATCGAAGCGGTAAAAGAGGTGCTTGAATCGACTCCTCCAGAAATCGTATCGGATATTATGGCGCGAGGTATCTACCTTGTCGGCGGTGGGTCATTACTTTCGGGACTTCCCGAACTCTTTGCGGAAGAGCTTAAACTCCCCGTACATCTGGCCGATGATCCTATGACCGCTGTTGCTCGTGGGGCTGGTATTATTCTCGAGGACTTTAAGGCATATGCCGATGTATTAATCGAAAACGAAGATGAATTACCGCCTCATTCGTAGTACAAAAAATCTATCGGAGCGACACAGACTCGCATACCCGATACTCTTCATTGGACTGGTAACAACACTCCACTTTCTTTTTCCGAACGTATTACGTGGCATTGCGACTACCGTCGCGCGTCCGGTGTGGGTTGCCGAAAGGACTCTCGTTGATGCAGGTAGTGCGTTTCTCGGATATTTTTCGGCAAAATCAGCCCTGATAGATGACATCACAAAACTAACAACCGAACTTCAACACAAGGATATTCAACTGCTTGATCGAGATATTCTCGCGGAAGAAAATCGAATATTGAAAGAGTCATTCGGTCGTGGGGATGAGACGAAGAGTATTTTGGGAAGTGTTCTCTCGGTACCTCCGTTGTCTCTGTACGATACTATTGTTCTTGATGCAGGTAGCCTTAATGGGGTTCGCGAGGGAGCGCATGTGTATGTCGGCCCGATCCTTCTTGGAACGGTCGTGCGTACCACGGGACATACGTCGGTAGCTGAACTCAATTCGACAAGCGGACAGGTGACGCCGATGCGTATACAGCATGGTGCAGTCGCTATTCCTATTGAGGCTAAAGGGCGTGGTGCGGGTGAATTCACGGCCACTATTCCGAAGGAATCTGACGTTGCAGTTGGTGATAGTGTCTTTCTTACCGGTATACGGCCAACACTGTTTGGTACGGTTGACGCTATCGATAGTACTATTACGAGTTCGTTTCAGACAATCTTTATCATTTCTCCTGTACATATCCAAGCACTCCGATTTGTCGAAATCGTGAATGATGATTCGACTATAGATTTATAATAGTATGTATCGACTACTTGCCGATTGCGCGATGGTACTCGGTGTCCTTTTTCTGCCGTGGTGGGTAGTTATTATACTTGGGTCGGTATTCTTTATGACATTTGATTCTTACTATGAGTTTCTGTTCTTCGCGCTCCTGTCTGATGTCCTCTTCTCGGTACCTTTGCCACGGTTCGGAGGATTCGAGGCTGTACATGTCACCCTTGGTGTTGTTCTGTTTGTGTCTCTATTTCTTATTAAAAAAAGAGTCCGTGTATAGTAGGTGCGCGTATGATTCGAACTCTCGTTATTTGGTATCGAAAAATACTCCGAGGAGGCAGGCGTTCAAGTGAGATTGACCCTGATGAGATTTTTCTTGATTCAAGCAATCTTCCGGCATTCGATCAGAATCAATTTGAAGGAAGAATTGAGAAGCCAATATCGAGGCGCGTCATCGTCATGCTCGGTGTTGTTTTCGCGTGTATACTTATCGTTCTGCTTTCCAAGAGTTTTATTCTCGAGGTGACAAACGGGGAGACCTATGCGAAACGTAGTGAACAAAATAGGCTTCGCCATACCCTTATTTTCGGTGAGCGAGGTGTCGTGAGCGATATCCGAGGAGAACTTCTCGCGTGGAACGTACAGGACCCGGGTGAGCCAGCGTTTTCCAAACGAAAATATCTTTCGATTCCAGGACTTGGGCACGTACTTGGGTATGTAAAGTATCCATCGAAGGATACCGCGGGGTTTTATTACAAGGTGGATTTTGAAGGTATCGATGGTGTGGAGAAATATTGGGGAGAATACATAACACCCCAGAACGGATTGAAGATTGTCGAGACAGATGCACTCGGAAGTATACTATCTGAAAGTGTGCTTAAACCACCAAAGGGTGGTGCGAGTATTACGCTTACGGTTGACGCTCGTCTACAGATGAAGTTTTACGAGTTTATCGAGAGTTTAGTGAACGCCCGTGGCTTTACTGGAGGAGCCGCGGTCATGATGGATGTTGAGACAGGGGAGATACCGGCGCTCGTGAGTTTCCCCGAGTATGACTCGCAGGTACTTACCGACGGTACCGATAGGGCAAAGATACAAAAGATTGTGTCCGATATACGCAAGCCGTTTTTGAATCGGGTGACCGATGGACTCTATACTCCGGGTTCAATCGTTAAGCCAATTGTTGCCCTCGCCGCTTTAGAAGAGGGGATTATTACGCCCGAAAAAGAGATTGTAAGTACTGGAGCTCTCACGATACCGAACCAGTATGATCCAGAGCGCCCGACGGTGTTTAAAGACTGGAAAGCCCACGGTGCGGTAGATATGCGAAGGGCTATCGCGGTGTCGTCTGACGTTTACTTTTATGAAATCGGAGGAGGTTTTGAGGATCAAAAGGGGTTAGGTATTGGAAACATTGAGCGATATATGCGTTTGTTTGGGTTCGGTGCGGTTCCAGGAGATAATGATTTTTATGGAGTTGCGGGAGTTATTCCTAATCCTGAGTGGAAGAAAGTGAACTTTAATGGCGACGAGTGGCGTGTGGGTAATACCTATCACACAGCTATCGGACAGTACGGCTTTCAGGTCACACCGCTTCAAGTGGTGCGAGCAATCTCTGCGGTCGCGAACGGAGGTAAACTTCTTTCGCCACGATTGGTTCATGAACCTGAGGTACCACCTTCGTATGAAGTAATACCGATTAAACCATCTTCGTTTGACGTCGTCCGTGAAGGAATGCGAGATTCAGTGAAGTCTGGAACGGCGAGCGGACTTTCGCTCCCAGAACTTACGCTTGGCGCGAAAACCGGTACTGCCGAACTCGGAACCCAGAAGCTCTATGTAAACTCGTGGGTGGTTGGATTTTTCCCGTACGATAAGCCGAGGTACGCCTTCGCCGTCCTTATGGAGAAAGGTTCGAGTAAAAACACGGTGGGAGCGCTCTATGTCATGCGAGAGATGCTTCAATGGATGCAGGTGCATACGCCGGAATATTTGGAAGTTCAAAATTAAAAATGCAAAAGTAAAAGTGGAAGAAAAAGGAGAAGAGATAAAAGTGAAAAGTTAAAAATGCAAAAGTAAAAAAGAAAGAAAAGAGAAGAGATAAAGAAGGCTCTCCCGTGGGGCGGGAGAGCGTGTAAGAAAAGTGAGGCGCTGTGTTCAGCAACGCATTGCACTTGCGACGTCGTGCCAGTACGCTCGTTGTGCGACTTGTATTACATACTCACCTGTGTCAATGGTCGGTTCTATATTCTAGCTACTAGTGTCTCTTGCATGGGCCGATTGTATTTCGGCCAGTTTTGAGTTAGAATGTCCGAGTTATCTTAATGTTTAACTTTTGATATCTAAGGCCCTACGCCTGTCTCCGATAGGCGTGGCTATAAGTATCACCTAACCCTATGTCCGAACCAGAATATCTCACACAGGAAAAATTCGATGAATTAAAGAAAGAACTTCTCGGGCTTAAGACAACCAAACGAAAGGAGGTTGCCGAGCATCTTGAGTACGCAAAATCATTGGGAGACCTTTCTGAAAATGCAGAGTATCATGAAGCGCGTGAAGAGCAGGCGAACACAGAAGACCGAATTGGAAAACTTGAGGCAATGCTCAAGTCAGCAGTTATTGTTAAAGAACACCACAGCGAAGCTGTTGATATTGGTTCGACGGTTACTTTGCAAAAGGAAGGATCGAAAGAGTCAATCAAATACAAGATGGTTGGTTCCGAAGAAGCGGACCTCTCACAGAATAAACTTTCAATCAATTCACCGATTGGTCAGGCAATGCTCCGAAAGCGAAAAGGAGACTCGTTTGTTGCAAAGACTCCAAGTGGAAGTATTTCGTATACCGTCATCGGTCTCGAGTAGTACCGAGTAATATCGAATACTAAACACCAAAAAAAGAAACTTTCTTATTTATCGTTTTTACTTTTTCGAAATTCGGGATTAGAGATTCGAAATTTATTTGCATGGCCTCTATCGACGAAATAAAATCAGCTCGTCTCGCGAAGCTCGCTCTTCTCAAGGAGAAGGGTATTAACCCCTATCCTGCAAAGATTCCCCGCGACTATTCTCTCAAGGAAGTACGCGACTCTTTCGATTCCCTTGCAGAAGTAGCGAAGCCCGTCTCGCTTGCCGGACGCATTATGGCGATTCGCGGACAAGGAGCAATTTTCTTCGTGGTTCTGTTCGATGGCACCGACAAGTTCCAGGCCGTGTTCAAAAAAGACGAACTTGATCCCGAAGCCCTCTCGTTGTTTAACGACACCGTCGATATTGGTGATTTTATAAGTGTCACCGGCACGCTGTTCTCCACGGAGCGAGGGGAAAAGAGCGTACTTGCAAAGAGCTGGACGATGGGAGCCAAGTCGCTTCTTCCGCTTCCAGAAAAGTGGCACGGACTTCAAGACGAGGAGGCTCGTCTGCGCGACCGTTATCTGGACATACTGTTTAGTCCAGACCTTCGCGAGCTTCTCGAAAAGAAAACCAAGTTCTGGGATGTGACGCGTTCTTTTATGAAAGAGAAAGGGTTTTTGGAGGTTGAGACACCGACACTTGAGGTGACAACCGGCGGAGCAGAAGCCACGCCATTTAAGACTCATCATAACGATTTTGATATGGACGTCTATATGCGTATCTCCGTAGGAGAGTTATGGCAGAAACGTCTTATGGCCGGAGGGTTTCCGAAGACCTTTGAAATAGGTCGCGCGTACCGCAACGAGGGTACGAGTCCCGAGCATTTGCAGGAGTTCACGAACATGGAGTTTTACCTCGCGTATGCGGATTTTGAAGATGGTATGAAGCTGGTTCAAGAGCTCTATCGATCGATTGCAAAAGAAGTTTTTGGTACAACGAAGTTTACGACTCGAGGACATACGTTTGATTTGGCCGATGAGTGGCCCCATATCGATTACACTACTGAAGTGAAGAAGCAAACCAGTATCGACATCGAAATGGCGACACTCGAAGACATGCAGGCAAAGCTGAAAGAACTCAAAGTGAGCTACGAGGGGAACAACCGCGAACGCTTGATGGATACACTCTGGAAGTATTGCCGAAACAATATCAGCGGGCCGGCCTTTTTGGTAAACCATCCGACGCTTGTCGCACCACTTGCAAAACTTTCAGCGGAGACGAAAGGTGCGGTGCAGATGTTCCAACCGATTATCGCGGGGAGCGAAGTCGGACGGGGGTATTCTGAACTCAATGACCCGATTGATCAGAGAGAACGTTTTGAAGCACAGCAGAAACTTATTGATGGGGGAGATGATGTCGCCATGATGCCCGACTATGAGTTCGTGGAAATGCTCGAACACGGCATGCCACCGACCTGCGGGTTCGGCTTCGGAGAACGTCTCTTTGCGTTTCTTGCTGATAAACCTCTTCGTGAGACACAGTTCTTTCCACTCCTTCGTCCGGTAAAAGAGAAAAAAGGGAAGGAGTAATACGTTTCCACCTATTTTCAATATCAAATGAAGCCTGCAGAAGCAGGCTTTTTTGCTGTTGTCACCTTTCTGTACACAAGTTATCCCCTCGCTATCCACAGGTAAGGTGCTTGGTTGTGGGACAAAGTGTTATACAATGTGCGTTAAGTGGGAAGAAGTGGGGCACACGAATAGTGCACTACGAAAGCACCCACACGAATTATGAAAATCGAAAAGCGCACATACAAAGTCTTTTATAAAGGAAAGCAGTACAGTCTTTCGCTTTGTGCTGTCACGAAAGTAAAGGTTCGTGAGAAGGTTCTTGTACGACGAAAAGTTTCTCAATCTAAATCTTAAATCTTAAATCTTAAATCGTATATCGTAAATCCATTTTCATGCTTATCGGCGAATACACACATACCATTGACGGGAAAAACAGGCTTTCGCTTCCGGCGAAGTTTCGTTCTGAAATGGGGAAGAAGGTTGTGGTGACTCCAGGACTGGACGGTTGTCTGTTCGTCTTTACTTTAAAGCAGTGGAAAGAGATTTCTGAAAAACTCGGTTCATCATCACTTTTGCAAGGCGATACACGAAGTTTTAACCGATACATGCTTGGAGGTGCATCTGAAGCGGAGGTTGATTCAATTGGCCGTGTCCTTATTCCCGATTTTCTCCGAACCCGTGCAAACCTGACAGAGAAGGTCGCTGTCGTCGGTGTACAAAGTCGGGTTGAGTTATGGGATGAGAAACAGTGGCAGGAGTATAAGAAGGGGGTCGAGAAGCAGGCAGATACGTTAGCAGAAAAACTCGGGTCGGTAGGCGTTTTATGAATACGAATCAACGAATAACTACGAATAAGATTATTAGTCATTTCTGATTCGTATATATTCGGATATTCGAATGGATTCGTTGATTCGCATGCACATTTCCGTTCTTTTACAAGAAGTCGTTGACGGTCTTGCTCCTCAGCCAGGAGATGTCATTTTAGATGCAACACTTGGAGGTGGAGGACATAGCGAAGCGCTGTGTCAGAATGTCCATGAGGCAACCTTTATATGTCTCGACGCAGATGAGAAGGCGATAGAAAGGAGTAAAGAGCGGTTGTCAACGTGCTCGTGCACCTTCCACTTCTATCAGACTAACTTTCGGAATCTCGACAGGGCTCTTATTGAGTTTGGCATTACGTCCATCAATCGAGCGGTCTTTGATCTCGGCCTATCGAGCTACCAGCTTGAATCGAGTGTTGAAGGGGCCAGCGAACATTTGGGAAGAGGTTTTTCCTTTCGGGGAAGTGAACCCCTTACCATGACCTACGCAAGTACGGTGACACCCGACATGATAACGGCAGAGCAAATTGTCAACGAATGGGCGGAAGAAAATATCGCCACCATTATCGAAAGTTATGGTGAGGACCGGCAAGCGAGACGTATCGCACGAGCGATCGTTTCGGCACGAGCGGTTCGGCCAATCACAACGACCGCCGAGCTTCGGGACATTATCGAGCGAGCGGTTCCACGACGAGGGAAAATCCATCCGGCGACGAAGACCTTTCAAGCCCTCCGCATGACCGTTAACGACGAACTCCCCGCTCTTCAGGAAGGACTCACGAAGGCGTGGTCACTTCTTGCGCCACAGGGAAGGATCGCAGTGATTTCATTCCATAGTCTTGAAGATCGGTTTGTCAAAAACTTTTTCAGAGATGAGGCAAAGAAGGGGACAGGGATTCTGATAACAAAAAAGCCTCTTGTGCCGACCGATGATGAGGTTTGGGAAAATCCTCGGTCACGAAGCGCAAAACTTCGAATTATAGAAAAAATATAGCACCACACAAACAACCGTGAAAAAAATACGTATACAACGAGTAACAGGGAAAGTGAACGAGAAATATAAAGGCCTTTTTTGGGGTCTCGTGTGCTCCTTTTTTGCTCTCTCGGTGCTGTATGTGTACTATGTAAATACAGCGGCGATGAATGGTGTTGCTTGGGAGGATACCGCACGGCAAGCACGGGTGACCGAGTCGACTATTTCAGAGCTTGAGTCAACGTATCTTTCACAGAAAAGAACAGTGACACTTGCACTGGCAAGTGAACTAGGCTTTGAGAATACGAAGCGTGTCACGTTCCTCACACCGCGCCCTGTTGAAGTGTCTGTACGTTAATCCACGTCATGAGTTCTCATCACTTCTTAACACGTATCCGTCTACTCAGCGGAGCCTGTGTGTTGGTCACCCTCCTTTTATTTGCCAAGCTATATGTCGTGCAAATAGTGCACGGAAGTGAATATAGCGACAAGGCAGACCGGCAGTACGCGCGTCCGAGTCAGGATCTCTTTGATAGAGGTTCGATTTTTTTCACGTCTAAAGATGGCTCGGTTGTCTCGGCCGCCAATCTTAAGGGAGGTTTTCTCCTTTCCCTTGTCCCCAAATACATTACCGATCCTGAGGGCACCTATGAAAAACTATCAGAGTACATTGACCTCGATCGCGATTCCTTTCTTTTAAAAGCAAAAAAAGCAAATGATCCATACGAAGAGGTGGCAAATGAAGTGCCTGCTTCGGTTGCCGATAGTATTACGAAACTAAAACTTCCAGGTGTTTCGCTGTATAAAGAACGGTGGCGCTCGTATCCTGGAGAAAATCTTGCATCACACGTCCTCGGCTTCGTCGGATTTTCTGGAGACAAAGAAGGGGGTCAATATGGCCTGGAACGATACTACGAAGATATTCTTTCCAGAAAGGGGGGAGGGTTGTACAAAAACTTTTTTGCCGAGATTTTCTCAGGCGCGAAAAAGGTGGTGAGTCGGGATCGCCAAGAAGGCGATATCGTGACCTCTATCGAACCGTCAACAGAGCAGTATCTCGAGAGCGTTCTTTCGGGAATAAACGAAAAATACAGCGCGAAACGTGCCGGAGGTATTATTATGGATCCAAGTACGGGGCGAGTGGTTGCTATGGCAATCAATCCTACCTTCAACCCAAATGAGTTTAGTGCAGTCACCGACCCGCATCTTTTTATCAACTCTCTTGTAGAGAGTGTCTACGAGATGGGCTCGATTATTAAACCACTCACGATGGCGGCCGGAATCGACGCCAATGTGGTGACGGCGACGACAACCTACTATGATGCAGGATTTCTGACACTGAACGGAAAGACTATTTCAAACTACGACGGGAAGGGAAGAGGGAGGGTCGATATGCAACAAGTGCTTAGTCAGTCGTTAAATACAGGAGCCGGTACTGTTGCACTCAAGCTTGGTGCTGAACGCTTCCGCTCATATTTTAAAAAATTTGGTCTTGGCGCGGAGACAGGTATCGACCTTCCCGGGGAGGCGCAAGGACTTGTTCGTAACCTCGAAAGTAATCGTGATATCGAGCTGGTGACCGCATCGTACGGACAGGGGATTGCGCTTACTCCCATTCAGACAGTTCGAGCGCTTTCAGTGCTCGGAAATGGTGGGTACCTCGTTACGCCCCATGTTGTGGATAAGGTGAATTACTCTTTGGGTGTATCTCGTGCGATTGGCGCAACCGACAAAGTACAGGTGATAAAAAAGGAGACCTCGACCGAGGTGACGCGAATGCTTGTCGAGGTGGTGGACGAAGCGCTTCTCGGGGGAGAATACAAGATGCCTCGCCACAGTATTGCCGCGAAGACAGGGACCGCGCTTATCGCAAATCCTGCCGGGGGAGGGTATTACACTGACAGATACCTCCATTCGTTCTTCGGGTACTTTCCGGCCTACGAACCTCGCTTTATCGTCTTTTTATACGTCGTCGAGCCACAAGGGGTGGCGTACGCGTCCCACACGCTTACCGTGCCATTTATGGACCTTGCAACGTACCTTATCAACTACTACGAGATACCACCGGATAGGTGAGACACGCCTACCTGTGGTAGGCAGGGAATAAGACGAAAGGGGGAATTCCCCACTATAGAACCCCTTCAAACTGTGGAAAACTCATAATCTTCAATGATTTCAATATTTGTTTTCTTTTTTTAGATATCTTTAACTTTCTCTGCAAACCAAAGACACACATGGTCTAGATAAGTGTATAAACTCAACCGACTATTCGGGATTTGAATTACTTCAATCACATGACGTCAAGTCGTGTATCGAGTGTTTCAACCGCCCCAGCGAATCTAATACTTGCGTATCATTCTGAGGAATGAGGGAAGGAGGTCTGGGGAGGAATCCGCGCGGGCTTCGGCTTTTTGTTTTGGCGGGGATTCCTTCAGTTTTTCTTATTGCAGTCTCTTGCAAAACATTGGAATAGGAATTAAATCTTTCCCCTATTGAGTAAGAGTTTCGGCCTTAGAGCCTATCCACTATCTTCCCCCTGTCCTAAAAGCCTTATTTTTGGCTCCAAAACTTCGTCTCGTCCTCAACATAATTCATTATGTTTCGGACTCCGCCTCGTTTTTCGCCTAAAAATAAGGCTTTTATGGACTGGGTACCGCGAGATAGTGGATAGGCTCTTAGATTGCATCAAACAAATCTTTCACTACTTGCTCCGCTGGCCTGTCTTTGATTGACGCCTGGTTCAGTAAATAACTAGTAAAGCCAAAGCCCACCGGCTTACTATCTCCAGAGAAGTTTTTGTATTCTTCCGCCGCTATTTTATAAAATTCATGCAAGTTGTCTTCGTAAGCTTGCCCATCCCCATACTTTTTTTGCACTTTTGGCTGATCCGGGCCGGCTTGCTCCAAATAAGGCACCCAAAACTCAGCTACGAACCACTCTGCGTCAGAGTTTTTGGCTATCGTTTCCATATCGTCAAAATCCTGTATCAAGTCCAGCCTAAACTGTTCAGGAGATTTCCCGTTCGGGTTATCATCAAGACCGACAAGGTCATAACCCGGAACCAAAATTTTATCTGTTTTTAAAGCTTTTTGAATTGCAACACGCCCCGTATATATTTTTTTAATATCCGGCAGCAACTCTTGGTGCAGTTGATTAAAGGCATTTACCGCTTGAAGGTGCCGGCTCCAGTCGGGATGGTAATACTCTCTGTAAATTTGCCAATCTGCCTCTAAAGCAGGCACGAAATACTCCACTTGATATTTTTCCGCTATCTCTGCCCAATACAGGGCGGAATCTTTGGCATCCTTTAGAAATTGCTCTAACGGAACGTCAAATTCGCTGTTTTCTCCTCCGCCATAGCCGACCGACAGCATTACCGCAAAGCCATTTTTCTTAGCTTGTACGATCTGCCAGATATAGTCGTTGACTGCATCACTGGCAAAAGATGGCGCTCCGCCTCCGCGGGATGTGGTGGAAAGTTTAATTTTACCGTTATCGTATTTGTAGTTGGGGTAAATATAGAGAGTATTTACGCCCAGTTCTTTAATCGCCGAAACTTCGCTTTCAATTATTTTTCTGAAATGGACTCCGCCAGGATCCAGCAATCCCTTAATCGTTTTCGGATAAGTCCTTTTTAGATTTGGTATTTGTTTTTCTAGCTCCGCTAAGACCGGCGCGGTCCAGTTTTTGTTGCTTCCGTTGTTTGTGGTCGGGCTATTAATAGGAATAGATTGATTTGCAGGCTTATCACTGCACGACTCAATTACGACGCGTTCTTTCGATGTGGGGCGTCTTTTATCTTGGGAAATTTCCTCAAAATCTTTTTCGCTCAGACCCTCTTTAAAACAGTTGATAACTTCTTGCGGAGAATCGGTGAAAGGATTATGACCCGACTCTTTCTCATACTGTTCGTCTGACCGGAATTCGTCGGACTTATTTTTATTGAAGACGATAAAAAGACCCAAGGAAACAACAGCTATCAGAAGGCCTGTCAGTAATAAAATGCGCGTAAATCTTTTTGGGTGCAACATTGACTTTTATTATATCAAAGATAAAAATGTTGAACACTCTTTCGGGCTTCGGTTTTTTGGTTTTGGCGGGCTTCGGGGGCTATCAATAAGCCCAATTGAAATCCCCCGAGGGGAACGGCGGGGGCTCCCTGCGAGAAAGCTGGCCCGTCCAACGGCTCAAATGCCAGGCAAATGAGCCGTTAGACCCCAAGTCGTGAGCCGTTGGATGCCGTTGAATTTTTACAGCCCGTTTGTTGTTTGAGCCGTTAGATTTTAGCCAGCAAGAAAACCGTTTTTGATAACCCCTCACACTACATTTTTGCTTTCTTCGGAATTCTCCCTTTCCTACTCGCCTCGCCGAAGCCTCCGGCGTAGCGCGGGAAGGGAGCACTCCGATTCTTATCGCTCGCCTTGCCGAAGCCGTCTCCGGCGGAGCGTAGGGAGGAGGGATTTATTCCTTACGAGCTTGCCGATATTTTCAGGTAGCGAGCGAAATATAGTGAAATCCTCCGTCTCGAAGATTCGCCACCTCCTTTACAAATGAGGAATTGGGGAGTGTGAGGGGTTACCGTTTTTGCACTTGCAATTTTGTACAGGAGTGGTATAATTAATTCAGTTAAAAATGGTAAATTCGTCATGGCAGAAAGTGGCTCATTCAACTTTGGGCTATTCTCCGCCGTGACGAAACC
>Ga0210057_1000554_pt1 | contig 61389 bp, 59 predicted proteins | sample CryGeyCG2114_010_2_FD_183968 | JGI IMG/M metagenome (GOLD analysis project Ga0210057, IMG submission 183968) | Groundwater microbial communities from aquifer - Crystal Geyser CG10_big_fil_rev_8/21/14_0.10 (SPAdes) (version 2) | ecosystem: Environmental > Aquatic > Deep subsurface > Groundwater ...
AACGAAATCTTTAAACTGACTGACTTGAAACCAAGCAATACAGATGACGTAGATAGAAACGGAATACCCTGGATAAGCTTTATTTTTATTGGTCCAGCTCCTGTCGAAATGAAAATTCTTGCATCAGCAGAAAGTGGGAAACAAAAAAACGAAACAGATGGAGATAATTTAAAAGTACTAGTAAATGGAAAAATAATTCAAAACAAAGAGGCTTCAACCTCCGACAGATACAAAAACTTCTACTTTTCAGGTGACCAGTTGAATGGAAACACAAAAAAACTGACCCTCACAGAGAATGACCTTGTGACTCTAGAGAATTCTGTTGAATTATGGCACGATAAATCTCCACGCTTAGAGTCTATAAATATAAAACTTTCAGACAAACAAGACTTAATAAGGCCATTAGGCACTGTGTTGCAAAAACAACCATATTATTTATTTTTTCAAGGTGCTTCCAATCTGTCAGAAATATCGGGTCTCAAATATACAGCATTATTTTTAAGAAACTCCTTGAAACAAAAACCAGTTAATCTACACTATAGTTATAAGCACGAGATTGTTGAACTCATCAAATCCGAAAATAGTTATAAAACTTTGATCAGTTTGATAAAACGCCGAATTGAAACTGGAGAGGAAAAAGGTGAAATTTTTCCCGGATCAACAGAAGAAACTTCCATTGCGTTTAATGATTCTGCCGACTTGCACTTTGCCCTTCATGGCGTAAAAAAATAGAATTCTCTTCAAGAAGAGTTAATGAAAATATTTTTCGTATTAATATGAGATTATTTGATGTTTATGATTTCGATCCAGCACTTGGATATAACCTAAACATCGTAGATCGGATAGTTGATGTAGCAAATGAGGCTGAAAACCTTGGCGTCCTTAATAATTTTGAGATTTCAATTGATATCCATGAAACTATTAACATTCTTAAGTAAACCCATAAAACTTAGGCGTTTTATTTTCATAAATATCAGTCTTTTGTGGTTAACCTTTTTGCTTCATTGGATCTCACTTAGAGAAACCACACTTAATCCTTGGTATATGAACCGACTACCTATTTCATTAGGGCAAAACGCTGGTTTTAATTATTTTTTAGGATCATTTGGACTAGTGGTTATCTTTTTTTACCTAAACTGTTTTTTAACTACCGGCCATTTGGTAACATTATATATACTTAATAAGTCAGGAAAAAAATTTACTACTATAGTAAGCGATATGCGGTTTAACCACACTGGCATTGCTGAAAACTTAATCAGGTTCATAACATACGCTCTTATTGGACTCACTCCTTATCTAGCTTTAGAGTCTATAGCAAATGCTAGAGTAATAATGCCACTAACATTTTTTCACATGATATTAATGGCTATTACAACTTTTACACACGGACTTCAGGTGTTGGCGATGTATAAGATATGTTCATCTCGTTTGGTCAACCTTTTACACCAACTCCCGCTTCGCAATTCTTCCGTTTTCCAAAAATAGTATTTTGTTTATGCCAAGTCTTTCTACAAAGTATCTGTCGTGAGACACGATTAACATTGCACCCTTGTAGTCTATGAGCGCGTTTTCGATGATTGTTCTAGTTTTTATGTCTAAATGGTTAGTAGGCTCATCAAGAATCAAAAAGTTATAATTGCCAAGCGAAAACGCGCCAAAAATTAATCTTGCTCTTTGTCCATAGCTTAGACTTTTAATTTGCCTTTGCCATTCGCTTTTATCAAATTGAAGCCTTCCTAACATCGATATCGCTTTTGCCCAATCAATTTTCCCTAGCCTTTGAATTTCATCTTCTAGTACAGCTTCAAAATTTAGTATTTCTTGTGTTTGTGCATAGTAACCAATTCCTAAGTTATTTCCAATTCGAATTGCGTCGTTTTGCAAGACTTCACTTTCTACACATTCTTCAACTTCTTTTAAGATTGTTGTTTTTCCAGAACCATTTTTTCCATACAACCAAATTTTGTCGTTTCCGCGGATTTCAAATGTGATATTTTTCAAAATTTCTTTTTCGCTAAATGATTTGTTAAGGTCAGAAACAGATAAAATTAACTTTCCAGCATGTGATTCTCCAAAAAGATTTAATTTCGCAACACCCTTATCTTTATATGGGTCTTTTACTTCAACTTTTACGACTTCTCTTTCAAATCTTTTTTCGGCCGCACCAACATTTCCAGCTTCACCTTTTTTGTGTTCTAATGCAATTAATTTTTCTAGCTGCTCTCTTTTTTTCACCCAACCGATATATGCTTTTTGCTGAATTTCTAGTGCCTTTTGTTTTTCCTCTTCGTATTTTGCATAATTTCCCTGGTATTCTTTGAATTTTCCGTCATCTAGTTCCCATATTTTATTTACGACAGCATCTAAAAATGCACGATCATGAGAAACGGCTACAACTTTTCCACGAAATGATGAGATATAATCACTAAGTGCAATAATGCTATCTATATCAAGGTGATTTGTTGGTTCATCTAATAAAAGTGTGGTCGGGTCTTGAGCCAATACGACAGATAAAAATAGTTTGGCTTTTTCGCCTCCACTTAGTGTTTTGATTTCTTGATATTCGTCAAAATGGTGGAAACCAAGAAGCCTCAAAGCCGATTCAACCTTATATTTCTCAAATGCAAAAACATTTTTTTCTATAAATTCACCAACTAATTTCACGTCTTCAAAGTAAACCTCTTGTGGAAGATATCCAATCGTTTCACCCTGTGTATTTAAAACTCCATCAAAATGTTCGACCGTTCCAGCTAAAATCGATAACAACGTAGTTTTTCCAGAACCATTGTCTCCAATTAAACCAACAACCGAATTATCAGACAACACAAAATTCACATTCGAAAAAACGGGATCCGAGACATAAGTTTTAGACAAACCACTCGCTTTAATCATAAGAATACCGAGGTATTATACAGGAAATTGCCAAAACTTCTTGTATAATCATTTCATATGAATTCGGGTTTTTCAGATATTTTAATTATTGTCCCTGCTTTTAACGAGGAAACAAAAGTAAAAGGCATTGTTGATGACCTGTTTGATTCAGGATTTGAGAATATTGTCGTTATTGATGATGGAAGTCGCGACAATACTTGCGATGAAGTTCAAAAAACAAAGGCGACACTTCTTAAACACCCAATTAATATAGGACTTGGAGGAGCACTTTCCACAGGCCTTGAATACGCAAGAAAAAATAATTTTAAGTACGCTATAACAGTAGATTCCGACGGTCAGCACGACATAAAAGATGTAATTAAGGTTGCAAGTGAATTATTAAAAAACAAATCCGATTTTGTAATAGGGTCCCGCCTTCAAAACATGAAAAATAAAAGCAGCACAAGATTTTTTGGAAATCACTTAATGGATTTCGCTACCGCTTTTTTGTGCGGAAAATACACCGAGGACACACAATCAGGTCTTCGAGCTTTTAACAAAAATGCGCTTTCAAAAATAAAACCGAAATCTTGCGGATACGAAGTTTCATCAGAAATAATAATACAAGCCGTAAAGGGAAATTTAAAAATATCGACAATTCCAATAAAAGCAATCTATACTGAATACAGCCTCAAAAAAGGCCAAAAAATATCAAACGCAATTAGAGTAATAAGGAGGTTGATTGTGAGATGAGAAGGGAAAAAGAACGAATTGTAATCTTAGCAGAATCATTTCCAAGCAAAAGTAGACCCAATTATAATGGTGGCATAGAAGTTGCATTATACGATCTAGCAAAAAAATTATTAGAAAATGGTAATATTGTTAAAATAATAGCAGCGAAAAACTCAAAAGATGATACTGAAACCTTTGGCGATATTGAGATAATTAGGGTAGATCAATTAGCAAAAGCAATCCACGCAAATATTAGTAGAGTTTTTGAAATCCTTATATATCAACTAAAACTATATAAAGTTATAAAAAATCAAAAGGCAAATACAATAATCGCAGGCAACCACACGCTTTACCCAATTGCACAAATAATTAAATTTTTTAATCATAAAATGAATATCAAATTATACGTAGCTGATATTTTAGGCTATGACTGGATTAAATATTTCCATTTCGCAGGTATTTTTGGATATATAGTTGAGAAACTAACATTACTTAATAAATGGGCCCAATTTATTACCATATCAGAGTCATCAAGGCAAAAACTAATAAAATCAGGCATTCCTGAAAAAATGATAAAAATTATAAGACCAAAAAACCAGGCACTCACTGTAAAAGGCTATGATAAAAAATCAAAAATTCCAAGACAAATCTTAATGGTAGGAAGATTGGTCAACTATAAAAATGTCGACATTGGCATCAAGATATTTTCGGATTTAAAAGTTAAAACCACAAAGCAACTTTCGCTAATAATTATCGGTGACGGGCCAGAAAGAGATAATCTTCGAAAACTGATCAATAATCTAAGCCAAAGCCAATCAATAAAAATTTTATCTAATGTAAGTAATGCTGAATTAGAAAAATATTATCAATCATCATCGGTTTTCTTACATTTATCCAAAATAGAAGGTTACGGTCTTGCCGTACGGGAAGCATTAAGTTACGGTTGTACTACAATAGTATTAAAATTACCTGTGTTTGAAGAATTAGAAAATCCGACTAATCAAGACTTTTTTGCAGGAAATAACGAAAGCGAAATTCATAATCTACTGGTAAAAGTGCTAAATGCAAAGTCATAAACCCACTTTTTCTAGCAAATAGAAAAAGTGGTATGGATACATTTGCCTGTGAAAACTTTTGATAATTTTTAAACCTTTCGACGAAAAAACGCTTTCAACTTTTGATTTCGGAAAACCCTTGCGACCAAGCTCCCACTTATGATCACTTACCATACCCACCTTACCCATAAAAGTTAACTGGATTGAGATATCAAAATTAACAATGTCCAAACTCGCAGATCTTTTATTAAAGATAATATAAATCCAATCTAAATACTTACTACGAAAAGGGAGCATTCCAATTCCGAGATATAAACAAAAATAAGGCAAACTTAAAACAACATACCTTTTTGAAACTCTAGCCATTTCAGAAATAGACCTTTCAAAGTTATCAAACTCTAAATGCTCCAAAACCTGAAAAGCCGAAACTATGTCAAAAGTGGAATCCTTTAAAGGGATAGAAGTAATACTTCCAACAATATCGGGATTGAGATTCGGATTAACATCCAAGCTTTTAACAGCATATCCTTTCTGCTTAAGAATTGCAGGTAAAAAGCCTGTTCCTGTACCAATATCCAAAATAGATTCCGAATTAGAATATCTAATTAGGTCATATTGAAAATAATACGAAATCCAATGGTTACAATCCTCATATTTTTCATTTAAATACTTTTCCGCATCATTATTTATAATCTTTAATTATTTAAAATAAAAGACAACTTATATATACTAATCCCAAAAAATCCCCTTAACTTCGTTTTTAAATCTGCTCTTGATAAATCGCTGTAATTCAAAAAAATGGTTTTATAATCAATTTCAAGCTTTTCGGAGACACTCAACAATTCAAAGACATATGGTGCGTATAACATTTTAATAAAGGTTTTCTTAAAGAAAAAGCTTCCAAGATCAAGAAATTTAACCTTCCTTCCATCATAGTAGAATTTTAGATATGAAAAATGATAGAAAATAAGATTGTAATTCCTCCTACTAAAATAGTTTTTTACATAAATATGCTTCTGGTTTTGAGAAACTTTATAGTTAAGAGCGATACTCCACGGACCCAACGCCCCTTCATTCTTAAGAACATGGATTCCATTAAATCTATGGCACCAATCATTTAAATACAACTGATCACCAAACTTTCCATCTTCATATCGTGCAAAACACCAATTAACACATTTATCTTTCCACCAAGTCAAAGCTTCTAGTCCATCTTTATTATTCCTAAAAGTCATAAACTGAACACAATATTTTCCTGCCAATCTAGAATACAACCACTTATATACCCAAGAAAATCGATGAAGCGTTATTAGTACAGAATCCTTACCTAACTCATCAACCAGAGCTGTCGGATCACTATAAAAATACAAATCAGCATCAATATATGTACACATTGATAAATTTAATTTTTTAAAACAAAAGTAAATCGAATGAGAAGTGCAGGTCCAGCAATACTCCGCAATTGAACGTTCGACCCTTAGTCTTCGTAAAGTAGAATCTTCAAAATCATCTGGGTTTATAAGAATTACGTTTGGTTTCTCCAGCTTAGATAAAATTTCAAATGACTCATTATCTAATACGAAAGCATAAATTCTATAACTTTTCCCATTCATGTTTTTATCTAATGAATCAAGCATTAAGATTGCCCGAGATAAATAATAAAAGTTAAATACAGTACAAAAATAATACATTTCTATTTAGGATTTTCAGCAACCACTAAGTTTCCATAGTATAAATTTGGTGAAGATATCTTGCGAAAGATAAAAAAACCTAATAGGTTATTGAGCAAGATCAAAGGCAATAAAATAATCGATAAATAATATTTCCTTAAACATACTCCGAAACAATAATCAGAAAGCAAAGCACTTAGAATCGAAAGATTCGGCAATAATTTCGAATTACTTTTTACCTTAAAATCTTTCAACTTGAGCGCATTCAAAATACCAAACGATGTTAACCTCCTAAAATCATATGGGGTCTCATGCTCTGGCCACACCATCGGGATGGAAATAACAACAAATCCGCCAGGTCTTAATACTCTCTTTATTTCATTAAGCATTTTATCAAAATCAACAACATGCTCTAATACTTCAAAACAAACAACAGTATCATAAGAATCATCAGTAATGGGAAAATTAATACCGTCATAGTAAATATCAACGGTCGAATTTGCGTGGTCGTGGCCCGAAATATTGGTTTCAATCCCAACATATCTTTTATATTTAAACAAAGTCTTATATGGCATAGTTCCACAACCAACATCTAAAACCTCACCACGAACATATTTAGAAAAGGCTCTAAGACTAGAAACGATCTCTCTACGTACTAAAAAATGCGGGTTAATAAATATTGTTAGAAATTCATCGCTAAAAGCCTTCGATATATAGAGTTTTTTAAGAAAATCAATTCTCATATTTGAATACGAATCCCAAGAATTCTTCGTTCCATCTATTTGTCTCATCTATACTACTCCTGAATTCACCAACTAATACATAACCTTGTTTATTGAAAACTCCTAAAAGTTCTTCTTTATTTAAAATCCAACAAGGATAACTCGTTGGAAACCCATATATACTTTTTGGAACTCTTTGTACAGAAACATAACTCTTATTGTCTTTCGAAAACAAAGTCCTATCTACAACAACAACCCTAGGTTTTTTGCTTAATATTTGATTTAAATCCTCATATGGATTCTCTAAATATTGTAGAACACTACTTAGAATGGCAAGCTCATATTTATCATGTAACTTGTAAGCACCAGATAGGCTAGTGCGAAACTGTAAATTTCCCGAATCTATATTTCCAGTTGCAAGACTTACCAAACCTGGTTGCTCAACAACTACCCAGTTCGAAAACGGCAAATAGTTCTTTAACTCTCGATAAAGAGATCCGAGACCGCCACCAAAATCAAGAACTTTTAAGCCTTTTTGTTTCCAAGATAGAGATAAAATTAAACCGACTAAGACAGGTACTTGAAAAACACGTTCATTAATAATTGCTCCATCACGCTCTAAAACATCTCCTTCTTTTATTGTGGATAGGGTTTTGTTTAAAACGCCAATAAATACTTCGGAATCACTATAAGAACCTGCTTTAGACCTAGCTGATTCGAAGCTATTGTAGTATCCATGCCATCCTGCGTAAACACCTAAAAGGAACTTGTGTAAAATCTTTGGCAAAACCCAGTCTATCAAAAATCTTCTTATAGTCATTTCTTGAAGTTAAAAATTGTCTTCAACTTATTAATTAACATTAAGATAGTCAAAGCAAAAAGATATTTTCGGTATAAGCCCCTAGCTTCAGCATTTTCCTTGACTTCGATATTATCGACAGCTATAGGTGACCCCAACAACTCGGAAGACATAAAACCTGCAAGCCAAGAAGCCATTTTAAAATGCGATCCACCCTCAAATCCAATATGATTAACTAATGATCGACATGGAAACAAAGTGAGTTTGTCATTTAAAACGCCTGCCCCATACCACCGAACAGCCCAAGAGGTCGACTTAGGAGTAAATTGCTTTCTCAACATCAATGAATATGGATATGAAAAATCAAAATTGAATCTATTCATTAGTTTCTTTTCTTTTAATTTTTGATACAAAGTTCTAGCATCCCACTCAAAATACTTCCAACCACGTCGCCAAGTACCCCAACCAAAACAATCTGCATAATTTAAAAAGAACGTCGAAGATTCTAAGTGCCTAAAGGATGTTGGATATATATATCCAGAAATACTCATAACACGCTCATCTAAAACGTATTTGTCCAACGCCTCATTCATAAACTGCAAGAAAGCTTTATCAACAACTAGATCATCTTCCAAAACAATGATCGTTTCATACTCTTCCAAAACTTCGGTAACCCCGTCAACAATAGACCTAGCTAACCCTTTATTTATTGGATTTAATTTCAAATTGACACTTCGAAATCCAGAGATATTTTTAATATAATCCCTAACCAGTTTAACAGCTTCTAAATCGGTAGACACTTCCTTCGGCCCATCGGAAAAAATAAACAAATCAGTCTTCGCAGAAAGTTCGTTTAATTTCAAAGCATCGATTGTCTTAATTAAATTACTTAGCCTGTTATACACAAAAAGTGCTACTGGAGAACATTCAGATGATTTATTCATTCCGATATTTAAATAATATAAAAGATATATCAGTAACAAATTCATTTTATCAGTATTTTTGCTAAAATATAACCATGAATCTCTTTCAATTTGTTTTTTTGATTTTTATATCAGTCTCTTTGTATAAGGTTGTAATCAAAATTAAAAATGGCCAACTAGGCATTAAAGAATCTTTTGTCTGGGTTTTTGCTTGGGTTTTAGGTGCAATTATTATTTTTGACCCAGGGATCTCAATTAAAATAAGTAATCTCTTTGGCATCGGCAGAGGCGTTGATCTTGTAATTTATTCTTCTATCATTTTTCTTTATTACATTTCATATAAGATATATTTAAAAATAGATAGCCTTCAAAAAAAGATTAAGGAACTTTCTACGAAAATTGCCCTAAAAGATTAATGTTTAAAATGGATTTTAGTAAATTAAAACCACGGGCAGATGTAGGCACAATACTGATTGTGCTTTTCACATCAGCAATCGTCGGGGTTTATTTGAATTATCATTTAATTTATATAATTCCTATTTTCTTGATTTTGTATATCTTAGTAATTGCCAAAGTAATACTTGGCAAATGGCGCAAAACTTTTTTGATTTCACCGATTCAGGTTATATCGACAATCTTAATAACAACAATAATTATCGCAAACATATTCTCCTATTATTTCTTTTCAATCAATATTAAGTATTTTCCAGAAACTTTTAATTCGATGATTAGATTTAACATTGCATTTGGAAAAATGTCACTTATATCAATATTAAGTTTACTAGCTTACATATTTTCATCATTATTTGTTGGAAATTTTGCACTAAGAGTCTTCAAAAGACATACCTCAAAACTCGCCTTTGCTTTTCTCTCAATTGCAATGGGGTTATCAATACTTGGAACTTTCTTTTTCATTTTCGCGTCATTCGGCTATTTAAATTTATACACTGCAGGAGCCGTTGGTTTGATTTCGATATTTATTAATGTAAACAAATTAAAAATTATTACTACTAAAATCCAAGTCGAATTAAATATCTATAAAATTTTATTTGCACTCACATCAATAATTTATGTTTCAACAATAATTGCAACATCTCTAAGATCATTTATTTATGGACCAGACGGACTTCGAGCTTACCTCTCACTCACAAGGTATTTAGCTGAAAACCACGCATTGCCTTATACAAACTACCTACCAAACGCACCTTTTTTCACGGAAATTTTAATAAGCCCAGCTTACATGATAGGTGAAATCACAACTTCAATATTCACCTTAAACTTCTTGTCGCTTTTATATATCGTTGGATTTTACTTGATCGCAAAAAATTATATAAAATCCAAATCCGACTACATAATATTAATACCAATAATTTTGTTTCCACCATTTATACAAATTCTGGCAGGCGAATACAAGATAGATGTTTTCTTTGCATTTTTTTCTTCTGCTGTTTTTTATTCTTTTTACAAATACATAAAGTCAAACGAAATAAAATTTGCTTATCTTTCGGCTTTTTTCATGGCAATAGCTTTTTTAGTCAAAATGACGGCCGCATTCTACATTTTACCTTTTGGAGCTTACATAGGAATAAAAATATTATCTTCAAAAATTAAAACGAAAAAAAAGTTATTGCAAAGCATAATCGTAATTCTTTTAGCAATTTTGCCGGTACTTCCTTGGGTAATTTTATACAAAATTGAATTCCCAGGAATTGGATTAACCGGAATAGGGCTTTCTAAATATTCAAAAGAATCTCCAAAAAATAAAGACATACATCCATGCCTTTATGAGATCCAGGCTTATGAAGAAAAAACATACACTAGAAATTTTGACAAAAGCATAATCAGTTACCTCAAAGTTCCGTTTTTTTACCTAAAGGCAACTGGAACCAAAGCTAAAAGCTTTTCTCTACTAGACGCCGGGATTTTAACAATATCTTCTTTTTTCATTTATATATCTTGGCTTGTAATAAAAAGAAAGAACATGGTAAAAGACAACTCACTAAAAATACTTGGGGTTCTTAGTCTTATAACACTTATTCCGTGGTTTAAAATGGCGCCGATTTATATTTGGTATGTGGCTCCAACTTTAATTCTTTTAACATTAATTGCTTATGTTTCAATACTTAAAAACCCTGATGAACAAGTACGCCGATTTTTAAAAACAATCACCATTTCATTTTTTGGAATATATATATTAACACTAGCGATGATTCATTCAATTGCAATATATTTCCCAACGGGATTATCGGCTAAAGAAGCGGTTTCAATATTTAAAGAGCAAAAAACTTCGCAAGAAACATATCTAAATAATGCTGAAGTTGCAGAAATCGTGAATAACGATATTAATTCCAAAATCCTTTTTACATCAGCGGCCACTTTTGCTAATGTGAACTTTTTTATAAACAACTATTTTGATAGAGCAATTTACCTTGATTATTACACACAAACTTTTTCTGAAACTGAAGTCAAAGAAATAATTTCGAGATTTGATATAAAGTATATTGTTATAAACAACATCGCTGTAGATTCCGACATGAAATGTTTATCAGAAAGCCAAAAGGTAGCAAAAGAAACAGTTATGAAATTGGGCGATGTTATTTTAGAAACATCGGCCTTTACTCTTTTAGAAGTAAAAGGCTTGTATTGAAGATTTAAAGAGGATGCAAAAATGGATTCTCTACATCAGAAATTCCAAGAAGTCTAACAAAATTAGATATTAAAAACCTACCGCCGACCATCATCATAATTCCAAGAGATATCCAAAAAGCATTTAGGAAGGCGCCTGATAATTTTTCGAAATTTTTAGTCGAATCAGATTCGGCTCCATAATAAGAATATATTACTTGGAAAAAATTCCAACCAATAAGAACAATTGAAAAAGCATACAAAAAATACAAAAGAGCATTTATAGAAAAATTCAAACTACCACTTAACGTGGCGAAATTTTCTGCAGCACTTGTGCCTTCTAATGGATTTGGGATAAAGCTTGAAAAACCTAGACTTGCCATAACGTGAAAAATAAAAAATAAATTAGTTGCTGACTAAACCTCCTTACTATGGCGGGTCGCGAAAAGTATTCCTGCGACTACAATAATTACAGCCTTAGTTATATAACTTTGAACTTGCTTCATTGCTTCTTCGCTATCTCCAGAGAATAATTTGTATATTAATGAAAATATAGCTAAACCAACTCCAACTATAACTCCAGCCCATCCTAAATATCTGAACAAGTTAAATGTCCAGATAAATGCTTGTTGGATATTAGTAATACTACCGATCGCAACAGAAACTTGAAGTGCGCCGGCAGATATTGCAGCGTATGATTGACTAACCATAATTAACATTCACCTCCAAAAAGTAATTAATTAAAATCATTGAGTTATTTCCTTTACTGTCAAAACAGAATTTACTGCAGAGATACCAATCAAAGCCGCAACCTGCTTAACTATGAACCCTGCGCTGATTAATAATATTCCAGCGACCACAATAATTACAGCCTTAGTTATATAACCTTGAACTTGCTTCATTGCTTCTTCGCTATCTCCAGAGAATAGCTTGTATATTAATGAAAATATAGCTAAACCAACTCCTACGATAACGCCAGCCCATCCTAAATATCTGAACAAGTTAAATGTCCAAACAAAAGCTTGGGAAATGTTTCCTATAACACCAATAGATTTCTCCGCATTTAGTGTCATTACATTTATTCCTCCACCTGCAGGAGCTGCAGGAGCTGCAGGAGCTGAAGGAACTGAAGAAACTGGAGACGCCGCCAACGAATAAGTACTTGAAATTGCCATGGTAATGGCAATCCCAAAGAATGCCGAAATTGTCTTTAAAAATTTATACTTCATTATTACACCTCCTTAAGAGTGTGAATTAATTAACTGTCCTGTCCCTAAACTGGATTGTACTGTATCGAATCTACATTCACAACCATCTAAGGAACTGCAAAGTATATCAGAGTTAATGTGAATTTCAAAATGATGTTAAACTATTTGTTAGTTTAACTTATATGAAAACACTGCCAAGATTTCCTTTTATCATCTTATCTGTTTTGTTGCTATTTTTAGCAACTTTTGTGTTCGCTCAAATTTCAAACGCCGAAAGTGCAGATAATATAGCAAAACAAATTGAGGAGACTAAAAAAGAAGCAGAAAAAAATGATAGAGACCTAAATGACGTAAAAAAAACTGCGAATTTAATTTCCGAAACTATTAAAAAACTTTTGGGCGATTTAGGCGCAACTCAATCTCAAGTAAATTCATTGCAAAATCAAATCACAGCCCTTTCAACTGATCTAAATACTCTAAACACAAAATTAGATATTAAAAACGAGGAACTAGAAAAACGTAAAAAAATTCGAGATCTAACAATTAGAGATTTATATATTTCATCAAAAACAAGTTTATTTGAATTACTTTTGGAGCCAAACACTCTTTCAAACGCGGCTCAAAATGCGATCTATCATTTAAGTTTCGTTGACAGTTCAGAACATTTAATTGGATCAATAAATAAAGAAGTAACTGGATATCAAAATGACAAAAAAGAAATAGAGGATATAAAAGTACAAGTTGAAAAACAAAAAAAAGATTTGCAGGTTATATTGAACAAAGTTCTAGCCCAAGTTAACTCTGCAAAAGGAGAACTGGCTTCTATTTCACAAAAAAAGCTTGCTTTGGAAGATGAAAAAAATAGCATAAAAAAGAAGCTAAGTGAGCTTTCAGCAAAACAGTCGGCGTTACTTCAAGAAAAAACAGATACCTTTAGCACAAGTGTCGGAGACGTTCCTTCAACTGGCGATTTAAATTCTCAAGCAAGTTATGACCCTGGATTTAAACCTGCATTTGCGGCGTTTTCTTTCGGCGCGCCCCACAGAAAAGGTATGAGCCAATATGGCGCCAAGGGGCGCGCCGAATCCGGACAAAACTATGAAAAAATTCTTTCTGCTTATTATGGCGACATCGAGATTAAAACGCCCGACCTTCCATCTACTATAAATACAGATAAGGGGACTTTTGATTTGGATGGAAAGTATCTAAAAGGCTTAGCCGAAATGCCATCAAGTTGGCCGATGGATGCAATGAAAGCTCAAGCTATTGCTGCGCGAACTTATGCAATGTCTTATGTCGGATGGCGAACGAATAACACAAGTCCTTCAGGCAAAATCTGCACAACGGAAAGTTGTCAGGTTTGGTCTTCATCAAAAGCAACGAGTGATTCTGCATCAAGGTGGCATCAAGCTGTTGAAGAAACTAAAGGCATGGTTATGATTAGTAAGAAAACAGGAGATATTTTCTCCGCTTATTATGCAGCAACTTCTGGTGGATATAACTATGCGTATACAAGCCTTGGACATTCCACAAAAGGTGGCTGGGATACAAAGTGCGGTTCAAAAGATTGTTGGACAAGCGATGCTTACGAAAGCATTGCTAAATCTCCTTGGTTTTATAAAGGTTGGTATAAAACACGAAGTAATAAGTCTTGCGGAAGAACCCATCCATGGCTAACAGAAGAAGAATTCGCAGATATTATTGGAGCTATGGTTCTTATAAAAGATGATAGTGGAAACCAAACGCATCTTTCTCAACCTGATGCCAAAAGCTGTTGGGGCAAGGATATTTCAGATACATGGTCAAGGTCTGATGTTAAAGAAAAATCAGGCATAACAGAAGTCAAAGATATAGACGTAACTTATTCAAGTGGGGGAGTAACAGCAGAAGTAAAAGTCAAAACAAATAAAGGCGACTATACCTTTGGCGGAGAAGAATTTAAAGCAGTGTTCAACTTGCGCGCTCCAGGTGCAATACATCTAAAAAGCCTGCTATTTAATATAGAAATGAAAAAATGAAGTTGAGAAATATCTTTATATATATCAAAAAAATAATTGAGGTAAGGGTTAAAGCAAAAGGGTCAACAGAAGAAGCCAGAATGAAAGCAGTAAGAGCATTTGTTGGATCGGGAAACAAAAAAAGCCATCCTTACTGGAATACAGATAAAAAAATTAGAGACTGGCAAAGGGAAATGCGCGAAGATCCTCCTAGGTTATCCTAATATAAAGATCTTAGAACCCTAAAATATCGCTTCCTATAATTCTTATAACAAAGCTAGAAAGCAAAAGCAAAAGCAAGCCAAAAGCCCAAGACTTTGCCCATTCCAAACCCTTTTCGATATTCTCTGGATTCCCAGAAGCCAAAAGAACGCCGAAATAAGGCACAATAAAAATCGAAGCAAAAACGCCAAAAGCGATTAAATACCTTTGGCCCTTAGCCATCCAGCCCTTAAAATCATCTAAGTCAAATCCTAAGGGTGGTAAAGGAACCCCAACGGAGCCAGGAATAAAAACACAATCACATACACATGTAAATACGTCGCAAGAGGTTGTCGTCGGATTAAAACCAAACCAACAAGACGAGCTTGCAGTAATAACTTTGCATGCGTCGGTCCCCGACATAGCATCCCTACAAGCACATGTACCACCAGCCCCTACAGGGTCTGGGCTTTCCGATAACGAAATGGCTTTTCTGTCAACCACATTTCCACTCGGATCGATTAAAACTTGCTCATAAGAACCAGTTGGATTGATATAGCTGTAGTCACAAACAAAACCTTGTACCGATGGAACACCAACAATATTTCTTGAACAATCAGATGTTGACACTGCGGTTAGAGTTCCACTTTTCACGATCCGAAGCTTGTATTCTCCGCTTGCCCCAGCTGCTAAAACTTCAACGGTGGTAGCAAAATCATTTGGGACAGCATTCGCAATTGGAGTTGGACCGTCAAGTATCCTCGCCTTTTGGATTGAATTATTAAAGGAAACCTCACTAATTATGTCGCCTAAGGTCGTATCTGTGCCATGGTACAAGACCAACGTAAAATTTGTGTTATCTGGAAAAACACTAAAATCGCATGTAAAATCTACGGGGACAACTAAAGCCCGACCGCCTGGACCCATCGTACAACCGTATGAAGCACCCCAGTTATCGACGTCGCCCGTCCCTTTCAATCTTACGCGGTAATAGCAAGTCGCAGGACCACACGACGAAGGGAGTGATCCTGCAAGATCAAAACTGAAAATACCGATCGAAGCAGTAGGGTTAACATCATTTATATAAAAGTCACCGCTCCCGCCAACGGGAAACGTAATAGAAACGCTCTTTAAGTTTCGACAATCTAAACCACCTAAAAGTCCACACCAACCCAAAGGAGGGCCTCCCGATTTAACCCGCAAATGCAAAGTACTTCCCGATTCATCGCGAAAATCAAAAGTATACTTTTCCTCTGGTGGATTATTCGCTGGAGAATGGTCATTCCAATAGGAAATATCAAACTCAGTTCCGCTATCACCAATTTCTAAATAAAATTTATAGTTTGTATCTACATTAAAAGCTTTAAATGAATAACTACGAGTCTGAGACATTTGAACATACACATCATGCAATCCATCTGATCTATTATAAACTCTAAGAGAAGATGATAGATCATCTAATTTATCATCTCTATAAGCATAGGCCTTACCAGGGGCGAGGAAGGTGATGGACAGTAGCAATAATGACCCTATGACAACTGACCGAATTAAAGATGTTTTCACATCCAAATCTTACCAGACCCTAAGTTTTTTTCCATACTGTGATAAAATTTTTGCATAATGAAATTCCTATTGTTAATCGCCATCGTCTTATCTCTTTTTGCTGTTAGCGGATATATTGCACCAACTGCATATGCGGCTGCAGCTCCATGTATTGTAGACTGGGATCCAACGCCTCCTGCTTATGTAGATCTTGGCGACTACCTTTCGTGTGCTATTCCACGCGTTTTTTCGGCCTTTCGAACAATACTAGTTGCCATCGCGATAATTTTCACGCTTCTTTTGACTTATAAAATGCTCACAAACACATCTAATTCAAAAGTTATGGAAGAAATTCCTACAAGGTGGCTTTACCTTATGATTTTTGTAATCTTAATAGTAGGAGGAGGTTCCGCTTTAAATATTATCTTAAAATTCTTCGGATTCGGAGGTGTAGACACATGGATTCAAATACTCAGCGACATGATAGACAAACTTTAATTATCTTCGTTTCTTAGGATCTTCCGCACCACCGCTAAAACCACTCATAACAGATCCGCCAACACCCAGGGCATTTTCTAAAACACCACGAATCTTAAAGCCGTTCCAAACAATTCCAAAACCTATGGAAAACTTAACCATGGCAACAAAGATCCCTGCAAATAAGATATATTCCCAACCTCCAGCACCAAAACCAAGTCCTGAATCAAAGACGGTTGCAATAAAACCGAATCCGACATATACAAGAAATATCCCGACGGGAAAAACTAACATATTAACAAGAAGTTTTTTTATGAAAAACATTAATACTCCTTGCTTTCCTGGCAAAATAGAAACAACCGCTGCTACAGGAAATCCAATAGTTAAAATCACGAAAGTTCCGTAGTATTTCGCAAACTCGTAGACTGCTTTTATAATTAACACAACTAAAAGAAACACCATTGAAATCAAAATAATTGCAATCGGAAACGAAATAACAGCAAGCGTCACAGGATTTAAAACCCCAGCCATAGTAGCAAGTAAAACACTGGCTATTGTCGATCCAATAATTGGATTAAATACTAAGTTTACATTTTGTGCAAATTGTTGAAAAACATCCATTCCAAGTTTCACTGCTAAACTCATCAACGGCCCTGCCAAGTTCATGGCAACAGCAACAATCGGATAAGACAAAACTATAAATAAAATCGCAAGTGGAACAGATGGCAATATGCTGTATATGGTAACAACCGCTTGAGGACTAAGCTTTTGTCTAAATAAAACACCTAAAGCAGCTATTGCTAAAAATAAGCCAAGCATTGCCAGTGATAAATTTCTAGTAACCTTCCAAACACCCAATGTAGTAGCCTGAAAAAACTGCGTGGGTTCTGAGTACCCTGCCGCAGGAGCGGCGTATGCACTTGTGTTAAATATCGTATTACTTCTTACATCATCGAAATACATAGCCAAATTTGTAGGAATAGTAGGTTCCGAAATAACCTTATTTAAAGTAAACGTACTTAAAGCAAATAATCCACCTGGCATTCTTCCACTTTCCATATACGCCAACATATTCTTAAGTTCATCATCTGTAAGACATGGCTCTTTCCTAATTAAAACGGAATCCATGTCTTTCTCTCCACCACAAGACATTTTTATTCCAGCATTTAAAAATACAGAACCCCCTGCATTAAAAGCCCAGTTCCCAAGATGAACATCTTTATTGGTAAGAACTTCAAATACGGATTCAACCTGGGGGAGCGCCGCCCTCGCAGACGCTGCCATTTTCAACGAGAAAAACGTGAATATTGCCAAAAGAATCGCCAAAGTTTTAAGAGATTTCATTATCATATTTTTATCATGTAAGACATTAATTCTCAATGATTAGCCTTAACTAGGCAGTATACAACAACATAAAACCGACTTGCTACAGACAATTGCATCTATAGGCGCATGCCGTTAAAATGAGCATAAATATGCCTCCTCCAGTAAAAGAACCAATCACATTTTTGGGATGGATTGAAGAGATTTTTAAAGTTCCTTTGGAATTTCCAAAGCACGCAGTCGAAGTTTATAGAGACGAATATACAGGAAGTTTTGCTTTTCAAGTAAGGTCATCAAAATTAAAAACATCTGAAGATTCGGCTTTAATTTCGGCTTTTGTTGAAAGCCCTGAAGCCTTTAAAGATTTAGCAGGTGTAAATACAACAGTCTCTTTAGAAAAATTATATAAAACACCACTAAAAACGCTTAATGCAATTGGCCAAAAAACACTAAACGATATCGCGAGAATAGATGACGTTTCGTCTTTAGCAAGATCCCAAGCAGTAGAAGCTTTAACAAGGGGCCAAACAAGCCTAAACGGAAAACCCATAACAGAATATAAAAACAGATCATTACGAGTTGCTAAAGCAATGGGCGTACAAATTGAAAATGTTTTTGGGCTTGTCGATCCAATCAAAGGTTCACGAATAAAATTACTAGATAAAGTTTCAGGAACAGTAGATACATACGAAGACAGAAAAGTTATAGAGGAAAACGAAAATCGCAATATCCAACATAAAACATATACAGTTTTATCTGGCGCATTAACAGGTATTGCTAGCGATTACGAAAACCCAAGCGGAGTATTAGCATATAGAGACCAAGCTTTATTCGCATACAACGAAAGCATTACAAGGGAATTAGGTATCGATTTAGAAAAAGTATTACCAACTAATACCGCGAGAAGGGCCAAACCGACGGGCGGAACAAAAGTCATCTTAAACACAAATGAAGGAAGCTTTTTAACAACGCTAAATGGAGCAAGCGGAGCAAATAATCTAAAAAAGCTAGAAGCTATCTTAGGAGACCCAGATAAAATTGAAGACGCCCTTTCAATGACGCGAGGCGCACTAGGTACAATGCCTGCAGAAATCCAAGACCTACATAAAGGCTTTTTGGAAATGGAATTCAGAAAATTAGGACTAGATCTAACAGCAGACCCAACTGATCCAAAAGGTATAAGAAAAACTAGTTCTATAGGAGAAACTTCACTTCAATCAGAACAAAGGAAAACACGAACAGCCTTAGAACAACAGTTTAAAACCGAAGCATATAGAAGACAAATAAATGCAGAAATTGAGAAGAAAATACTTGCACAAAAAGCAAAGATAATTACAGATGAGGTAGCAAACAGAAATGCAGCAATGGCTGCGGGAACGGGCCACGGACCATTGCACCTTGCGGGCGGAGTATTGGTTCCCTCTGCAAGACCCTGGACCGACGCAGACCTAACACTCGACGGAACAGAGCTAAGAATAGACATACAGCTTAATCAAGAAAAAGATAAAGCAATCGAAAGACTAAGATCAGCTACAAAGTCAATGGATTTAGCACATAATTTGTATTTTGCTGCAACAACAAAAAACCTTCTTGAAGCAATTGAAAAAGGTAGTTTTCTTAATACCTTTTTAATTTCTTCTAGGTTTGCAGGCACATTACCTTTTATAAGTGAAAGTATCTGGGACGGCAAAAACAATCCTATAATTGGATTTATAGATGATAAAGCAACTTGGCTTAACGATCACAATTTATCTCCAAAATATTTCGCCGGACAAATTGGTCTTTATTCGGGAATAGCTTACGAAGCCAAAAACAAATCCGACTTAAAAGGACTATCAAAAAGCCTTGCAATTGAAAGCAGAATTAATGTTGAATGGAAAACAAAAGTTCCAGGCGCGCCAGCTGGCACACATGTCTGGCATCAAGCAACAGTAAAGGCAAGCGAAGGGGCAGGCCTTTTTGGTGACTGGGGCATTTATGACACGATAAACAGAGCATATGGAGCCGATGGACAATTGATTCGAAATTCGGGAATACCATTTACCGATCCTAATTCACTACTAAGCAACCAAGCGGCAACAAGAAATTTCTTTGATGAACTCAACCAGGCCGCAAATAATATACAAGGTGGCGTTCTAGTATTGCCACCTAATCCATATGAAGACCTCGCAAAAAAACTTGGACTCGACGACGTCGATTCTTTTAATGCATTTCAAGCCCAATATCAAAAATATAAATCAGGAACGGGAGGAGAAAACTTATTGTTTAACTCTTTAAGTGGACCAAACGGCATTGATGCAAACGGAAGGTGGGATTTTTTAACACTTATACGAAAAGAGGGTAAAGAAAATCAATTCTTAACAAACTACATGGGCGCACTTAATTGGTACAACAGAAAAGCCAATACACTCCAAAGCTTTTTTTATAAACAAATATTATTTGGTGGATACGGGGGAAATAACGCATTACTAAAATTCGGAATCAAAGCATCAGCTCCAATCAGAACATTCCTTCAAACCGTAGGAATGACAGACGAAGTGACATTAGCCGAAGCTATTTCGCATTGGAAAATAGTAAGAAGGGCCACGAAGCTAGGAAAAATCTTGTCTAATCCAAATGTTGCAAACCCAAGGAGGCTCCAGTTATTAGGTAAATTAGCTGGAGGAAACGGAAAAATACTCTCATCAACAATTGCTGCGTTAGCTAAAAGCACTGCAGGAAGGGCCCTTTTGCAAAGCGCCGGTTATTTATTATCAGGCCTTGGCGGAGCTTTAACCGGAGGTATCGGCTGGGTAGTTGCCGCCTTCGGTGATGTTGCTTGGGCTTTTGGAAAGAATGTTCTTAAGCTCGATTTCAAAGGCGCGTACATGGAATCGAAAAAATTACTCCAGGCCAAGTGGGAAGTTATAAAAAAGGTAATCATCTATCCTGTTGCTTGCGGATGCGGATGCATAATTGCACCAATCGGATTAATTATAATAGTGATAGCATCACAGCTGGCGAACTTTGGAATTGGGGGCGGTTCACAGGCGGACCTTGAATCAAAAATGATTGATGTTTCAAAAGCTTCTCAGGTTTCAGGAAATAAAATTAATTACACGGTTACTATCACAAATATTTCAGGTGAAGCCTCGGTTGATGTTACATCTATAGTTGATAGGCTGAGCTTCACGTATCCATGCGACCAAGGTGGGGCGACTACAAATTATACGGGAAGCGGATGGGTTTCTAGTGTCACAGGAGATTTTCCTGCAAACACACCAAAAACCGTAGCAACATCCCTTTCATTTACTTATTCAGTCGATAACACTATCGAAGGAACTTATCTTAATACAATAGAAGTAGCAGCTGCTGGCGAATCAGGCAAATCAGCCATTTCATCGGTCAGCAACAATATCGGCCGAGGCGGATGTATAACATGTCCAACAGGATGGCCATTTACTGACTACAAAGGTAATCTTGCGGTAACACAAGGGCCACACACAACAAATCCTAACAGTTCCCACGGAAGAGTCGAGGCCGTAGATATTGCACCACGTGGCTACGTCTATAATGTAAATGATGGACAAAAAATAATTGCAACACACAGAGGGACAGTTTCATTTAACATGTCTTTAACAGGATACGGAAACTTAGCAGTTGTGACTTCGGACGGAGGTTATTCCACATACTATGCACACTTAAATAGTTTTGATGGATCTATAAGAAGTGGCGATCTAGTAGAAGCTGGGAGGGTTTTAGGCATTATGGGAAATATAGGAAACTCAACAGGCACACACTTACATTATGAATTTAGACCTCCAACCGGAAATGCAAATTACGAATGTTTAGCCGGTCATAAGTTAAAACTAGAAAGTGTTAATGGACAAAGCTATATTCCAAAGACAATACCAGTTGCATGTTATGGTTCAGGGGCGTGTAATATTTCAGTACCATGAAAAAAATAAACTATAAAGGAATTTTAATAATCTTCATGTTCATTACAGCACTAACTGTGCTTTACATAACTTTTAGCGATGAAATTGATAATAAATTAAACATAAATAAAAAAGCAGATTATCCATTGGCAACAGTTGATATTCTTCCGGACATAAAGCAAGACCTAAATATTACGTCGATTGGAAATCCATCAATTTCTATAGTAAATCAATTTAATACTTCGGCGTTTTCTAATCTTCCAAAAGAAGCCCCAATGTATACATATGAAAAATCAACATACTTAAAGAAAGAGAATGAACTTAACCTTTTCAAAACATTTGGACTTCAAAATATACCCTATCAACCAAGACAAGATGATTTATTAGGTAGATCAGTTTCTGTCTCAAATGGAACTGCTTCATTAAGTATTTATGAAGACCAAGGCATGATGTCTTATTCAAAAAATGTTGTAGGGGAGCTTTCGTACTTCACGTCAATTACAGATCCACAGATATACAGAAATAAAGCGGAAAGTTATTTAAATTCGATTGGAATAGATTTAAGTTCATTTGTATTTTCGAAAACTAAATATTATTCGATTGCAGGTCCAGAAGCAGAAGAAACATCTTCCCCAACAAGGGCAAAAATAATAGAGGTCTTATTTTTAGCCAAAGCTAATGAGCTTCCAATAATTGATAACAGTACAGATCCAAGTGGCAATTTAGTTCGAGTTTGGCTTGATGTAAATCAGAATATTGTTAGAGTTGATTATCAAGATACAGGCAAAATCGGCACAAAAACATCTGTTTTTAAATTGAAAACAACAGATCAAATTGTAAATGGTATAAACCAAGGAAAGTTAAAAATTATAAAAACAGAAACTCCATTTGGACAAAAAATAAAATCCACAAACATTCAGTCATTAAAACTGGCATACTATGCAATCGATGGATTATTAGTTCCAGTCTATATACTGCAAGCACAATCAATAACAGAAACTGGAGCGACTGGGCCAACATATCTAATAATGGAGGCAGTCGAGAAATGAGAAATAATTTAGCTAGAAATATCATAATTGCAGTCTTAGTTTTTTGCTTTTCTTTTGCTCTTTCATTAAAAGAAGCTAACGCACAATGCATTTTCAACATAGCTGACTGGTCGGAAAGTGGCGTTACAACATGCCTTGAAAACGGAGGAGTAATCGGATTAGTAGGAACAGTCGGAAACTGGGGCGAAAACTACAGAAGGACTGCTCAAATAGTACAAAATTACAATAATGGCAAACAAAACAGTGATATGGTTACAATTGAAGTTAGACTATATAACGACTCAAGACCACACACTGCACAAGAGATTCAATCAGCTATAGCTATGATGCTGTCCTATCCTATAGGTACAAACCCGATCATTAGAATAAATAACGAACCGACAGATTCTTATGCTTGGGCGGGTTTAAGTTATGAGGAAAAGATAGAAGCTATAGCACAAACGCAATATGCAGCAAGACAAGCGATCAACCAAGCTGGAGGTGGCATTCTTTTAGCAAGTGAGATGCTTGACATGTGGAACGGGGAAAACCCACAAAATGTTTGGGCCGCAGTAACACAATATATACAATCACACCAATCTGAATTTCCCGGAGTAAATAATTATCATGATTTATATGATGTTTATTCTATCAGTGGATACTTTAATACCGGTAATTTTGGGGTTTTAGGAAATAATAACTTGGCGGATGTTCTCTCATCCTTACCCCTGGGGAAAGCTTGGAGATTTAGCGAATTTGGATACATTGCGCCAGGAGCAAGGCCAACATACGAGATAAATAATCTAAGACAAGTACTAACGGAATTTGTTGCTTGGCTTGCAAATAATCCAAGTTTTGCTTCTAACTTTGCGGGATTTGGAATTTTCACGAAAGATCCGCATCAATCAACATCAGATATTGCAGCAGCTATTATGCAAATTATTGCAGATAATCCTGGCCTAGGATCAGCATTAGCTGCACTTGATATTTTTGGGGTCGGAGATCCTGCCAAATTTCAAGCATGGCTACAAAATTTATTGACACAGGGGGTTATTGTTGCTTGCAAGGATATAAGTGGAAACCTACTGGGATATGCACCTGATCAAAATGCATGTAACCTACAATTTGGTAACGCACCGGGTAGTAGCTGTGGAGGGCCAATTGACCTAGACCAAGTTGGATTTAAAGCAGAAATGGCACTTTGGAGGTTTACTGCAAAATTCAATGCGAAAGAGATAGACGATGGTGACTTGTATTCAGCCTCTAATTATATTAAAAGTAACTTTGTTTTAGAAACGGTTAACTCATATCCTCATTTCAATCTCGAACCATTTGCAAATCAATTAGTAGGTTCCAAAGTTGAAGGAACACAAAATGTTGCAACAAGAGTCGAAGACTTTAAAGCACCAACACAATTATCTTCAAGAGTCCCAGGAAAAATAGAACCTTCTGGATTTAGCATTGGACCGCAAGAATACCAAAGACCAGATGAAAATGAAGAGGATTATACAAAACGAGTCTTTGACACAAGTACAAGTTCACTAGGACAAAAAGAAAAATACGGGGAAAAAGCAGAAATGAAGGTTACGAATTTTAAAGCTTGTATACAAAGACTTACATGTAATCCAGCTGTAGAAAAATGCTTAAAAGAAAGCTACTTGTTTAATAGTCAATGTCCTGCAGGACAACCTAATTGTCACGAATGCGTCGATGGAGTCGATAACCTTGGGGATGGTAGCGGATGTATCTCCTACGGAAAGGTATTTACACTAGGTGGCAAGCTAAGCTTTGAAGAACCTGCGGATCTTTTAACAGTATCAAAATCTCTAGATAATTTAGGCAAAAAATATTCGGATATAAAAGATGAAAATAGTTCTTACGCAAAAGCAAAAAGTCAGAAGAACCTTTTGGTAAATAACGTTAATTACAATGCATACACACCACAACAAGTGCAAGCACAGGTTACAAAAGTAAAAGCAGCAGACCCTAGCGGATCCTTAAATAGCAGCATAACGCTTGGAGCGTCATCAAACGGTAGTGGATACAACGTTAATTATAGATATTGTATAGGGCATCAATCTCCATGCGGAATGGGAGATTTAAGATCAGTAATAAATGGAACGCAAATTAACCTGTGGAAATCGACAACAAGCGACGACCCTAATGATGCTTGTCTAGAACCAGGATGGGGAGGTGCTCCATCCTTTGATAATGTTTCGCTACCGTTTACAGTAACAGTAACAACGGGAGGAAATAGAACAGGCCCACAAGGTATATGTCCCGATTCTGACACACAATCCTGCACAATTAGCGAAGTAAACGGTGTGCTAACTACAACTTGCGGAGGCACATTACCTCCACCACCTCCAGTTGATTGTAGAAATTGTCCATCATGGGCGCCAGCCTCTGCTTGCGCAAAGATAGTAAAACAGACACTACCGACTGTAAACGAATGTTCAGATGGCAAATGTCAATCAGGAATAAGAGATGTTGAAGAACAAGTCCCACTTAGCCAAGATGTAGACATAAACTTCTCTTTTAGTGGAATTCCTGTTATTGGAACATTATTTAACGCAATTGGACTAAATGAAATCTCGTGTCAAAGAGAAAGTTCTTCGTTTTGTACAAATAGAGCCCCTTGTGCATTACCTGATCAAGGAGCTTGCCCATGCACAACATGGGAGACAGGTGGTAATGGCAAGTGGCAATGTGCATTTAACGCTGCAGAATACGCTTTATATGCCTACCCTACTAGTAATTTAATCGGAGATTACGGAAATAAAACATCATATATAAGACCACTTGAAGCAATATTTAAGGTTCCAGGCCAAACAGATAAATATTTCACTAAGGAAAGCGCAATGTCTACGGTATCTTTAAAGCTTAAACCGGAAGATATTGATATACAAACATCAGGACAGTTTTACATTGATGCACAAAAAGATGCAAAATACTTCAGAATCAAAGAAGGCGATACGAAGAAGATTAATGTTGAGTATTATGATTTTTATCAACCTTTGTATAGCAGTATTTGTTTGGCAGATCAGTTTACTAGGGTTCCCAATTCGGCTTCTTTGGATTATCAGGATAATTGTAATTCGTTTGCGTTTTATCCAGGAAATAGAAATGGAGCACCTTTAGATTCACTTGACCCAACAACTCCGATTACTTTTTCTGGAAATGTTGAAAGTGACATTGCAACAGCTGCGGGTAATAACGGAGTTCCTGCAGCGGTATTAAAAGCAATTTTAGAAGTAGAACTTGGATCTGTTGAGTTTGATCCAAACAATTACACATGCACGAGAAATTCGGCAACGGCAACGGGTCCAATGCAAATTACTGATGGGACCGTGTTCGGATATTTAAGAGGAACTGAACCAATTGATTGGAATATTAAAACCTGGAATGCAGGAGAAGATTTCAGCTCTGATGGCAGGTGCCATATTGAACACGCAATGGAAATCGCCGCAAGAATATTAAAAGGCAAGGCAGATTACGCTGTTTCACAAGGTTGGGTTACTGACTCCGCTGATTTTATGTATAACCCACAAATGGCTATTTATGCGTCTGGTGGATATTATGGGACAAGGCAGTGTAATCCAACAGCAGAAACACAAAATAGATGGGGACAAAATATCAGCTACTGTGATTTTTTTATATACAAAGTAGGCCAATATGGAGGGTATCCAGCGGCAAGTCCACAGATATGTCAAACTCTAAAACCCACTTGCGATGGTGTTGGGCCTTTTAATGCTGGTGAAGGTGCTCAATCTGGACCAACTCAAGGCACTAAAACAGAAGCTCCTGTTTCGCAGGGATCTTCCTCTCCAGTCACTAATCCAAAGGGTGATACGCAAACCCAAAAAGGCTTTTTGATCGATGTCCAAAATTTGATGAATAAGTATAAGGATCAAATAAAATCAACAAATCCAACAATAAATGATTTGCCACCCGCAATGGTAGAAGAAATTAAAGCACTCGCACAAAAGTATAAAAATTAAATTACCACCTTATAACTTAGGCTGATTTTATCAACTGGATAATTCCCAAAATATTCAAATATCCAAGGGTTTTTAAAAATGAATTTTTCATAAACTCCTGGCTTTGAATAAGCATGTGGCATTTTCAATAAATAAAAAGCGCTTCTGATATCACCACTTTTAAACCTTAAATCAGACTCATAAATAATTAACGGATCCTTAATTTTCATTAACTTTAAAATAAACCTGTGTAATGGACTAAGCTTTTCATTCAAAATAATCAAATTAATTTCAGAATATTTTCCAAATAATCCAAAAAGGTCAAGTGAATCTATAAAATTAAAAATCTTCTTATGCTTTTTTAACTTTTTCAAAATCAATTTAGAAACCATGATTTTCTCTAATTGTTTAGCTTTTCTTATTTCGAAATTTGAATCAGGCAATCCAAGATATAAATCTTCAAACAAAACAACCTCTCTAGATTTTATTAAATCAGAAATTATCGAATTCAGCTCATCCCTCTTATATTGCCTACTTAAATTCTTTGTAACGAAAAAATCAAGAACTTCCTCCCTTGTCGGCAAATGATCTATCGCATCAAAAAATTTTAAAGTCAAAAAGATTTGTTTCATCAGAATTATGTATTCGAGTCCAAAGCCTCATTAACTAACTTATCTGCCAATGAATTTTCTTTTCTCTTAACATGATTAAAGCTTATTTGACTGAATTTTGATTTCAGATTTACAACCCTTTCAAAAAGTAACTTAAGATTTTCGTCTTTGACTCGATACATTCCATTTATCTGCTTAACAACAAGTTCACTGTCCAAAAAACAGTTAAGAGAATCGATTCCTAACTCCAAAGCAACCGACAAACCTTTGATAAGTGCCGAATATTCAGCAACATTATTTGTAGAAACACCAGTAAACTCCTTAAACTGATTAACAATTTCCCCTGATGAATTTTTAATAACTCCTCCAATGGCAGAAGGCCCCGGATTACCTCTTGCACCGCCATCTGTATTTAATGAAAAAGTTTCAGACATGAGCATATACTACCAAGCTGACAGAGACTTTCATATACCAATTTCGCACAAAGCTGATAGACTAAATTAGAACTGCCATGTCAAAAATTCTACTCATAGGTGACAACGAAATAACTTCATATTTAAAAGATGCTTTATCAAAAAGTGGACATATTGTCGAAGTAGAAAACCTCGGAGAAATCAACAATTTCACATACAAAGACCTATCAGCGATTATCGATTTAACAAACGCCGAAGACACAAATGAAGACTCAAAAAGATTCATACACAACACAGGAGCCGTCAAACAATTAATGGATGCGGCAAAAGTAAATAACGCTCCATATCTTTTTATATATAAAGAAAACCAAGAGCCAAAACTTGAAGACTCAATAAACATTGCAATCGACTTCATTTCTCAATATGGAAAAAACAACGGGTACCTATCAACAATAATTCAAATCGAAGATATTTACGGCCAAGATATAAACACATCTCAAAGCCTAAATGAATTAATATCAAACATACTCGCAAATAAGCCAATAAAAATAGTAAAAGACGTAAACGATTTATATCTAATGCATCAAGACGACCTTGTTTCTGGAATAGAAAAAATACTTAAAGATTTCGAAACTGGCGAATCAAAAGCTCAATATACACTATTTAACCCTGAACCAATCACTGAAATTGAAATGGTTCACTTTATAAAAGACTTAACAGATTTAAAAACACAAATAGAATATTCAGGCGACGAATCAGAATTCGAAACAAATGTATTAGATGAAGAAACAACGTCATACTTCCCCAATAATTGGGAACCTGTAGTTACGCTTGAAAAAGGCTTACAAGATTTATTCAAAAAATACGACATTCCTTTAAAAGGAGAAGAAAGAGAAGAACTAACAATAATACAAACAAGACTTTCGCAGGATTTGCTAGAAGAAAGATTAAAACTAAACGAGCATTATGAAAAGAAAAACAGCGAACTAGAAAATGAAATCGCAAAGCTTGAAGGCAGACTAGAACAGTCAAAACCGAAAATGGAAGAAGCTCTCACGCCGAAGATTAAAAAACAAATTCCTGCAAAAACTTTATTAAAACTTGGAGCGACTTTTGCGTTAATTCTCGCACTGCCATCGTTTATATTTATCTACTCCGTAGCTTCATCAATCGGGAATATCGATAAAGCTCAAAAAGCATTCAATGCACTTGATCTAAAAACTGCAAATGTATATGGCAAAAAAGCATACGACAAGCTTCATAACATCGAATCTATTCCATATCCAATACTTGCAATATCAAGCATATTTGGAATTCCAAAAGATAATTCCTACAGCCTTTTAAATACAAGTAAAAACATTTCGGAAATGATATATTTTGCATCCTCATTTGGAATAAGCGAAAACAAATCTAATATATTAAGTGATAACAACGTATTAGGTGCAACTGCTGATCAAACAAAAGACATCGAATTAAATAAAGCTTATGAGCTTGCAAACCTTGTAGAGTCTGATGTTTTTCATATCTACAGCGACACTGAATTTCAAAAAAATAAATTAGTAATCGAAGGTATGAAAAACATAAATCCAGCAATTAGAGATCTGCTCGGATACACGTCAAATCAAACATATCTTCTAATATTCCAAGACCCAGAAGAAATGAGAGCAACTGGAGGAAAGATAAAAGAATATGCCATTTTAAAAATCGAAAATGGGAAATTCAATATAACAAAGACAGGACCAATATCTGAAATTGACGAACAACTTGAATTAAATAATGCGCTGGAAAAGCCTCCAGAAGAAATCGTAACTGCATTTAATGACGACCTGTTCCATTTAAGAGATGCTAATTGGAATCCTGACTTTAAACAAAGTGCAATGAAAATAAAAGACTTATACCAAAAAGGGACAAAATCAGAAATTGATGGAGTTATCGCAATCAATTATCCATTCGTAAAGTCTCTGTCCATCACGAATACAGACAAAAGCCTAGGTGCGATTTTTGATGAAATATTTAAAGACGGAGAACCTCAAACAGCACTTGTACATTCAATTTTAAACGGGCTATTAACAAAGGACATACAAATCTTTAACGAAAACGAAAAAATAATGAACGCATTATCAAAAAACAGCTGGACCGGAGAAATTAGCCAATCAGCTACAGACGATTATTTTTATATTGTCGATACAAATCTTGGAAAAAACGATATAAACAAAGATATCGAAAAAACGGTTTCATACAAAGCCCGCCTTCCTGAATCAGACAATGGATTAAATCGAGAATTAGTTATTACTTATAAAAATTTATCAAATGAAATAAATTCGGGGAATTCAGAATACATAAATTATTTAAGGATTTTTGTTCCAAATGATGCGCTTTTAAATTCAGCAACATTAGTAACAGAATCCGGCGAAACAAATATAATTCGAAGCATAAAAACATCATCTTTTGGACCTTTTACAATTTATTCAACAGACATATTAGTTATGCCAGAAAAAACGGCATCATTAGTACTTAATTATGAATCATCACCAAAGACATACGATGGAAAATCCTTTAGTTTATCTGTTCAAAAACAGCCGGGGACAAAGCCAGAAGAAGTAAATATTGAAATATCTGGCAGACAAAAAAGTATAAAACTAGAAAAAGACGAGATACTCAAATTGCCCCTTTGAAGAATATAGTGCTGGTGCTAAAATATCCCAGTCTTGATTGATCAATATGGAATTGAACAAAGATTTAAGAAACAAGTCACAACCTGCTAATAATAAGTTAAAAGAAAATACTGTTAACAAGGAAAAAATTAAATATCAAGAAATTTTGCAATTAAAAACGTTATTTAGATCAGAAATAAACAACTTATGGAAATATCTGCAAAACAAAGAACAATTAAAGGTTCAAAGGTAAGCCAATTAAGAAGAGCAGGCTTAATTACTGGATCAATATTTTCAACAAAATCATCAAGAGAAAAAACCGATTCAATCAAAATATCGCTTGATCAGACCATTTTTTCTAAACTTTATAAAGACGCAGGAGAGTCAACGCTTATTAAAGTAGTTGTGGAAAAAGATAAAACCAGAGAATGTCTTATTTCCGAAGTTCAATATCACCCTGTAACATTAAGCCTAACAAACGTAAATTTTTATGAAGTTGATCTAACTTCCAAAATTACTGCAAATATTCCTATCGAAATAATTGGTGAAGAATTAAATCCAATAACCAAAGCAGGAGAAGCAATTTTGCTAACAGTTTTATCTGAAATAGAAGTTGAATGTTTACCAAGAGATCTTCCACAACATTTTGAAATTGATGTAAGCCAAATGAAAGAAATCGGAGAAATGATTTCAATCGCAGATGCAATTCATGTTGATGAATCAAAAGTCACAATACTAACCGACAAAACAGAAGTATTGCTAAAACTTGATTTCGCTGAACAAAAGGAATTAGAAGTCGAAGAAGAAAAATCAGTCGAAGATGTTGAAGTAGAAGATAAAGGCAAGAAAGAAGACGAGGAAGGCGAAGAAGATTCTAAAGAAGCTAAAGAGTAATCAAAGCCAAAAATTCTTTGTTTTTACCCTTCTTGCCTTCAATCGGGGACTTTACTAAAGATTTAAAATTTAATCCCGTATCTTTAATATCAGATTTTACTTTATCTAAAACTTCGTTTAATTTTTCATCCAAAACTTTACCTTGCTTCAAAAAAGATTTATCCGCTTCATAATGAGGCTTAATTAAAGAAATAATATTTCCTCTTTCTTTGAGCATTAGTTTTGCTTTAGCTAAAATCATTTTTTGAGGAGTCCAACCAACGTCGATACAAATAAAGTCAAACTTTTCGGTTAACTCAACATACAAAGCATTTGTTCTTTCCATAACAACAACATGCGAATCATTTCTTAATCCCCAATTTAATTCTCCATAAGCAGTATCAATCGCATAAACTTTTTTTGCATTGCGTTTTAAAAGGCAATCAACAAAACCTCCAGTACTACAACCAAGGTCAGCGCAAATTAAATCTGAAACATCGATATTGAAATTAGTTAGTGCGAAATCGAGTTTGTCTCCTGCACGGGAAACAAAAGTTCCCATTAACTCGGCCATTTTGAGATAATAATAAAATTTGATTCGCCTTTCGGTTTTTTAATTTCCTGCCAAACAGCTTCAGTCACAAAAGGCATAAAAGGATGCAAAAGTTTGATTGCGGTAAGGAATGCTCTTCTTAATGTAAACATGGCTGATACATCATCTCGTGACTTTATAGACTCTAAATAATCATTGGCCAAGGTGTTCCAAATAAAATCATAAATTGATTCGCCGGCAAGTTTAAATTTATATCTATCGAGATCCTTTGTAACTTCATTTATTAATATTTCTAGCTTCTTCAAAAATTCAAGTTCTTCGGGTTTTAAATCAGCATCAGGCAAATCGTCTGGAATATTTAAATTACTTTCTTCTATCTTTTGATTAATAAATCTTCCTACATTCCAAATCTTATTCGCGAAATTTCTATATCCGCGAACTTTATCTTCATCAAATGGTGAAAACTTTGCTTCGGTATTTCCGCCAACAATAAGTCCCATGCGCAAAGCATCTGTGCCGTACTTTTCGATCATTTCTACAGGATTAACTCCATTATTTTTGCTCTTACTCATTTTTCTTCCATCTTTTCCTGTAACCATTCCATGAAAATAAACATTTTTAAAAGGAATCTCTTTTGTTAAATAAAGGCCGAACATAATCATTCGAGCAATCCAAAAGAACATAATGTCATAACCAGAATCCAAGAAATCTGTCGGGTAATATTTCTTGAAATCCCCTGAATCTGGAAATCCAGTTGTAGTTAATGGCCATTGTCCAGAACTAAACCAAGTGTCAAAAGTATCTGTTTCTTGAAGAAAATCATCGCCTGGAGAATCCTTTTGAATAACATACTTCGCATCTTCGGTTGTAATAACCTTTTGAAGACCAGATTTTATTTCAGAAAGAGAAATTCCAGCTTTTAGAAGGTCGGAGACCTTGCCAGTTTTATATTCTTTGAAGTTTGTCAAAAAGGTTACTTGCAAATTCGGATTTTCAGAAACACTATACCAAGCAGGAATTCTGATTCCAAAAACTGTTTGCCTACTTATTGGCCAAGGTTTCTTTTCCTTGATCCATCTTAAAGTGTCTCGTTTCCATTCAGGCAGGTTAAATTTAACCTTGTTTTTTTCGATAGCGGAAATAACAGGATCAAGCAATTTATCCATATTTATAAACCAATTCGGAAGAATCATTGGCTCGATTACATTTCCTTCCTTGTAATCAACTAATAAGCGATTTTCGTAATTATCATTTATCTTTTCGATTGAACCTTTTTCCTGCAAAATCTCTACGACTTTCTTTCTTGCTTGAGCTGGGAAAAGTCCTTTGGTTTCACCTGCGTTTTCATTCATACGGCCATCAAGACTTATCAAAGAGATGATTTTTAGACCATGCTTTTTGCCGATTTTATAATCATTAAAATCATGCCCAGGAGTGATTTTTAAACATCCGGTTCCAAATTCAATATCAGCATATTCATCTTCAATAACAGGAATCTTTTCATTTGTTAACGGATTTATAACTTCTTTCCCAACAAATCCTTTATATCTCTTATCTTTTGGATTAACGGCGATTGCGACATCAGCATAAATAGTTTCTGGACGAACCGTAGCGACTGTCATATATGAGGGTAGCCCTTCTTTTTTAGGGGCTACCCCTATTGCATATTTGACATAGTACAAAGGAGAAACCGAATCCTTATATTCGGTTTCTAAATCACTAAAGGTCGTTCCATAAAACGTCGAATAATTCACCATATAACCTTCGCGGTAAATCAGACCTTCTTTATACATTTTGATAAAAGTGTCATAAACAGTATCAACAACTTTTTTATCAAGCATAAAAGTATTTCGTTTCCAATCAGCGCTCATACCCAAAAGTTTTAATTGATTAATTGCGATATCTGAATTTTCATTTACAAAACTCAAAACATCGTTAAAAAAAGTTTCGCGATCAAAATCAAAACGACTTTTGCCTTCCTTTTTTAATTTATTTTCATAAACATATTGAGTCTCAAAGCCAGCGTGATCCGTTCCAGGAAAATATAAAGCATCGTAACCTTGCATTCTTTTGAACCTAATTAATATATCTTGTAAAGAATATGTTGCATGACCACAGTGAATTGGTGCATTCGCATTTGGAGGAGGCATCAAAACACTAAATGGCTTTCCAGAAAATTCATTGTCGGAGTCTCTTAAACCATTTTGCTCTCTCAGCGTTTTCGCCCCTTCGGGCGAAAACGCCCCACTCTTTTCCCACATTACATAAATCTCTTTTTCTAATGTTTTATGATCGTACGTTTTATTCATTTTGACAAAATAGCCTTCACAACTTTAAGATCTGTAATTGGATCTCCTCCAGAATCTATCGTGGCTTTTAAAGCCTGAACATAATTATCATTTCCAGAGTTATCAGTAATAAATGAAGTACTAGCATATGGTGCAAGCTCAGCAACTGGATATAAATACGGCATATTTTTCAGTTCAGAGGCTAAGTTCTTGTCGCTATATACATATCCAACCTTATTAGTTTTTTTGACTTCTGAAAACAAGGTTTTTTGCTGATCTGCTGCACTTAACCAATTCAAAAATTCCCATGCCGCATTTTTTTGATCATCATCTAAATCAGCACTAGCTGATTCAACCCAGATCGAAGCCCACGATTTCTGTTTAATATTTCCATCAATATCAGGTAACTGAGGAACATCCGTAACTCCAAACTTTAAAGTTGGATTTATGCTTAGAATTTTTTCGATATCTTCTCTTTTAACAAAAACCATCGCAACTTTCTCGGTGGCAAAGGATAAAATAGAATTTTGCATGGAGCTATTCCAAACTTTATCTTTTATTGCAAAAGCTCTATAAAAACTTAAGGCGGCCGAAGCAGCATCAGTATCTAAACCAGAAGGAATACTTACACCACTTTGAGTAAGCATTAAACCAAGAACATCAGTTGAATTAGTAACATTTAATGCAGTTCCAAGCGCCAAACCAGATCTAGTAATTGTATCTCCATTTTTTATTGTTAATCTTAATGCCAAAGACCTAATGTCCTCCCAAGTAACGGGTTTTTGAAGCCCTGCCTGATCAAACATATTTGTATTGTATAAAAGTACCAAGCCATCATATTTTAAAGGAACGCAATATATCTCTCCTGTCGTTGAACCACATTGATCGACTGCAATTCCATAGAATCTGTTTTTGTATGAAGATGCGTTTGAAAGTTCTCCCTTGGCACTTGATAATTCATTAAAATATTCAGGAACCCATGTCGAATGTATTCTAAATATAGAAGGCCCAGTCGATTCTTTTAACCTAGATAACAAAGTTTGTCTATATCTAACTAAATCATCATCAAATTGTTTGTTTGAATAGTTAATAGTTACATTTGGATGAAGCACCTTGTATTGCTCAATCAATACTGTCATATCTGCCTCGGACTCATTTATTCCCCAGTATTCTAAAGTAACTGGTTTTGAAACTGGAGCTTTATCCTTCCTCGTATACCAAAAGGCAAAAGCAGCAAGAACCACAACAAGTATAAAAACACCAATAAATAGAAATTTCTTGTTCGGTAATTTAAAAGTTGGAATCATATGCAAAGGATTTTATCGGAAGTGACCTGCCGATGCAATTAAATTTGATTCTCAATAAATAATCCGTTCAAAAATAACATCAGAATATCAGCTAAATCTAACGGCTAGAGAACCTTGTAACCGATAGTCGCATATATAGTATAACTTAGTATTTTAATATAGGTCATTGTTAGTAAGTGCCACATTTCTCAACCGTATTTAACCCAGAACATAGAAATGAATAAACAGTAACCGACTACTGATATAAAAGGAAAATTAATATGACAAAATCCTAAACGTTTAATATCAAAAGCTGAAACGAAATATCAACAATATCAAAACAGAATTCCGCAGGTATATAAACTAAATTTAACGTTATAAACATATCCACAGACACTACTACATCTACTTCTGTATTTTGAACTTTATTTAGTCACTAATGGAAAACGGGATAACTTTTAATCGGAAGATAAAATATTATTTTTAATTTGATCCACTTCTTTTGCAAAATCAAAATCGGTTTTTATCAAATCGATAATCTTTTCTACACCATGAACTATGGTTGAATGATCTCTATTTCCTATAAACTCCCCTATCACTTGAAAACCTGAAGAAGTCATTTCTCTAATAAAGTACATGCTAACTTGTCTTGGCAATACAAAAGTCTTTAATCTTCTACTTCCTTTAATATCTTTAATTGTGACTCCATAATATTTAGCAACTTCTCTCATTATTGAAGAATATGTAATCCGGCTTTGTTTTTGTTTTTCAATATTCCCCATTATTGATGAAGCTAATTCTTTGGTTAGATCTTGTCCTTGGCTTCTTGCGGTTGTTACTGTTTGAAGTAATTTTGCTTCAAGCTCCCGTATATTACTTTCAACTGTAGATGCAATATATTCAATTGCATCATCGGGAGCATTTAATTTTAGTTCCTCATTTTTTGATCTTAAAATCGCGATTCTAGTTTCATAATCTGGTTTTTGAATATCCGCAATCATTCCACTTGAAAATCTTGATGAAAGCCTTTCTTCCAATGTTCTTATTTCATGTGGAGGTCTATCTGAAGTCAGAATTATTTGTTTATGATTCATGTAGAGCGTATTAAAAGTGTGGAAAAATTCCTCCTGCGTTGCATCTTTTCCGGCTATTGAATGAACATCGTCAATAATTAAGACATCTACATTCCTATATTTTTTCTTTAATGCTGTTCTTTTTGTGCTATTTCCTTTTCCTCTTTGAATTGCATCTATAACTTCATTTAAAAATTCTTCACCTGTTTTATAAATGATTATTTTTTCTGGATGTTTTTTCAGGATCTCATTTCCGATAGCTTGAATTAAGTGTGTTTTTCCTAAACCTACGCTGGAATATAAAAAGAACGGGTTATATATTTTTCCAGGAGCATCTGCGATTGCTGTAGAAACCGCATAGGCCAGACGGTTATTGTTTCCAACTATGAATCGAGAAAATGAGTATTGAGTGTTTATTCCATATTCACGAGCTTTTGAGAATGCGTTTTCTTCTGCAAGGTTGTCGTCTTGTTTGAAAAGTGGTCCAAGATCATTTATTGAAATTTGTGTTGGCTCTTTTTTTGTAACGGTGAACATTAAGCGAAATTCTGGGCCTATTATTTTTGCACAGACTTCCTTTATATATCCATAAAGACGCTCTTCAACGAAGTTTCTTTGGAATTCACTTGTGGTTGTAACTTCGATTACTTTATCTGTTTCATCGATTCTTTTTATATAACAACCTGGTATGTATGCTTTGAAATATGAAGGATTTGCAACAACTTCTAATTCACCCTTCACCGATTTCCATATTTCATCTAATCTTGTATCTTTCACGATATGGACATTCTATTCATCAAGTTATCCACAGTCAACTGTTATTTATCCACGAGAGATATATTGCTTCCATCTTAAACATTGTGTTAGAATCCTCACAATTATGCCTAAAAGAACTTGGCAACCAAAAGTAAAAAAAGGAAATAGAAAGCATGGATTCCTTAAAAGAATGCTTACAAAAGCAGGAAGAAACGTTTTAAAAAGAAGACGTGCAAAAGGACGAACAAGGCTTGCTATTAATCGTGGATGGGTAGCTTAACACTTCATTAATGTACAGTAGACAATATAGCTTGAAAACGAGATTCAGTTTTCGCAATATATTAAGAAGTGAAGGTAGTTATTCATCTAGGTTTCTCCTTGTAAAGTATAAGAAATCAAACGGTTTGAAATTTGGAATAATAACTTCCAATAAGTTTTCAAAAAAAGCTGTTATTCAAAATAAGATTAGGCGATATATCGCAGGTTCTATACAAAAAAACGTATCGAAATTTCCAATTAATTACAATTTCGTATTTATTCCCAAAAAAACAGTCCTGTTTAATGATAAAGTATCAATAGATGCTAAAGAAATTGATTTTGAAATTAATACGTTTTTATCAAAAGTGGTTTTCTCTTGATCAAGGTTTTCTCGGAAAAGTTTTCCATCTAAATGTTTGCAGATTTGAACCGTATTGTTCGGAATATACTTATCAGGCAGTTGATAAATATGGAATTATTAAAGGGTCGTTTATGGGAATATACAGAATATTAAGATGTAATCCATTTTCAAAAGGTGGTTATGATCCTGTACAATAAATCATTATGAATATTCTAACTGAAGCTTGGAACCTATTTTTATATGTTCCGTTATTAAACCTGTTAATTGCTTTCTATCATATATTTTTTAATAACCTTGGTTTTGCAATAATTGCAATTACTGTAGTTATCAAAATTCTTACATACCCTTTAACAAAACCTTCGATAATTGCGGCTCAAAAACAAAAAGAGTTGCAACCTCAAATTGCAAAATTAAAACTTCAATACAAAAACAAACAAGAATTTGCACAAAAACAAATGGAATTGTTTAAACAAAACGGAATAAATCCTGTTTCTGGATGCTTGCCTCAGATTATTCAATTCATTGTTATCATTGCGTTATATCGTGCATTCACACACATACTTAGTGCAAATGGAGTTTCAATTAGTGAATTGAACAGCCTTTTATATAATTTTGATTATCTTAAATTCGCAAACGACGCTGTATTAAACACTAATTTCCTATACTTAAATTTGGCAAAAGCAGACCCGCTTTATATTGTTCCAGCTTTGTCGGCAGCATCGCAATTTCTACTTTCAAAATATATGATGCAGTCTTCAAAGAAAATAGAAAAGGTAGTTAAGGATACTCCTGACAAGAAAGATGATTTTATGTATAATATGCAAGAACAAATGATGTATATGATGCCGATTATGACACTGGTCATAGGTATCAGTTTGCCTTCCGGTTTGGTTTTATACTGGTTTGTTTCAACCCTGCTAGCTGTATTTCAGTACATGATTCTTAATAAAAATAAAAATGGATCAAAATGATATTAAAAATAAAATAAACGAGAAACTAGTCGAATTACTTGATCTATTAGGGATAAAGTACGAAATCGAATTTGTAGAAACAGACGCTGACTCAATCAAAATAGAAATTAAGACTGAACAATCAAATTTACTAATTGGATATCATGGAGAAACCTTAAGCTCATTGCAGCACATCTTAAATGTTATGTTGTATAAGGAATTTAAAGAACAGGCTAGAGTTGTTATTGATATTTCTGGTTATAGGCAAGAAAGAGAAAGAAAATTAATTGAGCTTGCGATAAGTGCTTCTGATAAAGCCAGATTCATAAATAAATCAGTAGCCTTATATCCGATGAATAGCTATGAAAGGAAAATTATCCATGAAAAAGTATCAACACTAGATGGGGTTTCTTCAATTTCTGAAGGTGAAGGATATAGTCGAAGGGTAATTATAGTCCCCGAAAGTAGTTAACTTCAAAATGAAATTTACTGTAATTAGAGAAAATTTATCAAACGCATTAAACGTCGTAAGTAAAGCTGTAAACCAGAGAAGTCCACTTCCAATACTTTCAAATATTTTAATAAAAACGGAAAAAGGGATGATTCAACTTTTTGCTTCTGATTTACAAATGAGCATTTCTGCAAGTGTAGGAGCGAAAATTGATGAACCCGGAGAAATTACAGTTCCAGCAAAAATATTTATTGAATTTGTTAACCAAGTAAATTCCGATAAAATTGATTTTTCTTTAAGTGGGGCTGTCTTAAAGTTATCGACAGATAAAGTAAACGCAACTTTATCAGGAATCCCTGCTTCGGAGTTTCCTGTTATGGATAGACCGAAAAAAGGATATGAAGTTACATTGCCTTCGGATTTATTTTCTAAAGCAATTCAAAAAGTTCAATATGTTGTCGCAATTGATGAAGGAAGGCCTGTTTTAACTGGAATTTATTTCAAAATAACTAAAAACGAATTGGTAATTGCAGGAACTGATGGATATCGAATGGCTGAGTATTCATTTGGTCTTCAAAATGCTCCATTTGGAATAAAAGAAGACGAAGTTGTTTCTTGTGTTGTGCCGGCGAAGGCTTTTTCAGAAAATATAAAAGCCTTCGCCGGCAAATCAAACGACATGACTTTTGCAATCTATCCAGAAAATAATGTTGTAACTCTTAAAGTTGACGATTATGTTGCGCAGATCAGAATGATAGATGGAGAGTATCCTGATTATTTATCAGTTGTTCCATCTGAATTTTCAACTTCAATTGTTATTGATTCTTCGGAGTTTTCAAATGGAATTAAGCTCGCAAGTATTTTTGCTCGCGATATTGGGAATATGATTAAACTTGTAATAAAAGATGGAGTTATTGAATCAATTTCTCAACCATCAGAATCAGGAAGCAATATTACAAAAATGTCAGCAGATGTTGAAGGTGAAGATATTGCAATCGCTTTTAATGCTAAATATCTTCTTGATTTTGTTAGTAATCAGTCTTCAAGCGGAGATATTATATTTAAAACAAGCGATCCTTTAAAGCCTGTTTTATTTTCAGTCAATACAGAGGAAAATTATTTTGCAGAAGGTAAAAAAATTAATGGGTTTAAAAGATATTTTCATCTTATTATGCCAATGAAATCTAGTTGGTAATTTTTACGATTGATTTATTTGTATTGTCCCGTTTTTAAAATCTTCGGTTCCTTCCTGTCCAGATGAATATGGGTTTGGCATTTGTCCTGGTATGGTCGGACTTTTTATTTGTTCTTTGGCAGCCACCTTATTTGCAAGTTCTGTTACAGCGGCTTCATCTTTTTGTCTTTGAGCAATTTCACGCGGATTTGTTGTAATAAGTTCATGTTCTGATTGAGATGCTTTTACCTGCATTGCAACATGATTTGTTCCTGCAAAAAATAAACCTTCGCCAATTCCAGCTGAAAGTAAGAAGTTTTTTTCTCCTTCTGACAGGTAAAATACTTCGGCAATTTTATCAATAGCCGCTGGATGTTGTTTTAACAATATTTGTATTGAAGAGTTTGTGACAACTGCTTTTCCGTATTCTGTACTTAAGAAATCGTTAACATCTTGAGTTATTGTTGTTAACCCAAGGTAATATTTTCTAGCTCTTTTTGCTAAAGAATAAACGAAGGCCGCAGAGTCTGGGTACTTCATTAATGTCCAGGCCTCATCGAGTAAAAGCAACCTCTTTTTTAAGTCGTGTTTAACTTTTGTCCAAATAAAGTCAAGAATCATAAACATGGCAATTGGTCTTAGTACGTCTTCAAGATTTCTTATCGAAAAGACAGTAAAGCTGTTGTCTAAATTTATGTTCGATCTTTGGTCAAAAACTCCAGCTAAAGAACCTTTTATGTATCGCTCCATTTTTTCTGCGAGAGATTTCGATTCGGGCTCATCCATGGCCTGTAGAACCTTGTATAGGTCTTCTAATAGCGGTGGTTCATTAGTTTGAGTCATTGGATCTTGAGTGATTCCTTTTAATCTATACGTGTCTACAAGGGCACGGTCCAGAATTGCTGACTCTGAGCTTGATAATTCTCCTAACATAATTCTAAACAGTGCATGAAGGCCTAGTATTTTTAAACTTAGTTGATCTTCTACTTCAGGGATTTTTGGTAAATCAAACGGATTGATTTTTGTTGAACTATTTACGCTAAAGTCTAGGTATTCGCCGCCAACGGCTTCGCATAATCTCTTATATTCAGTTTCTGGATCAATAACAATTATGTCAATTCCAAATATCAATGATCTTAGGGCTTCAAGTTTTACTAAGTATGATTTACCTGCACCCGATTTTGCAAAAATTACTGAATTAGCATTTTCCAAAGAAAATCTGTCAAATATGATTAGTGATCCATTGTGCCTATTTAGCCCGTATAAAATCCCTTCACTTGAAGTTAATTCGCTTGATGTAAATGGGAATGTTGTTGCAACCGATGTTGTGTCCATATTCCTAATTACTTTTAGTTTGTCTAAGCATGTCGGAATTGTTGATTGAAAGGCTGCTTCCATGTCTAAAGTTGCTTTTTTGGATATCAAAGATAAAGATCCAAGTGTTGATTCAACCTGATATGTAATATTGTTTAAAACCTCTAATGTGTCTGCTGACACTGTCACATAAAATGAAAAGTGGAAGAATCTCTCGATCCCTTTTACAAGTTGTTCCTGTAGCGATTTTGCATCTCCAAGTGCTGCTTGTACAGAAGGATCTATGACTTTACCTTTTTCTTTTGCAATGTTTATTGTTGCTTCCATTTCTGCAATTTTTCGTCTTAGATCGTCTAAGACATTTCTTGCGTTCATCGGATAGTAAAACATCGTGATAGTTATTGAGTGGTCAAAGTTTATTATTGGTTCAAGCCAGTTCGCTCCGACAAATCTTGGATATCCAGAAACGAATAAAGTTCTAAAATATTTGTCTCCAATTTTCATGTAGTTATAATCAACTTCGATTGCGCTTGGCGCGATTATATCTTTGACACTTGGTATGCCTTTTGCAAGTTTTCTTTCTGCACTTTCTTGTGTTTTTACTACAGTTGCTTCAACTTCTTTATCTTCTTTTTTCTTGCCTATATTTAAATTCATGTTTATGCAATCTTAGGTTCAACTAGGGCTGATGTATAGTCTTCAACGTTTCCTCTTAATTTTTGTGATTGAGCGGTTTCGCTGTTATATATTTCATAAAATAATTTGATTAATTCTGTTGTGTTAAGTTGTTTTGCTTTAATACCGATTCGTGCGAATTCTTTTATTATAAAATTTTTTTTTGGTTCAAGGTCAGCAGTTGCTTCTTGTAGTATCTTATCGACGTTTATTCTTTGTTTGTTTGAACTTCCGCTAAATCCAAATAATGAGGCAAATGGATTAGCAGAACTTCCAATTTCAAATATTTTATATGGGATTGTAACGTAAAAATTTTTATCTAAAACATTTTCTTTTGTGATTAATTCGTCTTGTATGAAGCTTCGGTATTTTTTTATTTGATCGCGGATTTTTGGATTTTGTTGTTTGTCTTCGATGTCTTTGACTTTTTCCAAGTATTCCGAAATGTCGATCCTTTTTGATCTAATAGTCACCTGAATTGGAAACGAAAGAGAATTCAAAAGTGAGCTATATGCAGCAATTGCTGCATCTTGTTCTAGTACAGAAAGAAGGTCAAAGTTAATTGCCGTTGTTTCTAGAATGACAACTGCTCCACCATCGTTAAGGACAACTAAATTGTCTCTTATATCGGCGATATCCAAATGATCTTGAGTTGTTGATTTTATCTTTTTATTATTCATTGGCGATAAGATTAATAGGTCGAATCTGTTGTCCAAACGCTTCAACCGAAATTATATCAAACTTTTGTCCACCCTTAATTGCTTCGACTGAATATCCTCCATTTGGTACTGCAGTTTGCGTTTTGAATTGTCCAAGTTGGTTTGTTTTTAATGCTCTCATAACATCACCGTTTGCATCCTTAATAATCACAACTGCATTTTCTAGTAGATCACCATCTTTGTTCTTTACTATTCCGTGAATAATATTTGATTTCTGATCTGCAATTTGATTTTGCTTTCTTCTTAAATGTGGTGGTAGATGAACGTCAGCAGTATTTATATCTGGCTCTGATTGCGGTGGGTTTGTATCATCTGGTTTCACGAAGGTTTTACCAGGATTTTTAAGTTCGAATAATTCTTTTTGTATTGCAGATAAATGTTGTGTTAAAAGTTCGTTTTTTGATTTTAAGCTAGTTACTTCGGTATTTAATGTTTCTTTGCTTTCTGAATCGCCGATGTTTTCAAGACTGCTTGAGCTTTTTGTTAGTGCTGTGGCTAAATCTTCTTTCTCTTCTTTTAGCTTATTAAACTTTTTGCTGAAAAATTCAATTCTACTTTGTGCTTGAGCTGCTTTTTCCGGCTTGTCTTTTAATTCTGTTTTTGCTTTTTTTGCGACATCAAGAAGTTCTGCAACTTTCTTTTCTAATGATGATTCTTGTGATTTTAGGTTTCTAATACTTTCGGCAACTATCGTTCTTGGAATTCTGGATGTGGTTTTTATGTTAATTTCACCTTTTAATTCGACTGGTAGATTTGTCATTACCCTATCTATTTGGTTTAAGGATTCATTTCTTATTACAACCCGTGGCATGGCTTTTAACATTTCCATTTTTGAGTCCATTTCACTTTTAACTATTTCTTTCCTTTGGGGTGGTTTTTTCTCCTCTACTATTTCTTTTATCTCCTTTTTATCGTTCTTTTTTTCTTCTTTCTTTTCAATTTTTATGTCTTCTTCTACATCTTCTGGTTCATCTAAATCTGGAATTGTAATTGTTTCCGTAATTGGTTCTTGATACATTAATCCGCTTGGCATCCCTATTATTAGTGAAGGATTTGGAGTGATCTTTACAGGAATGCTTCCTTCGTATGGTTTTGAGAAAGCGAACTGAATATCGTCTAATCGTTTACTTTCGAATTTGTCAAGCTTTGTCATTGATTCTGGGACTTGTCCTAAATATTCATCTAGTTTGTTTCTGCTTTTTGCGGGGGTTAGTGTAATAATTTCATTTTTAATAATCTCAGCATAGTCGGCCAAGAAATATGCTGGAGGCGAATAAGTTTTTCTCCAAACCATTTGGGTCGGTGAAATCATAGCTTTTATAAAACTTACTAGCCATTTATCGAGCCCTCTTTCTTGAATTGGAATAAAGGCTACGGCAATAGACAAAGCACCAGATATTGAAATAAAAATATATTTCCAAAAAGTCGGAAGGCCTGTTTTATAAAAAGAATAAACAGTAACCATTCCAGCAAACAAGTACATTAATTGTCTTACTGTAAGGTCCCCTATTACTTTAAATTCAACATCCATAACATTTTGAGGTACTGGATGTTGTCTGCTTGTTGATTGTTCCTCGTTAATTGGCACGGTTAAATGTTATATTCGAAATTGATTTTGCTTGATCAACTGGAGTTACTTCTCCGTTTAAAATATCTACTATTGCAAGGCTTGCCGTTTGAAACTGATACAAAAGGCAACTTTCACCAAGACAGCTGTCAGCTTTAATTCCTGCGATTTTATCTTGTGTTATCCAAGTTGGCAAAATTATTCCTCTAAGAATATTTCTGTGAATATTCAATTTTGAATCATAAACTCCTAAAACTACAGTAAGATCATTGTTTTCGTTCCACCAATAAGCAAACGATTTTCCATTTGGTGAAACTTGAGGATTATAACCTATAAAGTTAGTGATTTCGGATTCGCCTTCTTCTCCAATAGCTTTATACAGCAGTTTTCCATCTTTTTTATATCCGATTATTTGGTTGTCTACGAAAAATGGATCAGATGCGCCAGATATAAGATCGTTTTGAATTCCATTAATCCTATAAATATAAACGGCTGGATAGGTATTAGCTTGAACTTTTTCCGCAACCTGTGTTTGCATTAAGGTTGAGAAAACAAAATATTGTCCATCGTCTGAAAATAGTACCTTTGCATAAGTATTCGTCGAATCTGACACTAGAGGGATTGCCCTAAGTTGTGTGTCGATGGTTCCTGATTTAAATCTTAGATTAGTTGCGTTTCCTTCTTCGGAAATGTAGGCGATATATTTTCTATCTGGGCTCCATTCGAAAGCGTTTATTTTTGATGCAGTTGAGACTAGCTCTGGTTTAAGTGAATTATTTTTAATGTCATATGAGAAAAGCTCACAAGCGTTGCCTTGCGTAAGGCATTTGGAGTAGGTCAAAATCGCAGGCTCTTTCCAGGCAAGCGTTGTATAAATTCCGTCTGCGGATACAGGGATTTCTGAAATTAATATTTTCTCTTGAAAGTTATCTTCTAAAGCAAATATTGAAGTTCCATTTTTAATATAAGCAAAAAGGTACTTAATTTCTTTCCGGACAGTTTTTTCTGGTTGAATTTCTGGTGTCGGAGTTGGATCTTCTGGAACAATTGGCTTTTTCTGGCTAGCAATAAAAATTACTATTCCGATACCTATTGCAATTAATCCGAAAAAGAAGAAAAGTCCTTTAAATAGTTTTCTATAAAAGGACTTTTCGAAGAGCGGTTTTTTTTCAGCGAACTCTGATGTTTGGACAGGTGTTTCCATCTTGAATAAAGTTTATCACATCATCCCAGGCATTCCGCCCATGCCACCTTGTGGCATTCCTTGTGATTCTGGCTTCTCTTCTGGTTCATCTGCAATTAATGCATCCGTTGTTATTATGCTGATTGTTACGCTAATTGCATTTTCTACGGCGGTTCTTGTAACTTTAGCTGGATCTATTACTCCGGCTGCTACCAAATCTTCCATTTTACCTGTTAGTACGTTTAGGCCTATATTTTTGTCAAGATTTTCTTGGACTTCTTTGATATATGTTCCAGGTTCCATTCCTGCATTTGAAACGATTTTTCTAAACGGAGCTTCTAACGCTTCAAATAATATTTTTGCACCAACTTTTTCGTCGCCTTCTAACGTAAGTTTTTCTAAAACTTTTCTGGCTTTAAGAAGTGCGACTCCTCCACCTGGTACTACTCCTTCGGAAACAGCTGCTTGAGTAGCATTTTTGGCATCTTCTACTCTGTATTTCTTTTCTTTCATTTCAGCTTCTGTTGCCGCTCCGACGCTTATTATTGCAACTCCTCCAATTAATTTTGCTAATCTTTCTTGTAGTTTTTCTCTGTCGTAGTCAGAAGTTGATTTTTCAAGTTCTTGTCTGATTTGTATTTCTCGGTGTTTTATATCCTCTTTTAAACCCTTTCCTCCAATTATTGTTGTGTCATCTTTTGTTGATATAACTTTGTCGGCACGTCCAAGGTCTTCTATTGTTACGGAATCTAGCTTACGACCAACGTCTTCTGTTATCACTTTTCCGCCAGTAACCACAGAGATGTCTTCAAGCATTGCTTTTCTGCGATCGCCAAATCCAGGGGCTTTTAGAGCCAAAACCTTAAGTGTTCCTCTCATTTTATTTACAACAAGTGTAGCTAGAGCTTGTCCTTCTACGTCTTCTGCGATTATTACGAGGTTTTGTGTAACCTTTACCAGGTTTTCTAGCATTGGAACCAAGTCTTGAATATTGCTGATTTTTTTATCAGTAATAAGAATGTGCGCGTCTTCTATTTCAGCAATCATTTTTTCTGGATCGGTTACGAAATATGAAGACATGTAGCCACTATTGAAGTTCATACCTTCTTTTGTTTCGAGTTCCATTTCTAGTCCGCGTCCTTCTTCGACTGTGATAACTCCGTCTGGGCCAACCTTTTCCATTGCTTCAGCGATGATTTGTCCAATTTTTTCATCTTGAGCGGAATTTGTTGCAACTTGAGCTCTTTCTTCTTTTGTCTTTATTGGTTTTGCCATGTCAGCAATTGCTTTTGTAATTTCTTTGGCTGCTTTTTCAAGGCCTCTTCGAATAAACATTGGATTTGCGCCGGCGGCAACATTTCTAAGCCCAGCGTCAACGAGTGCTTGAGCAATAACAGTCGCCGTTGTTGTTCCATCGCCTGCGGCGTCATTAGTTTTTGTTGCCGCCTCTAAAACAAGCTTCGCTCCCATGTTTTCAAATTTATCTTTTAGATCAATTTCTTTTGCAACAGTCACGCCGTCGTGTGTAACGTTTGGAGCTCCCCATTCTTTGCTAAGTCCAACATTTCTTCCCAAAGGCCCCATTGTTGCGCCTACTGCATTTGCAAGTGCGTCAACTCCTGCTTTTAATTTATTTCTTGCTTCTTGGTTGTAAATTATTTTTTTTGCCATTTTTATTTTTTAACTAATTACTCGATAACGGCAAGTATGTCGCTATCGTTAACTATTTTATATTCGACTCCATCTACCATTACATTTTCTCCTGCCCATTTTCCTTTTATCAAAACTGTTTGCCCTTTTTTGACTTCAGGTTTAATTAATTGTCCCGATTCTGAAAAACGGCCTTCTCCAACGGCGATTACTTCTGCCATGTGAGTTTCCTCTTGTGAGTCGTCTGGTAAAAAAATTCCACCAGAAGTTTTTTCCTTTGGGTCAAGTAATTTAAGGACTACTTTGTCTGAAAGTGGTTTTATGGTCATATGATTTTTATTAAAATATTAATTAAACTCAACGCTTCGAGTTAAAATATATCAGACCAAGCCCTTGAGTGTCAATGGAAAGTATTTAAGCCACGGGGAAAAGGATTTATAAGTGATGAGATATGTGAAAATGTCTATTGCAAAATTAATAAGAAATCCAAGGAATAAATAAAATAGATAGCCTCCGAATAGGTACGAGAGGATTAAAAGGATAAAAAGAACCTCGAAATTATGAAAAATATAAAAATGTGGAGTGTGGGATTTGAATTCGTGTTTGAAAAATTGTAATGCCGATTTTAAGTCCTTTGGATGATTAGAAAACAGATAATAAAAAAGATGGTCTATGTCGATTAAGAGAGAGCCACATATCAGTAAACCAATTTCATTTGGTTTAAACGATAACAAATATCCAACTAAGAGTGGAGTTAATATGTTGACAGAGATTTCTATCAGAAATTGTTTTGACATGTTGTTTACTCGGGTGCTAAAGTTAATTATTCATCTTGAAGATAATCCTAACAAATTGCGTATAACTGTAGAAGCTTTTATTGTACACAAAGATGAAATCCTGCTTTTTAAAAGAGATAATAAAATTAAAGTATTTCCTGGTTTTTGGTCTGTTCTTGGAGGACATATAGATTTTTCTGAAGATCCATTAACAGCTTGCATCCGAGAAATAAAAGAAGAGACAGGTTTGGTGGTTTCTTGTCCAGATCTAAAACTTAAGTTTATCTCCTATCATTACCATATAGATAGAAACGAGACATGGAATATTTTTGGTTTTTTTGCGTCTGTTTCGGATAAGTCAAAAACTGTTAGTTCGGACGAAGGAAAATCTAGGTGGATTCCTTTAGAAAAAGTTAGTGGGATGGATTTGTTTCCACCGGTTGCCCATTATTTAGATCATACGCTTAACCGTGATTTTGGATTGCTTTACTCAGTTAGTGAGTGGGAGAACGCAAAACTAGTCAAAGTATTATCGGAAAAATCGGATCGAGATGATTAGGTTAAATAAAAATACAGTTTGCGATCTTGACTACGATTTACATCAGGCTAAACAAAATGAAACTCGAGATTAAAAACGTAATAGGAAGTCTACGAAGATTGCTTGGGTGTTATTTTCTTAAGGTTCTATTCTTTTTGAGTCTAGTTTGTCAAATGAGTAGATTTGTTTGATTTAGCAGATTGAGTTTTATGATCACCCAGACAGAATTGCTTTTAAAAAAACATTTGTATCTATCAAGTAGCAGGTCATTCAGTTCCTTCGCGTAATATTATGCTTGCATTAATTTCTTTGGCCTTTTCGATATCGTCTTTTTTTGTGACGTATTTTTTATCCTTCTTGAATTTATAACCAAAAAAGTCCTTTATGGTTTTGGTAACCGGTATTCGTCCTTTTAAGTTTACGGCGGAGGTGTTTTTAGGCATTGTATATGTATTGTAGTATGTGTAAGGACTTTTTGAAAAGTGGACTTCCTGTATTGACTAGTTTAGACCTGTTTGGTATTGTTTAGCCATGCAAGATCCACAGAAGGTTTATACTCCAGAACAGGTAGCTGAAATGCTTCAATTAAATAAGAATACTGTTTACGATCTTATCGGTCGTGGTGAAATTTTGGCCAAAAAGTTCGGCAAAGTATATAGAATTCCTAAAAGTTCTCTTTCTTTTATGTTTACAGGGCTTGATTATGATTTATATCAAGCGGAACAAACAGACTTGGCAAATTTAGATAAGATAAATTTTGAGCTTAAAAGTGTTAGAGAAAAAGCATGAAGAGGATGCGTGTTTTTCTCGACTCGGATGTTGTTATCTCTTCGATGATGTCAAAAGAAGGCGCATCAAGAATTTTGACATCTGGAAATGGACTTTTTCTTCCTGTCATCTCGGACTTTTCCTTACAGGAAATTATGAAAGTTTCTGAAAGACTTCATATCTCTAAAAGTATTTTTGAACAAGTTATCAATTCTATTAAGGTTATAAAAACTAATCATTCACTTGAGAACTTTAAGAAAGAATTTTCTAAATATGTTTTAGATATTAATGACGTTCATATCATTGGGAGCGCTGTGAATTTGAATGTAGGATTTTTAATAACATTCAACTTGAAGCATTATAAACAAGAAGACATCAAGGCAGATCTAAAAATCATCACCATAACTCCTGGAAGTTTTTTACAATACATACGAGGGGTAAAACAGGGTTGATCTATTTTGGAATTAATTGGAGGCCCGAGTCGGAATCGAACCGGCGGTGAGAGTTTTGCAGACTCCTGCCTTACCACTTGGCTACCGGGCCATTTGTGTATATTCTAACATGAATAAGCTTTATCTTTCGTTGCAAAGGTAGGCTTTTAATGTTAGCTTTTAGGTGTATTTAAAATGAAAAAATTCGATATTTATCAAGTTATTACCGTTATCCTATCTGTAGCAATAATTGTCTCTATTGGTGTTTTTATCTATAACTTATCTTTTGGCGGTTTTGGAAAAGCCGCTTTAAGCGTTGATGTACAAAATGGTAAAGCTGCTGTCATTATAAACGGTAAAGACAAGGGTGAGACCCCCGTTTATACAGAAGAATTAAATGCTAAAAATATAAACGTACAAATTAACGGTGAGGCGTCTTCCTATAGCACAATTATTAAACCTTCTGCTGGAACTTTGGCTGTTATAAAAAGAGAACTTGGCGTTGGCGGAGCTTTTGGTTCAGGCTTAAATATTTGGTTTATAAAAGGAAGTGCTGATGATTCTAGCATTTCGGTTATATCTCCAGATACAGATGGTGTTTCGGTTATTGTTGATGGTGTGGAAATGGGAAAAACTCCTATTAAATTTTCAACAAATGATTTATTAAAACAAAGTGATGAAGGTAAATATGTTATTACTTTCAAAAAAGATAAATATCAAGACCAAGAAGTTGAAGTAAAGGTAAAGCCTGGGTATGAATTAAATATCAGAACTGATATGTTCCTAAAGCCAATGTCTGCGGAACTTGTTTCACTAACTGGTTTTGACGAAGGAATTAGATTTGTCGGATTTAAAGGGATGACGGATGCGGCTTTTGCCGACCGAAAGGTCTGGGCAAAAGCCGCATCCTACTGGATTTCCGCCCACGGATCAATTATTTTTGACGGGAATAAAATCGAAAAGTTTGATTATTTTATCTCTGATGATGGAAAAATATATAACGCAGAAGCCAACGAGATTTCTGCAGATGATTTAAAAGCCGAATCAGGAAATGTAATTATGTACCTTGGTTCTTCAAGTGATTCGAATATTTCAGATTCCGCGAAAGCTTCAATTGAAGCCTCTACAGGAAAGGTTGTCGCTTCTGGTGCAAATGGAAAGATTAAAATAAAACCAACAGGAATAGGATATTTAAAGGTCCGAAGTAGTAATTCGACTGGTAGCACTCAATTAGGAAAAGTTGATGAAGGCGCAACTTTTGATGTTATTGAAGTTAAATCTGGATGGTATAAAATCGCATATGAAACTGGAAAAGAAGGATGGGTTAGTGGAACGTATGTCGAAAGCGTAAATTAATTTTAGTACCTGCTATGTACGCTAAAACTTTAGTCAAGCTGATAGACTATGCAATATTTCCTGCGGTTTTAATCGCCTTTGCAAAGGTTGGTTCAGCTATCTTATTTTCACAATATTTCAATTTTTCATATAAGACAGAGGGCGTAAGGATTGTTTTCGAAAGTGTTGAAGCATTTGTTGCAATCAATTCATATTCATCCCTTGTTATGTTTTTTGCTGTGCTTTCAGGTCTTGGTTGGGTAATTGTGAAAGCTAATCTATTTCATGATACACATATAAGACCTTCGTTTTCTGCAATGCTATTTAGCATGAATTTAGAAGATCTTATTCACACAACGGAAACAATCTACGCACAAGCCTTTATTTGGCTATCATTTGCCTGGTTAATTACAATTATTTTTGGAGTTTATAGTTATTTTGGTTTGTCTTATCTTTGGATATTTTTACTCTCCTTAGCTTTTTCTATCCTAGCGACAGCTCTTCTAGTTATTGATATAGAAAGAGAAATTAAGTCTGATAAAGAGATTTTCAATATGCCTTTAGAGCCAACCAATCGCGTAGTTAAATTCGCAGAGGAAATATTTGTATCATGAAAACAGTATTTAAGAATTCCTTATTGGTTACCGTTTTAGCTGGATTGTTAGTTTTGCCGATGTCAGGATTTAGCCTTTTTGATTATCCTAAACTCGATACAGCACCGTCACGGATATTGGGTGTTAATTCCGACAGCCCGATGAAAGTTAAAGTAAGGGTTTTAGATCAGGTAGATTTGAGATTGTCCCTTTCTGGTGATTCTTCACAGAAATTTTATAATGTTATTCCAGAAGAATATCTTTCTGATGAATATTCTGAATATGTTGTAGCTCCAAGAAATTTGTCTGATTCAGGCTACTCGTTTGAGATTTTAGATAACGGTTTATCAAAAGATTTGGTCGTGATGCATTCTGGCGATCTGGTGAAATCAAAGATTGTGGATGTTTCCGTGCTTATAATGAGGGCTACCCCTTTTTAATTCTAAAAAAAGGGTAGCCCTCATAGGACCCTCGTCTGATATACTTTCTGCAATGATTATTTATCATTTCGTGCGAGCTTTACGTCCTAGACAGTGGATTAAAAATACAGTTGTATTTGCCCCACTAGTATTCCAAGGAGTTTTATTCAATCCGTTATATTTTTCTAAAGCCTTTTTAGCTTTTCTATTTTTTTGTGGTGTTGCTTCTGCTTCTTATTTAATTAATGATCTTTGGGATGTCGATCGAGATAGGTTACATCCTGTAAAAAAAAATAGGCCAATTGCTTCCGGAGATTTGCCAAAACCGTTTGCTTGGATGGCGATAGCTTTGTTGTACGGGATTTTAATTCCATCTTCTTTTTTGATTGTTGGAAAATATTTCGGAATAGTTTTGGTTATGTACGTAGTTTTGCAATTAGCTTACAATTTTAAGCTAAAAAACGTCATTATCGTTGATGCATTAACTATTTCAATTGGGTTTATTTTAAGAGCTTTTGCGGGAGCCCTTGCAATACCACTTTCAATATCTTCCTGGTTAATCCTAGCAATAACCGGTGTTTCATTACTTTTAGCTTTTGGAAAAAGGCGAGCAGAAAGGACGTTGCTTGAATCTCAAGGAATGTCAAAAGCAAGCACAAGGTCAATACTTAGACATTATCCAGATACTCTTCTTGATTCTATGATTTCAATGTCCGCATCATTTTCAATAATTACATACTCTCTTTTTGCATTTCAAGTTTCACCAGAAACTTCTATTGGGCGTGATTTGCAGTCATATATACCTTCTACTTTAATTAGTGCAAAGTTATTAATGTTAACGATTCCTCTTGTTATATATGGAGTCGGAAGATATCTCTATGTTATTTATGAGAAAAGTGAAGGGGAAAGTCCGGAACGCGTTTTATTGGATGATAAGCCTTTGTTTTATACCGCAATTTTTTGGATTATCTTTGTAATTCTTATAACCAATTAATTCCTATTGTTTTGGTTTTTTTATAAAGTTGATTGATGCAATGCCAGCTATAATTAATGTTGCTATTGTTGCTAAGGACAAGGCGCGAATTTGCCCTGAAGTTAATATTCCTATTGCACCTAATAAAATTGTAGTCGACCAATAAAAAACCGCGACTTTTTGTTTGCTCCAGCCAAGGCCTTCGAGTAATTTATGGTGCAGATGTTCTCTATCACCCCAAAATGGAAGTTGTTTTCGTCTTAATCTTCTTACAATTGCAAAGAGTCCATCAAGGAATGGAATCATAAGTACGATTAATGTTGTGGCTACTTTTGTGCTTCCAAGTATTGATAATGCAGCAATTATTAATCCTGCGGAAGTCGCACCAAATCCCCATAATAATTTTTGAGGAGGCCATGTAAAAATCGCCATTCCTAGCCCAGCTCCAGAAGTTAAAGCTGCAAGCTTAATAAAGATTCCAACCCCTGGATCTTCATCTAGTGTTTGTAACATTAAAATTGAAATGACGAAAGCTGAAATTGTCACAAGGCCTGCATATACTCCATCAGTTCCATTTGCCCATGACATAAAATTCATTGTCCAGCCAATCCAGAGTGCGGCTGCAAGTGCTCCAAAATAATAGATTTTATGTTCGCCTGCGAAATTTATTACGTATTTATATGAATCAAGCTTTATGGCTTCACCAAACGGGTTAGATATGTAAATCAAAATTATCCCCGATAAAACTGCAATAGAAATCGATAGCGCTTGAATTAAAAGTCTTTTGTAAGGACTTACATCTTTTTTGTCGTCAACGAGCCCAACAACAACACAAATTATTGAGCCGATTATTATTCCAATAATTTTTTGACTTGTAATTATTGGCAATAAGAATATCCCTGGTATTAGAATTCCTAGTAAAAACGCAAACCCGCCCGCTCTTGGAACCGGTTTTTTTAAAAGCATTCCTGGGTGTTTATGTCTAAATGGGTCGTCCATAAAATTATATTTTTTAGCAAATTTTATAACTAGTGGAGTAATTATTACCGTAGATAAAAACGCTAAAACCATTGGAATCAACAAAAGTTTAATCCATATAGGGAATAATATTTCCTTTGTCGATGATATGTAAACGATTCTAACTGCATATGAATTTATAACAATTGTGCAAAGAAGCGTTACAAATGAATAAAATCTTGAAATATAAAAATTTGATTTCGAGTTTTCATAAAATGAAAGTGCCGCATTTGTAATGATAATAAGTGCAGAAAGACCAAGTAGTATCCACATACTTGATTTGTTTGCGAGTTGTAAATTGCCCCATGGCAATGTATATAAAAAAGGAATTTTTAAAGGTAAATATTCATACGCGATTTTTACGTAATAAGCACTTAACAATAGAATGATTATGCATGTCACGTAAATCCATGTTAGCGAATTTATTATAAATTTCATCTTGTTTTTGGAGTATAAAACGTTGTTTTTGGAAGTTCTCCGAACATCATTCTAGTTTCAGCATACAAAAATGGAATGAACGAAAACGTGAGTAAATTTAACATTAATGCTGGACCTTCGATTACTGCGATAAATCTTCGCCAAAGGGGCCACTTTTTTGGCAAGCTACCCTTGTAGAGCTTCATCCTAACGTAAGTTGCTGGAATAAAAATGAAAAGACCACCAGTTAATATAATACTAAGCACTTGTGGTAATCCATAAACGGTTGATGAGTTTTTGAACGTAGTATTTACAAGTGTCACAACCGAAAATCCTACTGTTATTAAAAAAGCGCTTGTTCTCATTAATAAATGTCTTTCGATTTTGGAATAGACCCACAATATTTTTTGTTCGAGCGTTGCTTTTTTATTATTCGCTTGTTTTAAAATTGCTTTTAAAGCAATGACTGTTGTGACAGATCCCCAACCCCATCTTACTAATTGCCTATATAAATTTTTATTAGCATTTAAAAAGTTTTTGCCACCAGTTGCGTCTCCATAGATTGGGATATAAAAATGTTTTTCAGAAAAATCACCTTGTCTTGCGGTAAAGGCTCTCCAATAAAAGACGGTATCGTCAATTAATGTTGTATCCCAGAAATTTGCCGTAACTAATGTATCAAGAGCACATGAATAACAAGAAAACGATTCTTTTGGCATGTTAAAGAGATGACCTGACGTCCAGTTTGAAAGCATTCCAAGTGTTACATTATTGGCTTCGATTCTAGATGTTAATGGAACTGTCCAAATATTATTGCTAAAAAGATGTACGACAGTTTCATAGAATCTATTGAAACGTTTTTCATCGGTTAAGTATTCATACGCGATTCGTGATAAAAATTCTTTATGAATTTTCCAGTCAGAATCATATGTTGTGAAAATATAGTTTCTTATATCTTCGTTTTCATTTTGTAGTTGCGTTACTGCATGTTTAGCCGCCCAAGTTCTATTTGGTGAGGCAACTCCAACTATTTCGCCTGGAAGTCCTTTTGGGTGAACGAAAAACATTAGTTGTGGAAAATTATCTTTTTTATATTCTGATTTTATTTTTTCTATTGTTTCTTTAACTCTTTCTTCTCCAACTTCTTCCACTCCAATTACTAATAAGATATTTTTTATAGGGAAAGATGAATTCACGATAGTTTCAATTGTTTCGCTTAACATTTGATAGCCTTCGTTAACAGTAGGAATAAGAATGAAATGCTTTAAATTATCAAGCGAAGTAGGCAGAGTTGCTTTATTTGGAAGGTTTTTGAAATCGAGGTCTTTGCATTTTTGGTACCAATCTATAGAGATTTCCTTTTCATATATTTTATATCCTTTAACAAGCCCGATTCCGTGTGTAATTGCCATATATACCCAATAAACCGCCAAGTATGTAAGAATGAAAGCAGCTATTTTGGGAGCAATTAATCCTAGCCATACTGGCATCAAAAGCATTGTCCAGGTTAATATTCCTGGAACTGCCATTAAAAATCTATCAAACTTGTTATTAGTATCAATCATTTTAATTTAAAAAAAGCAAAAGCATTTTCCGTCGTTTTATCTTCAACGATTTGTTGCGAAATGCCTTTAATTTCAGCTATTTCCTGCGCAATAAGTTTAACATATTTTGATGAGTTTACTTTAATTCCTGCCTTTCTCTCGCTTTCAGGGACAAGGTATGGAGAGTCTGTTTCAAGCATTATTCTTTCAATCGGAACCTTTCTTATCACATCACGTAAATCACTCGTATTTTTATACGTAATAATTCCAGTGATCGAAAGCATTAGTCCTAGGTCCAATGCTTTTTTTGCAATATCATAATTTTCGGTGAAGCAGTGCCAGACGGCGGGAAATTCGGCTTGCCGAATTTCCCGCCTCAATAAATCAATTGTTTCATCAGTTGCTATTCTTGAATGTATTACGATAGGCAATTTGAGTTCTCTTGCGATTTCTATTTGGGAAATGAATAACGGAATTTGATCATCCTTGCTCCTTTTAATTTCTGGAAGTCTTGGATTTGTAAAATCAAAGCCACATTCGCCAATTGCAATAACTTTTTCATTTTTTGCAAGTTCCTTTATGATTTTTATTTTTTCTTGGTCGGAGATTTCATTCTCTGGAATTATGTCGTGTGGGTAAAGTCCACATGTCGCAAAAACATGCTTATTCGTCTTTGAAATTTCAATGGCTTTTTTCGCTTCTTCTAGTGTGTGTCCAATTAATATTTCGATATCGGCCCGATCTTTTTCATTATAATTTGAGGAGATGTGTGTATGTGTATCAACAATCATATTATATGAACATGGGTAATATCGTTGCCAGTGCATATGATCCTAATATAGAGATTGAAAGTCCAAGGAAAGCTCCTCCTATAATATCAACTAGATAATGCTTCCCAAGAAATATTCTGCTTATTGCGACTGTTCCAGCAATGCCAAAAACAAGGATAGTAAATATTGTGTTGTATCTGTAATAGATTGTCATTAGAGTTGCTAGAGTGAAGATGTTTGACGTATGTCCAGACGGAAATGCACCACTTGAGAAATTCATTCCCCATAAATTATTTTTTAATATGGTTTTTGGTCTGGGGCTTTTTAAAATAAACTTTATCAATTCTGTGATAAATAATTGTATTAGATAGATTGGAATGAAAACTATCATTGTTCTATATCCGCTTATTATTGATATTGCTAGCATCATTATCCCTGCACCGACTGAACTTCCAAGTTCTGTGAATATGAATATGAATTTTTTAACGAAAGTATTGTTGATGTCTTTTTCGAAATCAAATGACATTCGAAGGACATTATTTAGTAGCCTCATTTTGAGCTATTCTATCATTTAGCCTTTTGACTGCAAGTAAATTGTCTGATATCTTTGTCGCATGGCGATAACAGAGTTCATGTCAGCACTTAACCAAGTTGCAAGTGAAAGAAATATAACTCCAAAAGATGTTTTGGATACATTGAGAACTGCATTGGTTGCTGCATATATTAAAGACAATCCAGATATAGAAGAAGATTCCGATCATAAAGTTGAGGCGGAAATCGATTCAGAATCTGGTGAAGTTAAAATACTAAGAAATGGAAAAGATGTAACTCCTGCAGGTTTTGGCCGTATTGCTTCTCAAACTGCGAAACAAGTAATTCTTCAAAAAATCAGGGAGGCAGAAAAAGAATCAATTGCGGAAGAATATCGTGAATTGATTGGCACAATTGTCCAAGGCTATATCTTTAGAATGGATAAAGACACAGTTATCATGGATATCGGAAAGACTCATGGAATTCTGCCAGTATTTGAGCAAATCCCTTCTGAAAGATATATGGTTAATCAAAAATATAAGGTTTTAATTAAGGATGTTGCAGATTCTGATGATAGTTCGGGTTCTAATATCATTCTTTCAAGAAAAGACGCAGGTTTTATTGAAGAACTTTTTAGACAAGAGGTACCGGAAATTTTACAAGGTATTGTGAAGATTGAAAGTATTGCAAGAGAAGCTGGACAACGGACAAAGATCGCAGTTTCTTCGACTGAAGAAAAGGTCGATCCATCAGGAGCATGTATCGGCCAGCGTGGTGTACGAGTTCAAGCTGTAACTGATGAACTGAATGGTGAGAAAATCGATATTATCAATTATAGTCGAGACGCTGATAGGTTTATTGCAGCATCTTTAGCACCAGCACATGTTTTGGATGTTGTCTTAAATGAGTCTGAAAAGTCTGCAAAAATTATAGTAGCGGAAGATCAACTTTCTTTAGCCATTGGAAATAAAGGGCAAAACGCTAGGCTTGCAGCAAAGCTTACCGGATGGAGCATAAATATTGACGGAAACGAAGTTGAAACTCCTGCTGAAGAAAAGGAGGAAGTTTCCGATGAAAACAGCTAAAACAAAAAAAAGTAAAAATCCTGAAATCAAACATTTAAGACCGCCTATTGTTACTTTAATGGGTCATGTTGACCATGGAAAAACCTCTATCCTAGATGCGATTCGCGAATCTCATTTAACAAAAAAAGAATCTGGTGGAATAACACAACATATAGGTGCATATACAGTCGAGAAGTCTGGTAAAAAGATTACTTTTATTGATACTCCTGGTCATGAAGCTTTCACTAAAATGAGAGCTCGTGGAGGGGCGGCTGCCGACATTGTTATTTTAGTCGTGGCTGCTGATGACGGAGTAATGCCTCAAACAAAGGAAGCCATTATGCACGCGACGGCAGCCGCAGTCCCTATAATAGTTGCCATTAATAAAGTAGATATTCCTGGTGTCGATATAATGCGAGTCAAAAAACAATTAGCTGATAACGGTATTTTAGTTGAGGGCTTTGGTGGCGATATTGTTGCTGTTTCTGTTTCAGCGACTAAGAAAACTGGAATCAGCGAGCTTTTAGATGTTATTAATTTGATCGCTGAAATGCAAGAAAGTTCTTTGACTTCAAACGTTTCAGATCCACTTAAAGTTTTGGCAATTGAATCAAGGCATGATCCAAGAAGTGGAATTATAGTTTCAGGAATCGTTAAAAGTGGAAGTCTTAAATTAAGAGATGAAGTTTGTACAAAGGATGTTTCTGGAAAAGTTAAAGCAATTATTGATTCCAGCGGAAAAAGAATTTCTGTTGCAAGTCCAGGCGACGCCGTTGAGATTTTAGGTTTTACAGATACTCCTCAATCTGGTGACGTTATTACGACTCCAGAAAATCTCGAAAATTTATCGAAGGAAGAATCCACAGAAGTTGAGGTCAAATCCAGCGATGAAGTTTCCCCTGTTTCTGAAACACCATTGGTGCCAACGAGATCCTTGAAGTCTTTGAATTTGGTTATTAAAGCAGATACAGCCGGAACTTTGGAAGCGATTATTGCTTCAATAAATAAGATATGGGTTGAGGATGCAATTGCAAATATAATGTTTGCAGGTACAGGAGAAGTAAAAGAATCAGATATTTTATTAGCTTCAACAGGAAAAGCTGTAGTTGTTGCATTTAAGGTAGGAGTTCCTCCATCTATTTCAAAAGCAGCTGAAGCCCAAAAAGTTATTATTCGTGAGCACGAAATAATTTATAAGTTGCTTGAGGAAATTGAAGGTGCTCTTCAAGGAGTTGTCGAAATAGAGGAAGCGAAGGTTAAAGGAAAAGGTTTTGTAATAGAAAAGTTTGTTCTTCCTAAATCAAGTACGGTAGTTGCCGGTGTTTTAATTGAGGCTGGTAAATTTAAAACTAATAGTAGAATCGGTGTTTACCGAGGAGAATCCGAAACACCAGTATATGTAGCGCGTATTAAAAGTATGCACATTGGCCCAAATGAAGTTCAAATTGCAAATAAAGGTGATGAAGTCGGCTTGATTTTTAAACCAGAAACCACAGATATAAATCTTGATGATCGCATTGTTGCATTGTGAAATCCTGTCGCGAAGCTTGATACATTCCACGTTTTATAGTATTATTGTCCGATTCGGCCTATAGCCGTTGTCTCGTTATGTCAAAGAAAGATTCTAGAATAACAAATTTAATAGAAAAGTCTCATTCGATAGCAGTGATTTGTGGATTGTCTGGTGAGTCAACGGTTCCTGTTGGGATTGCGATTGCATCCTATATAGAAGATGTGTATGGAAGGAAATCCGATATTTATTACAGCGGAGACTTTTCAATTGTGAACTCTGAACTTTTCTCACAGGCAGATATTAAATCAAAATTTATGCAGAAATCCTTAAAGATTTCCATTGATTTTTCCAACACTGATATTAAGACGGTTGATTATTATAAAGATGGAGACAGTAAGCTTGTTTTAGAGGTAAGTCCGATTGTTGATAAATTTGAAAACGATAGAGTTAGCTTTGATGTTGTTGGCGCTCATTATGACTTAATTATTGCAATCGGCTTGTCTGAGCTTAGCGATTTAGGTGATTTTTATTCTAAGAATGAGGTTGTTTTTGAAAAAGCAGAAATCATAAACATTGATAATTCTCCAAAGAATAAAAACTATGGATCATTAAATATTGTTGATTTTTCGGCGTCTTCCATATCTTTATTAATTTTTAGCAAGTTTTTAGAGTGGGGATATATTCCAAGTAAAAAGGCGAGTAAGAGTCTTTTAGTTGGTTTAAGTAATTAGTTGAAATCTCGTTGATTGCCTTATTTTATCGATATTGCTACAATGTAAGCAACGCGAGTATTGGTAGATACGTATTCGTAGCGTCACAAT